>Ga0208325_1000239_pt1 | contig 15004 bp, 16 predicted proteins | sample PL_2010_330m_FD_185486 | JGI IMG/M metagenome (GOLD analysis project Ga0208325, IMG submission 185486) | Freshwater microbial communities from Powell Lake, British Columbia, Canada to study Microbial Dark Matter (Phase II) - PL_2010_330m... | ecosystem: Environmental > Aquatic > Freshwater >...
CTTGCCGCGGAAGAGGATGTAGCGTTCCGGAAATCCGCCGACGCCATACGAGAGTCGACCAAAGCCGTACTATGACCCCCGCCCACTCTGATACCAATAATATTGTAAACGTAAAAAAGGGCGGGGCAGGTAACTATGATCTTGCCATAATTGGGTCCGGGCCTGCGGGATATGTCGCTGCCCTGTACGCGGCCGGGCGCAAACTCAAAACCTGCGTTATAGAGAAAGGCCCCGCAGGAGGGACCTGTCTTAATAACGGCTGCATCCCCACCAAGGTGATGCTAAATTCCGCATCTATTATTTCAAAAATAAAAGACGCCGGAATTCACGGAATAAAGATCGATGGATACAGCGTGGATTTTCCCGCGATATGCGCCAGAAAAATAGATGTGGTCAAGAAGTTGGGTGCCGGCATAGAGACGCTATTTCGAGCTAAAGGCGTCGAGCTGGTAAGAGGTACAGCCAGGATGTCCGCAGGCGGAAAGGTTGTCGTCGAAGGCGCGGGTGGTATTCAGGCTGAACACACAATAATTGCCGTCGGGTCGCGTCCGGCCCCGATTAAAGGGATGGAAGTTGACGAAAAAGATGTCCTCTCGAGCGACGGGGCGCTGAGCCTTAAGGAACTTCCGGAATCTATCGCAATTATAGGGGGCGGGGTCATCGGGTGTGAGTTTGCATCCCTGTTTAACGCTCTCGGATCACGAGTCGTGCTATTGGAAGCGCTCAATCGCCTGATATCATCGCAGTCAAAAGAGGCGTCCAGGAAACTGGAACAGATATTTAAAAAAAGAGGCATAGAGGTTTTTACTGGTGTTGCGGTCGATTCTATCCGCAGGAAGCCTGAATTGTCGCTCAACATGAAAGACGGTAAAATTATTAAAGCCGAAAAGATACTCGTATCTGTCGGAAGGACCGCTTCGATTGATGGTCTTGGCCTGCAGGAGGCCGGTATTAATGTGCGGGACAATATGATAGAGACCGATGAATATCTCAAGACATCGGCCGGGAACGTCTTTGCGGCCGGTGACTGCGTCGAGGGGCCTCTTTTGGCGCAGAAGGCCTCATACGACGGAATACTTGCCTGCGATAATATCCTCGGCCAGAAGCGTAAAAAAGATTATTTGAATATACCGGGATGTATTTACACGGATCCCGAAATAGCGAGCGTTGGTTTAAGTGAAGAAGAAGCGAAGGCCCGGGACCCGGAAGCAAGGACCGCCAAATTTTCATATCTTGCCTCCGGTAAGGCCTTTCTCATGTCGAGGACAGAAGGTTATATAAAGATAACCGGGGATAGGGATGGGAGGATCGCGGGCGCCGAGATAATGGGTGAAGGAGCGTGCGATCTTATCGGCGAATTAGTAACGGCAAGGACGCTCAGTATCAGGATAAAGGATCTTGCAACTGTAGTCCACGGACATCCGACCCTGTCGGAGATCATACAGGAGGCCGCTCGCTCGTTTTCGGGGAGCGCGATTCACGGTATATGACGGAAGTAAAGTTACCGAAACTCGTTGAAGGCGTTGAAAAGGCCAATTTAACCTACTGGTATAAGAGGCCCGGAGATGCCGTCGCGGAGGGTGAGAACCTTGCTGAATTCGTAACGGAGAAAGCATCGTTCGACATGCCGTCTCCCGCCGGAGGCGTGATAAGAGAGCTTCTGGCGCAGGAGGGCGACGAGGTCAAGGTAGGGCAGTTAATAGCAATGATCGGGTGACAATGCCTGGCAAGAAAATACTTCTATTATATATTTCCGAGCATTCGGGGCATCATTGTGCGAGCCTCGCCATAGAAGATGCCTTGCGCAAAACCGATCCTTCCGTTAATATCGTCAATATCAATTCTTTACATTACACCAATCCCATTCTCGAGAAGATAATTAATAAGACATACATGAGCGTCGTGAAGCGCACTCCCGAGGTATGGGAATATCTCTATGATAACCCCGGAGTCGTCAGGCGCACCCAGCGGCTGCGCGAGATGATGCACAGGTTCAATACGGGAAAGCTCAAGACGATGATGGACGAATTCTCACCGAACGTCGTCGTCTGCACTCAGGCATTTCCCTGCGGCATGGTCGCCGACTATAAGAAGAGTTTTTCCCTGGATCTGCCGATAGTGGCTGTTCTCACGGACTATGCGCCTCATTCGTACTGGGTATATAATAATGTCGACAGGTATATCGTTCCGTCGGATGAGACCGGCAGGAAACTTATTGACGACGGCATCGATTCGTCGCGTATCACCGCTTTTGGCATTCCGATCAACAGGCGTTTCGCGCATAAGGCCGATCGCGGCAAGGCCGCGGAAAATCTAGGCTTCCGGAAGAGCGCGCCTATCGTCCTTGTGATGGGCGGGACTCAGGGCTTGGGCCCCATAAAGGAGGTTGTGTGGCTGCTGGATAATACGGGCCTCGATCTGCAGCTTGCCGTAGTGGCGGGAACCAACCGTAGGCTCTTCAAATGGCTTAATGCCAGAAAGAGACGTTTTAAAAATCCGGTCAGGATCTTTGAATATGTCGATAATATAGACGAGTTGATGGACCTGTCGAGCATTATCATAACAAAGCCCGGCGGAATTACCACGGCGGAGGCTCTTGCAAAGGGTTTACCAATGTTGATATTTCATCCACTGCCGGGACAGGAAGTGATGAACACGCGCTATCTGCTGAAAGAGGGGGCTGCGGTGAGGGCGGAGAATCCGGCCGACGTTGTCGTGCTTCTAAAGGAGCTTCTTTATAACGAAGATAAGCTCAAGATTATGAGTGACAGGGCAAGATCGATATCAAAACCTTCGAGCGCCGTAGATATAGCGAAACTTGTTATTCAGCTTGCGGAGCGCAGATGATATATTCATTATACAGAATAGGGCACTTCTTAACCCGCATAGTACCGCTTAAGGCCTCTTACGCTATAGCGTGCCTGGCGTCAGATATCCATTTTAGCATGGCAAAGAGTGAGAGACGGGCGGTAATAGCGAACCTCAAGGTCGTCGGAGGAGAGGGCCGGTCAGGAAAAGAGTACGCTCATATGGCCCGCGATGTCTTCAGGAACTTCGCCAAGTACCTTGTCGACTTTTTTAGGTTCGAGAAGATCGACGAGGACTATATGGAGAGAAATATAAAGATAACCGGACGCGAAAATATCGATAAGGCGCTCTCCAGGGGTAAAGGGGTGATCATGCTCTCTGCGCATATAGGCAACTGGGAACTCGGCGGTTTCGTGGTGGGACGTCTCGGCTATCCGATAAGCGCGGTGGTCCTGGCGCATCAGCACAAGAAGATAAACGACTTCTTCACGCGGCAGAGGCAGATAGGCAATATGAGGCCGATAGAGTTAGGTATGTCGCTCAGGGCCTGCTACAACGTTCTCAAATCGAATCAGCTTCTGGCCCTTTTGGGCGACCGCGATTTTCTAAAGAACGGGCTGCGGATAGATTTTTTTGGAAAGCCAGCCATAATTCCCAGGGGGCCTTCCGCGTTCGGATGCAGGCTCGGCTCCGCGCTCGTTCCGGTATTCATGATACGGGAGAAAGACGACTCTTTTCATTTTATTATGGAGGAGCCTATTACGGCAAAAGAGGGGATCGGCGAGGAAGAGGCCATAGAAGAGCTCACCGCGCGATACCTTAAGATACTCGAAAAATACATCAGCAGATATCCGACTCAATGGTACGTATTTAGGGAGTTTTGGACAGATGGCAGAGAATCTTTGCGTCCTAATACCGTCGTATAACGAGGCCAGGACCATACAAGGGATCGTAAGCGCTCTCAAGACAAGGGGGCTGCCCGTGTATGTTGTTGATGATGGCTCCTCAGATGACACGGCCAAGATAGCCGAACGCGCCGGCGCCGTCGTCGTGAAACATTCAAAGAATATGGGCAAGGGCGCCTCACTGCAGGAAGGGTTTAAGCATATCATAAAGCGGCAAATTGACGCCGTTATCATAATGGACGGCGATGGGCAGCACAAAGTATCCGACATAGATAATTTCACAAAAAAGGCCCGTGAGAGCGGCGCGGACATGGTCGTTGGCAACAGGATGTCGGATGTCTCGTCCATGCCTTTTGTAAGGATACAGACCAACAGGTTCATGTCCAACCTGATATCGAAGATATCGGGCCAGTATGTTCCGGACACTCAGTGCGGATTCAGATATATAAAGCGACCTCTCGTCGAGAAGGTGAAATTCAGCTGTTCAAACTTTGAGATCGAGTCGGAGATGATAATAAAAGCGGCGAGGGCCGGATTTAAGATAGAATCCGTACCGATAGAGACCGTATATCAGGATGAGAAGAGCAGAATAAATCCTGTAATCGATACGGTAAGGTTTATAATTTTCATCATCAGGATGTATTTTAAGAGATAGGCGCGGGATCTTGAAAGATTACCCTGATTTTGACCGCATGCGGCGGCGCATGATAGGTGAGCAGCTTTTGGCGCGCGGCATCTCCGATGTAATGGTTCTGTCCGCTTTCGAAAATGTGCCGAGGCACGCATTCGTTGGGGATGAATTTCTCAAGACCTCGTACGGGGACCACCCGCTGCCTATTGGAAACGACCAGACCATCTCCCAGCCTTACATGGTGGCGTTGATGACGCAATGCCTGGGTTTACGCGGCGGGGAGAGGATGCTTGAAATAGGGACGGGCAGCGGATACCAGTCGGCCATACTCTCAAGGATCGCGAAGGAGGTCTTCTCGATCGAGAGGATGCCCGAGCTTGCCGCCGGCGCTCGCAAGAGACTCGCGTCTCTTGGATATTCAAACTGCAGTGTGACGGTGGGGGACGGTACCCTTGGATTGCCGGAATTTGCGCCATATGACGGAATCATCGTAACCGCCGGCGCTCCAGACATACCGAAAGCGCTTGTATCCCAGCTTAAAGAAGGCGGCAGGTTCGTCATACCTGTCGGAAGCGAATACAGCCAGGTGTTGACGGTGGTGGAGAAGTGCGGGGAATCCATCAAAAAAAGAGAAGTTTGCGAATGTGTATTCGTTCCGCTTGTTGGAAAAGATGGGTGGGCGAAGTAGCGTTAGGTGTAAAGTTTAAAGTGGTGAGTTGGAGAAATGATGGTAGAAACTATCGTAAGCAGTCTTAAGGGGGTGCCGAAGGAGTGGCTGACGGTCATAATAGCTGCTCTTCCCGTAAGCGAGCTCAGAGGCGCCATACCGGTCGCGCTAATGTCGGGAATACCGCCGGTCAAGGCGTATTTTCTTTCTGTCGTCGGAAATATGCTGCCGGTCTTACCTATACTTATATTTCTTGAGCCGGTTTCGAACAGGCTCAGGCATTTCAAGTTCTGCGCTAAATTTTTTGACTGGCTTTTCGCGCGGGCGAAGAAGAAGGGCGACCTCATACAGAAATACGAAGCTATAGGCCTCATGCTTTTCGTCGCCATACCTCTTCCCGTGACGGGCGCGTGGACCGGTTGCGTCGCGGCGAGCCTGTTCAAAGTAAAATTGCGGTATGCGGTTCCGGCCGTATTTGCAGGCGTAATTCTGGCCGGCTTAATCGTCCTGTCCGTGTGCCTGTTTGGAAAAAGTTCGTTTGCATTTTTTTTGGCGAAGTAATATGAGAAAAATTAAAACAGGGCTCGTGCATATTTATACGGGAACCGGCAAGGGTAAGACGTCGGCTGCCATCGGCCTGGCCGTGAGGGCTGCCGGGCGGGGCATGAAGGTCTATATGCAGCAGTTCATTAAGAACGCTCCATGCGGAGCGGGCGTGGCTCTTAAGAAGCTACCGAATATCAGGATCGAACAATGTGGAAGAGGCTGCTTCATAAAGAGACGCCCTGCAGGCCGGGACATGAATTACGCCAGGCGTGGACTTGAAAGGGTCAGGAAGATCATGGCGGGCGGAAAGTTTGACATGATAATAATGGATGAGGTAAACCCCGCAATGAAATGCGGGCTCGTAGATATTGCAGAGATAGCAGAGCTGATCCGTCCACGGCAGCAGCGCCCGGAGATAGTCCTGACCGGTCGCGATTGCCCTGTTTCTATCATAGCTTTGGCGGACCTCGTTACGGAGATGAGGGAAGTAAAACATCCATACAGGTCGGGAGTAGGAGCGCGAAAGGGGATAGAGTTTTGAGAAGGGTCCAGAAGTCAGGGTTCGGGGTCCAGCGAATCATGATATTGGCCTGTGCATTTATTCTATCGACTCTGCTTGCCGTCAATATTTTCGCGAAGGAAGACGAGTTTCAATATTGGCCGAACGGTAAAGTGCGGGAGGGTAAAAGGTATAATCGTGAAGGCTATCTTTCCGAAAAGGTAGATTGCCGCACAAATGGCACTATTGAGTGCAGGCAGTGGTTTGATTCGCTTGGCCACAAGATAGCCGAGGTAAATTACGACAGCCAGGGCAGGCTCGACGACAATATCAGAGGCTGGGCGGCGATGAAGTGGCTCTACAAGGACGGGGTCGCAAGAGTGAGGGTGGCCTATGGCGAAGATGGATTGCTTAAAGAGCGCAAGATCTACACGGAGGGCGGCAACCTCGTCAATACCCAGTATTTTGACGATAATTCGCCTGGTGACGAACGCGACAGGTTCGATCCGAACAGGGCGGGATACGCTCAGGCCGAATACTATGACCAGGGCGGTAATCTGATAGCGGCTGCTGCCGCAGACAATTAAAGAGCGGTGGTGGTCCCTCGCATCCCTATGAAATAGCGGGATGCTCGGGACGATTTGACTGGAGAAAACAATTGCAAATCGGAGACGGCGTATGAAGAAGTTGGCGATGATAGTTGTAGTCGTTTTAAGCGTGCTTATCGCTATCGCTTTCGCAAAAGACCTCATCATAGAGATGTCCGTCGAAACAGGCGTGGGTATGGTTACGGGCCTTAAGCTCGATATAGGGGAGCTCAAAGCAGGGCTTCTGAATACAATGGTGGACATTACCGATCTAAAGCTTTACAATCCTCCTGATTTTGAGGATAAAGTGATGGTGGATATGCCGAAGATATATGTGGACTATGACCTATCGGCTATCCTTAAAGGTGATATCCACTTGAGTGCGGTCCAGATAGAGCTGAGAGAATTTGTGGTGGTGAAAAATAGGGTGGGTAAGCTCAATCTTGATGCGCTCAAGGTAGTGCAGGCGCAGGAAGAAGGCGATGAACCCGAAGAAAAAGAAGCAGGCAAGATGCCTCCGATACAGATAGACGTGCTGGAACTTAAAATAGGCAGGGCCGTGTTCAAGGATTATTCGAAAGGCGGCGAACCATCGATCAGGGAATATAATCTGAATCTGGACGAGCGTTACGAGAATATAACAGATGCGTATTCTGTTGTAAATCTGATAGTCGTAAAAGCCCTGGCCCGCACGTCGATCGCGAAACTGGCCAGGTTTGACGTAGGGGAGCTGCAGAGAACGATACCCGGGGTCCTTGCGTCGACGCAGAAGATGGCCGGGCAGGCAGCTGTCGAAGTGAAAAAGACAGCAGTAAAGGCCTTCAATGGCTTCGGCAACCTGCCGTTCGGCGAAAAAAAGAAGTAAGGGGTAAATTTTCCGGCAACACGCTAAGGCGGCTGACTTTGTATGTCGCCTTCGCTCGTCGCTCGCTCCGATTAGCCATCTTCGCTTGCTGTGGTAAAAATTTCGACGGTGAAGCCTGAATCGGCATAAGGTGTCGAAATTTTTAACATTCGCTCCGGTTCGTTCTTTTGAGCTATTGACACCCTGTATGAGCTAAAGGTGAACCGACAGGTGAGCCTCCGAGCCCTTAAGACGAAAGGGTTACCCGCGACGGGCCCCGCAAACACAATCACGGGGCAAAAAATAATAAATCAATTTTGATTGACACCTGTTCTGGGTCGGCTATAATAGCCTTGTCTTTGACAAAATGATTATATGGGTGCTCGAAAGGGCTTAATAGGGAATTCCGCCCAGCACATTCTTTGACGCGAAAGATACTAGAAGAATGTGTGGGAAAACGGAAACGGTCCCGCCGCTGTAGGGGATGACGAAATCTTTGCATTGGCCATTACCCAATTTTTCTGGGTGAGAAGGCATAAGAGAGTAGGATGAATCCCGAGTCAGAAGACCTGCCCATGTATTAGCGTAAAGTTTTAAGTGTTAAGTTTTAAGTTAACGCTTTAAGCTTTTGTCGGCGCGTGAGAATGCCGGAATATACGGGTTTGTAGAACAGGGAACATACCCCGCACCAGTAATGATGCGGGGTTTTTTATTGGGGATGATTATGAAAAAGTTATGGATAGTGGTAATGGTTATTTTTTTGGCGACGGCAGCGTCAGCCGAAGAAAGCGAAAAGAAAGACAGTATCCTGAAGAAGCTGGCGGAGACGGCTCTGTCGCCTATTGAGCAGCTTTTAGGACCGGTGACAAGACTCGACAAGATAGTCGTAACACCCTCGAGGATGGAGGAGACGCTCGCCTCGTCATCGTGCTCCGTCTCCGTGATTGACGAGGGGGATTTTGAACGTGAGGAGATCACGATGGCCAAGGATGCGCTTAAAGATGAGGTTGGTGTCGACATAAGCCAGACGGGCGGATTTCAGGGCCTGACGCGGCTATACATGCGAGGAGGAAATTCGAACCAAACACTTATAATGATAGACGGCGTGAAAGCTTATGACCCAATGTCTCCTAATGGCGCTTACAACCTTGCATTTCTCACATTAGATAACGTGGAGAGAATAGAAGTATTAAGGGGGCCGCAATCCGCCCTTTATGGTTCGGACGCTATGGCTGGTGTTGTAAGCATCATATCCAAGAAGGCCGAGAAGGCTTACGTCAATGCCGGGTTTGAGGGAGGCTCGTTCTATTCTTACAGAGAGAATTTTGAAGTTGGAGCGAAGACACACGGGTTCTCGTACAGTATTGCCGGCTCGCGAGTTGACTCAAAAGGCATCTCCCAGGCCCAGGCAAAGGATAATAACCAGGAGCGCGATCCGTATGATAGAACTGCTATCGCTAGCAGAATTGATTACGAGCCAAACGATAAGGTATCCATTGGCGGTACGCTTAGGTATACAAACGCTCACTATCAGTTTGACGGTGGCTATCCATTTGCTGATGATGATGACCTTCGCAATAGGTTTGATGAATTTTTTGCGACGATATACGGTTCGATTCGGCCGACCAAATGGCTTGAACAATCATTGCGCCTTGGATGGATGGACACCTTAAGGCGAAATCTTAACAAGGATCCTGGCGCACCATCATTCCAGCGTGATAAATATTCAGGCAAATATTTTAAACTTGATCTCCAGAATAAGATTAATATTCTTGATTTTGATAATTTTATAGTGGGATATGAGTATACGGAAGAGATGGGAGATAGCTATTATGAAGACGCCTGGAGCGTAACAGATGAGCCAAAAGTATTTGCCCGCGAGGGTGACCTATATCTTGAAAACAGGATTAATCTGTTTGACCGGCTTACTTCGACGCAGGGTGTGCGCATAGGACATCATTCCCAGGCTGGCACTTTTGAAACCTACAGGATCGATGGATCATACCTGTTCGCTACAGGCACAAAGATTCGAGGTCTTTTTGGTACCGGATTTAAAGCTCCGTCACTCTACCAGCTAAACGCTCCGCGAATAGTGTCGCCGTGGGGAACTTTCGGTGGTGGAAATTCAAATCTGCGGCCCGAAACAAGCATTTCTTACGAATACGGCATTGATCAGTATCTATTTAACGAAAAATTAGTGGGAAGCCTAACATATTTTCATAATATCTCTAAAAACCTAATCAATGCCGTATACGACCCCTCAACCGGAAATACACCACAATACGACAATATTGGCAAGGCCCTCGTCCACGGGATTGAATTTTCTGCCATAGCGAGCCCCATTGACATTCTGACAATACGCTTTGGTCTTACATACCTTAAATCTAAAGATCTTCAGACTGACGGAGAATTGTTGCGACGGCCGGAATGGAAAGTCTTTAGTGAATGTTACTGGATGGTAAATAAGAAGTTGAGCCTGGATCTAAGGGTGAGGTATAATGGTCCCATGGCGGATGTCGGCGGCGTCAAGAGACCGGAATATACGGTCGCGGATTTGGTCATAAATTACGATCTGACGAAGAATTTTTCCATATACGGCAAGATGGAGAATATATTAGATAAGTATTATGAGGAAGTAACCGGATATGGAATGCCACCTCTCGGCGCTTACGGAGGCATTAAGGCAAAATTCTGATGATGTGCAAACTCGTCCTTCTTTTCCTGGTATCATTGATCGCGGTCTCCAGTCAGGGGGCGCAAGAGACAGGGCCTATACGCATAATATCACTTGCCCCGTCCACGACCGAGATCCTGTTTGCGCTCGGCCTGGATAAGGAGATCGTCGGCGTAAGCCTATTTTGCAACTATCCGCAAGGCGCCTCCGGAAAAGATAAGGTGGGTACGTTCAGCCAGCCCAACATTGAGAAGATGCTCTCACTCAAGCCTGATATGATATTGTGTACAGGCCTCGAGCAGGCTGGCGTCATAACCAAGATGAGACAGCTCGGCCTTGAGGTCCACGTAAGTGACCCAGCTAGTTTCGGTGAACTATTCAGCTCGATAGAGACGATCGGCAGATTGGTTGACAGGGAGAGTGAGGCGTCCGCGCTGATCGGGAAGATGAAAGACGGCATCGAAGGCGTCCGAGCCGCTACGGCAGCTGTTCCATTCGGTAAGCGTCCGAAAGTCTTCGTCGAGATATGGCATACGCCGCTCATGACCGCCGGTAAAGGGTCTTTTATCGATGAGATGATAGAGCTGGCGGGCGGAATAAATATAGCCCACGATACGCCCAGGCCATATTCGCGCCTGAGCGCCGAAATGGTCATCCGGCTCGATCCCGATCTCATCATGCTCGCCTACATGAACAAAGAGGGGTCCGTCAGGTCAGTTGAACGGCGTTTTGGGTGGAGCGGCATATCGGCGGTAAGGGATCACCGCGTTTATGACGATATAGATCCGGATCTTTATTTAAGGCCTGGCCCACGTCTCGTCGAAGGCCTGAAAGAAATCCAGAAAAAGATAGAAAGCATCAAATGAACAGCAGGAGACTTGTCATATTAGCGGCCATTCTTTTCGCGGCTATTCTTATATCGGCCACAAGAGGTGTGGCAGATATCCCGCTAAGGGAATTATTCCTTGAGGCAAACAGGCAGATCCTTTACCTGCGGCTCTTGCGCATATTTCTTGCGATTCTCGTCGGATGCGGACTTTCGGTCTCGGGCGTGGCGCTTCAGGCGATGCTGAAGAATCCGCTGGCGGAGCCGTACCTTATAGGCACATCGAGCGGGGCGGGATTGGGTGCGGTCATCGGTATTATGCTTGGCGTGGGGGGCGCCTGTCTCCCGGCCTCGGCGTTTGCCGGCGCCTGCGCGAGCGTGCTCCTTGTTTATGCGATAGCCAGGCAGGGCAACAAGATCCCAGTCCAGTCGCTGATACTGGCTGGCGTCATAGTCTCTATCGCCCTGTCGGGGATAACCGTATTCGCCGTGACGATGTCGCCCGATGGAGCGATGCGCGGCCTTATGTGGTGGCTCTGGGGCAGTCTCGAGGTTTATGACCTGCGGCTCCTCTCAATAGTAGCAATCCTGGTGGCGTCGGGCGTCTGGACCATATTCGTCTTTTCACAGGATCTGAACGCCATGAGCATAGGAGAGGAAGAGGCGATACATCTTGGAATAAAGACCGAGACCGTTAAAAAAATATTGTTTTTAGTAATATCACTGGTCACCGCAAGCCTTGTGTGCGTATCGGGAGTGATCGGATTCGTCGGGCTCATCATACCGCACGCGACGCGTTTTATCGTAGGGCCGAACCATAAGGTCCTGATCCCCGCATCCTGTATTTTGGCGTCCATATTTATGATAGTATGCGACCTTATCGCAAGGACGGCCGTGCCGGTCATGGAGATCCCGATAGGTATAATCACCGCGGTCATAGGGGCACCTCTATTTATTGTTTTGTTAAGAAGAAAGCAGAGGGTGAGCTAAGAATGAGCTTGCTGCTAAAGGCTGATAATATCGAGGGTGGGTACGGAAAAGACGCCGTGATAAAGGGCCTGTCTTTATCCGTCAATAGGGGTGACTTTATCGGTATAATAGGTCCCAACGGGTCCGGCAAATCGACATTGCTCAGGCTCATCACGCGGATCTTAACTCCGAGTAAGGGCCGCGTAGAACTCGACGGCATAGACGTCGCGGGCATGGACCCTAAGGAGTTCTGCAGGAAGGCGGCGTTCGTGCCTCAGGACACATTGATCAATTTTTCGTTCTCCGCATTAGAGATAGTGCTTATGGGTAGAATTCCGCACCTCAAGAGGATGCAGCCCGAGACGAGGAGGGATTTTGCGCTGGCGGAGGAGTCGCTCGGCCTCACGGATTCCCTCTATCTGAAGGACAGGCAGATAGACAGTCTTAGCGCCGGCGAGCGGCAGCGTGTCATCATTGCAAAGGCCTTGGCGCAGGAGCCGGCACTGTTATTCCTGGACGAGCCGACGTCACACCTGGATATAGGCCACCAGGTAATGATTCTGGACCTCCTGAAGAAGCTGAACAAAGAACAGGGGCTTTCCATCGTCATAGTCCTGCACGACCTGAACCTGGCAAGTGAATATTGCGATTCGATAATGCTTCTTGATGACGGACGTGTATTTACCGAAGGCACGGCGGAAGAAGTCCTGACTTACCAGAATATAGAGACCGTTTACAAGACCGTGGTAGTTGTTAATAAAAATCCTGTATCTTCAAAGCCTTATGTGATTCTTGTAACGGGAGACCGCACATGCCAACGCGTATAATCCTGATAAGGCACGGCCAGACCGACTGGAACACACAAATGAGGTATCAGGGTTCGAAGAATATGCCGCTCAACGCAACCGGTATGTCGCAGGCCTCGCTTCTCGGCCGGCGGATGAAAAACGAAAAGGTGACTAAGGTCTATGCGAGCACAATGAAAAGGGCTAACGATTTCGCGTCAATTATATTCGGCCAAACGGACATAGAGCCGGTCCCGGAGTTACGAGAGATATCGTTCGGTATGTTCGAGGGTATGTCATACGACGAGATCATGCACAAGCACCCCGACATATACAGCAAGTGGGTGAAGGATCCATTGAACCTGACTGTCCCCGGAGGCGAGGACCCGAAGTCATTTAAGAAAAGAGTACTGACGGCGTTTGACAGAATAGAGGCCTCGGCTGGTTCGGACGGATATACTGCGGTCGTGACGCACGGCGGGCCGATAAGCGTTATCGTGAACAGTGTTGCAGGCGAGAAATCGTTCTGGGACAATATACCACACACGGGAAGCATAAGCATAATTGAAGACAAGGGAGGCGAGAGGCGGATAAAGTCGTTCGACGACACCTCCCACTTGATCCCTCGCGACCAGTAGAGAGCTACAGTCGCTCGGGATAATTTCAGACGGTCAACTGCTTTATAGGCTGGATCAAGGGAAATTATGAGTAAGATAACATTCATAGTAGGCGGTGCGCGTAGCGGTAAAAGCCGGTATGCCTTAAAAACGGCATTGACCAGGGGTGCGGGGAAGCGCGTGGCTTTTATCGCGACCTGTGAGGGGCTCGACGGCGAGATGAGAAAACGCATCAGGCTGCACCAGAAAACAAGGCCCGCAAACTGGAAGACATTTGAGGAGCCGCGCAGTGTCGCGGCCCTGACAAAGAAAATCGCAGGCCGCTTCGACTTGATTATCATCGATTGCCTCACGCTCCTTGTTTCGAATCTTCGGCTTGGAGGAACGAGGGCCTCGTCTATTGAAAAAGAGATAAAAAATATTATGCGTAACCTCAGGTGCTGTAAAGCAGAATCGGTCATAGTGTCAAATGAAGTCGGGCTTGGAATCGTCCCGGACAATCCGATGGCGCGGGATTTCAGGGACATTGCGGGAAGGGCAAACCAGTTAATCGCCAGTGAAGCCGATAATGTCTATTTCATGATATCTGGAATACCCTGGAGGATAAAGTGAGGGCGATAAAAGAACTCGACTTTGAACTGATGAAAAAAGCACAGGAACGGCTTGATAGCCTGACCAAGCCGCAGGGATCGCTTGGCAGGCTTGAATCGATAGCAAAACAGGTCGTGGGCATCATCGGAAAAGAGAGGCCGTCGATAAAAAATAAAGTTATTTTTACCTGCGCCGGAGATCATGGCGTAACGAATGAGGGGATAAGCGCATTCCCTAAAGAGGTCACCTCGCAGATGGTGAATAATTTCCTGAACGGCGGTGCCGGCATAAACGTCCTTTCCAGGCACGTAGGAGCAAGAGTGATCGTAGTGGACATGGGCGTGGCATCCGATCTGAATCCGCACAAAGATCTTGTCTCAAAGAAAATTGCTTACGGTACCCGGAACATGGCAAAAGGCCCGGCAATGTCAAGGGAGGAAGCGATCCGATCCATTGAGAGCGGCACTGAAGCCTTTGATGCTGAATTCGCAAAAGGCGTGGACATCATAGGTACCGGCGATATGGGTATTGGCAACACAACGCCTTCGAGCGCTATCACTGCCGTATTGACCAGCAGGCAGCCGGCCGAGGTGACCGGCAGAGGAACCGGCATAGATGATGATATGTTGCGGCACAAAATCGATGTAATAGAAAGATCTATTAAAGTAAACAGGCCCGACGCCTCTGATGCAATAGATGTGCTCTCCAAAGTAGGCGGATTTGAAATAGGCGGCCTTGCCGGCATAATATTGGCCGCAGCGTCAAAGAGGGTGCCTGTCGTCATCGACGGTTTTATCTCAGGGGCCGCCGCGCTCATTGCGTATCATATCAATCCGAAGGTAAAAGATTATCTGATAGCAGGCCATGCTTCCGTTGAAAAGGGGCACAGAGTCATGCTCCGGCACATGGGGCTTGAGCCGGTGCTTGACCTGGGCATGCGGCTGGGCGAAGGCACGGGTGCAGCGCTCGTCATAAACATCGTGGATGCGTCCGTAAAGATATTGACCGAGATGGCTTCGTTTAAAGAAGCCGCTGTTTCAGAGAAGGTAAAAAAA
>Ga0208325_1000240_pt1 | contig 14955 bp, 5 predicted proteins | sample PL_2010_330m_FD_185486 | JGI IMG/M metagenome (GOLD analysis project Ga0208325, IMG submission 185486) | Freshwater microbial communities from Powell Lake, British Columbia, Canada to study Microbial Dark Matter (Phase II) - PL_2010_330m... | ecosystem: Environmental > Aquatic > Freshwater > Lake...
GGACTAATCAGATCTTCCTCATCATCGCTATCTCTTTACAATTCGGAAAGTACGGGCACTTTATGCACTCACTCCATATCTTGTGCGGCAGGGTATTCTTACTCACGACCTTGAACCTGAACTTCCTGAAAAAATCCGGCACATAGGTGAGCGCGAATATCTTCCCGACCCTTAACACCTTTGCGTCCTTCAGGCAACTGGCTATAAGTTTCTTTCCTATCCCCTTATCGCTCTTCGATTTCGCGACGGCTAAACTCTTTATTTCGGCCAGGTCATCCCAATCGACGTGGAGAGCGCAACATCCAAGAACCTTCTTCCCTTCGGCATAGACATAGAAATCCCTTATATTCTCATAAAGCTCATTCAGCGAGCGGGGAAGCATCTTCTCCTCTTTCGCATAGTAATTTACGAGCTTCTGTATCTTCTTTACGTCCTCAACGGTGGCTTTGCGTATCACGTAAACACCTCGTAAGGTTACATAAGGTTCCATGATGTTCCATAAGGTTATATAAGGTTACATTCGTAACTTTATGGAACCTTAGGAAACCTTACGAAACATTATGTAACCTTAAAATTGTATTTAACCTTGTCTTCAAACCGGCATAGCCGGTATAAATTACAAGACCCACAATGAGGCTTCACGGCCTTGCAAGTCCTCCGACCGTGCTCTATTATACCTAAATGGAATCGATATATCAAGCGCTTTGGGACAATGGCCGTCAGGGCGCTATGTGCTCCCTCTATGTTAATTGGGGACACATCCCATTTTTGAGATTCGTTCCCACTTAATTGGGATGTGTCCCCAATTAACCCCAGCCTCTTCGCCACCCTGAATATATGCGTATCCACAGGCATGACCGGCTTGCCAAAACTGAACAACAGAACGCACGCCGCGGTCTTCGGCCCCACGCCTTTAAGCGACTCAAGATACGCCAGAGCGTCAGCGGTCTCCATCTTGCCGAGCCGGGCGAGGCTGATCCTGCCCTCCCGCCTCTTTATCTCGGCCAATACCTCTTTTATGCGCTTTGCCTTTATATTCGCCAACCCCGCGTGCTTTATCAATAGGGACACTTCCCTTTGGGTCGCGCCCCCGATTAATTGGGATGTGTCCCCAATTAATCCGTCCCAGCGGCGAAAACGGCGCTTGAGGGCCGCGAACGCTGTGAGCGAGTTCCTGTCGTTCGTGTTCTGCGAGAGTATCGTGCGGACGAGCTCATCGACGGGGTCCGTCCTGCGAAAAGCCGGCCTCCGTCCATACGCCTTCTCGATGAGGCGCAATATCTTAGTGATTTTTGCTGGGTTTGTCATAAATGGTTATTAACCTGCGAGGTTAAAGCTTCGCATTAGCTTTGCTAACCTCGCAGGTTAACATGTCACATCCGGCGGGCAACGACACCAAAGGCGTAAAAATACCCCTTCATGGCCGTGTCTGTGGTATTGAATTCATTCCTTCCGAAAAAATAATCCGCGATCGATTCACGCAGGCGCGTGATCTCTTTGAGCCGCGCCAATCCCTTCATTGCTCCTGCAGTAAGTTCTGTAAGTTCAAGCGCGCGCTCTGCAGCCATCCTGGAGTATTCGTTGTTGCCCTTCGCTTTCCAATTAAGCGCCCGCTCGACTTCACTGCCTATATTAGCCATCTGCTCGCACAGGGTCATCTTAGCCCAGCGTCCCGCCGCAAGCTCCTTATGCTGGTATGTCATCGTGATACCCTCTTGGAAACTACCGAAATTATCACCTTGCGCAAATCCTCATTATCCACGCCGCGGCTCCTGTTACCATTAGATGGCCTTATATTAATAAGGGAGTCGAACTCGATAAGATCATCACCCGTAGCATCCGGATATAGGTTTATCCCCCATAAATCTTTCTGTTTTGAACCGTTATCGAGCAGTAACGCCTCAAGGTCCGAGTGAAGCTCCGCATCGACGGCAATAACTTCCCTGGCAACATCGACAACCGCCTTCACCATGTTGCCAAAGCCAGCCACAGCCATCTCTTTAAGCTCAGCAACAGCTATAGTTTTCGTCACTATTTTCATGAATTGATTATACCTCACAGAAAAACCCGCCGCAACTAAAAAGGGTCAGACCCCTTTTGGCGTCTGACCCCGTTTACCCAATCAAGCAATGGAAATTTTCCGGCCTCTATCGAAGGCGGAACTTTTGTGTGGCGCCGGAGCGACTTTGAAAATTTTCGATACCTATGGCCGATCCAGGTTTTATCATCGAAAATTTTCCAACAGTGAGCGAGCATGGCCAATGCGAGCGAACGGCAAGCGGAGGCGACACACAAAAGTAAACGCCTACTGCCGATGCCGGGAAATTTCCTATGCCGCGCACCACACGAAGTCGCGCAGGATGATGATCTGCTCATATATCTTCTCGGCGAGGCTCACGATGTAGCCAAGATTGCCGAGGATCCTATTCCTCGCGCCTTCCGGCGTCTCGTTCTCGGCGTCGATCAAGCCATCGATATACATGTCGATGTTGCCCTTCGACCTGCCTTCGGCGAGCATAACTCTGCCCCTCTCGAGCATCACCTTCAACGTCGCGCGCACAAACAGGTTGCCGTCTTTTTCAAGCATGCGCACAAGCAGGGCGCGCACGATGACATCCATCTGGCAGACGCTCCTATCGTTCGTCTGCATCTTGTCGTAATTATAGGGAAGTTCTACCTTGAAGATACGGACATTCTTCAGGCGTTCCGGGCATTCCTTGAGAATCTCGTTTACCGCTTTTTCAGATTCAACGTCCGATACCACAATCACCCTCTTCACGCCGTCATCTACACCGGCCTCCGGAAGCTGCTCCAGCAGGCCCTCCTTGAACAGGAACGGGGTGCACTTGACCGAATCCTCGCTTTCGTCTCTTTTCCTGTTGAACCTTGAGATCGTGGCCCGGACCGGCTCGGTCATGTTAAGCGATGTCTGATGATGCAGCACTTCTATTTTATTCTTCGGCGAAAGCAACCCGACCGTCTTATACAAATTCTCAAGTGTCTTAGAATCAATCGCCAGAATCGGCTTTTCCAGGTTCTCCGCCTCCGGCCCTGTGCCAAGCCCGATAAGCTCGATAAGTTTCCTGACAATCTTGAGCTCCTCTTCCGGTAACAGGTCTGTGACTTTCTCCTGAGAAGTTCCATCGCTCATTTCTTCGCGTTTAGCAGCGAGAGCCGCATTCAACCCGCGAGCATACTTTTTCATACCGGACACGCCTTTCCTGCCCTCGGCTGTGGAGACATTCTCCGCCGCCGCGCCTTCGGCCTCCGGCCCATCCTGGGCCGGGGCAGTAGCTGCCCTGGGAAATTCACGCACTAATGCCAGGAATATCGTTACCGCTCCAAAACCGGACTTAGCCATCACCTCACCAGAGGCAGTCTGACACTCCTTTGTTCTATCGGCGACCGCCTGAACAAGGTCTGTGAGATAGCAAAGATCATTATTCACTATACTCAATAATTCCCCTACCCCTTTTAGACCAAATACCCTCATTACTGCACAAGCAGCAATATCACAATCCTGTTGTCCGCCGATTACAGCTATGGCGACTTCTTCAATGCTCATCGGATTTTCACGGGTCAGCGCATCAATCAATTGATCGATGGTAACGCTTCCACCCGGCCTGCCCGGCTCCTCATCCGCCGCCGCGCCCCGGGCTATACCAAAACCACGAGCCTCTTCACGCTCAACAATATTCGATATAACGCCCGGAGCGTTATCGAATATATCAAAGCCAGATGATGTCCTGTAGAGAGACGATTCAATGAACTTTTCATCATCTTTGTCTGTGCCTTTATACGATTTCAAATATTCCCCGCGATGGTTATCCATATTTGAAAGTAATTTGGCATTTATGATAACCGCGTTTACATCCTCTTTCTTCTTGTCCGTGATATCCTTAACCACTCCTTGATACGATACCATGAACAACCTGTCGGCTTCGCGAAGCACCTCGATCATTCTTCCCAGAGGCGACCCGTCAAATCTGAACAGAAAATGGCCGGCAGGATATTCCGCCACGTCTTTTCTGTTCTCTCCCAACGCATTGAGATCGTTATCGATAGACGGATTGTCATGGACGGCTGCAGCATCCTTGATCAACTGAACACCTGCAGCATCTATCTCGAGGTTGCCCGGCAATTGAGCAAGCACTTGCCCGATTAATTCGGGAGCATTGTCCATATGCTCTTGTCTGAAAGCAACCGCTTTTCTGGCAAGATCAAGCGCGCCCCCATCACCTTGTATCCTGCCATCTTTCACGGCATCTTTGATCTGGCTGCTTTTGACCTTTTCTTGCTTAGAGACTGCATTGCCAATATCATGGAGCAAGGCCGCCAGGAGCGCGGTTCTCAGCTCATCAAATGTAAATTTCTCCCCCAGTCCTATTCTCATCATATTCACGAGCACCTGCGTGTGATGATATATGGGATTTGATTTCATGGCGGGCGGTGTGTCAAAATACGGGAGGGCCAGATCATAAGTCGTCTTCAGGAGCTCCTTGAGCGCACCTTTCTCTTCCTGCGACAGGCGGGTGTCCGCCCACAACAAAGCGATCGCCTCGTCCAGATTTGCGTCCGCAAGCGCCCTTTGCATCACCTTCTTTTCGTCGAATGATACAGGTGTCTTCTGGTTGTATTGTCTTATCATCTGTCCGACCAAGGTTACTATCCTCTCTTGCACCGCGTCGATTGACAATACCGCATCCACTCCCGCCACCGCGCCTTCGGCCTTGGCCTGCGTCGCATCCACCGCGGACGCAGATTGGGCCGCATCGAGAAGGTCAAAAGCCTTTTTATCAATGCTCTTACCGGTTTTGAGATCATACCAATTGGAAAATTCCCGGGAATCTATAGTCCACAAACCGGTCAAGGTTAAGGCAAAGCCAACCTTCGCATCTAAATCTTTAAGCCCATCTATCACCTCTCCGGTTTCGAGGTTATAAACGGTGAGGCGTCCGGCATCGCGAACTGCCAAATGAGTTGTTGTGCGCTTGTAGCCGTCCAGCACCCATAGCCAGCAAAGTGAGTCTGACCATCCATCCAGTTCGAGATCATATATGGAGAGGTAATTACCGGCAGGGTATCGGCTCTGAAATCTGTCAAGTCCATATGTTGTGATTAGGGCGTTGTAGATGGCTGCTTTCTCTTTTTTTACACCCTGCCATTCCGCCGATGAAAAGAACGGATTCCCCATGTTACGCACAGACTGCGCAAGGCTTGTCCTATTTATCGCGCCGCAGATACTTCTGACCTGTCCTGCCGCATGGTCACTCATAATTTTGCCATCGGCGTTGAAACTGCTCAGGAGCCAGCCGATGATCTCCATCCGACCGACAACATCGCCCTTCGCCAGGATAGCGGGGATCCTGTCCACGTCCACCGGCGTCCCGCCCTTGATTATGTCGAGATTGGGATCGTCCGTTTCGGGTGCGGTTCTGGATACACATTCCCTGGTTGCAAGATCATAGGTGCTACAGCTGTTTCTCCTATTACGAACCGTTAGATGGGTTAATGTGAGTTCAAAACCGTTGCTCGCATCTAAATTTACGAAGCCTTTGGCGGGTTTTCCGGTTTCAAGGATATAGACGGTAACGTGTTTTTCGGAATTGCGAACCGCTAAATGGGTGGTGGTGCGTTTGAAGCCTTGATTCCCATCCAAGTCTACGAGGCCTTCAACAGGTTTTCCGGTTTCAAGGCTATGGATTGTAATGCTGTTCCCAGAACCGACGATCTCGTTAAATCTATCCAGTTCATATATCGTGACAAGCTGCTTATATATAGTTAAATCCCGCTTACTGCGCAGCTTCCGTCTTTTAAATGCTTTCCATTCCGCTGACTGAAAGAAGGCCTTCCTGTAGTCCAGATAAGCAACATTTATATCACTGCAAATTTCCTCTACCTGCTCCTTCGCATGATTGTTTAAAATTTTACCATCGGCGTCGAAGCTGTTCCGGAGCCAACCGATGATCTCCATCCGACCGGCTCTGTCGCCTTCTTCGAGGATAGCAGGGACCCTATCCACGTCCGCCGGTTCATTTGCAATTTGTTTCGGGACGTTTGGCGCTTCTACCGCCACCGCGCTTTCAGACTCTTCGAGGCGTTCCTCCGCCACCTTGTTGAGAACAAACGCCGCGGGCGCGGCCACTGTCTGTCCGGCCAGTCTCTTTTCGGCGAGGTCGAGATACTGCGGCATCCTTGAAAAAATCCTTTTGGTAACAGAGCCGGAGAGGCTTGTTTTAAGTATCATCCCTGCTCCGAACGCGACACTTGCCGCCACCCCGATTGGTCTTATACCGGTAATCGCGCTGAAAAGCAATCCGGTTATTCCTCCGACAACCAACACAAAGGAAGCTCTGTTAATACGCCCTGCATTATTTTCATTATTTTCAGTCTTGGCAATCAGGGCTTTTTTGACATCTGCTATATTGATCTTGGCATTCTCGGTGGCGGCAAATGTTTTGATAAACTTTTCCCACATTATGGCCGCTTTTTCTTTTGCCCAATCATGCAGTGAGGGATCAGACTGTATCGCCGCAATGACCTCTTCTGTAAGAGCGGCCACGCTCACGCTTTCTACAACCTCCGGCCTATTTTGGGCCGCCATTAAATCAGCCAATATTACGCTTCTTTTTAAAACAGCTGCAAGTACTTTATCCTTTTCAGAACTCCTGATCCATCCGGGAGTCGGGTTCAGGTTAGTAAGTTCAATCCTTATTTCGTCGACTGAATATTTGAACGCGTCTGTCAGATCGGATATCGCCTTTTTCACCAGTTTATTATCTATCGGACTTTCCATAATCCATGCTTCCGCGACTTGAAGGCCTTCCATGGTATATATTTTTTCGATAGCGGTGAGGATATGTTGTGTTGACCATTGGCGGTTTTCAGTACTGATCTTCTCTACGAGACCATACGTTGTAACCAGATCGTCATAGAGCGTATACCAATTTTTTAATTCATCCCACTCTTTCGAGAGGAAGAACGCCCGCCTCTCCGCAATAGGAGCTTTGTTTATATTAGCGCATATATCTTTTGCCAACTCTGTGTCATGCTCGCCCTCGATCTTGCCATAGGTAGTATCAAAATTGCATAGGAGCGCGAACCAGCCGATGATCTTCGTGTATGCCTGGCTGTTGCCCTGTGCGAGAAGCTCGCCGACCATCTCCGGCTCCACCCTCGTCCCGCCTTTTGCTATGCCGGGGTAGAACGGCGTTTTGGATGTAGGCTCTCCGGTTTCAAGGCTATGGGTGGTAAAATTGTCCATAGATTTGTAAATCTTTTCAAATATATCGAGTTCATATATCGTAACGAGCTGGTTATATACAACCAGATTCCGTTTATTAAACAGCCGCCGTTTTTTTAACGCATTCCATTCTGCTGATTGAAAGAATATCTTCCTGTATCCTATAAAAGCGCTGTTTATCTCAGCACAAATTTCCTCCACCTGCTCTGCCGCATGGTCGTTCAAAATTTTACCATCGGCGTCAAAACTGTTCAGCAGCCAGTCGATGATCTCCTTGCGTCCGGCCCTGTCGTTGTCGCCTGCTTTAAGAATCGCAGGGATCTTATCCACATCCACCGGTTCATTTGCCCTTGAAATTTCCTCTGGAAATTTCATCCCGAGCCGCTGGCCATCGCCGGTAGCGGCGAGGGATTGCTCCGGGACGTTTGACGCTGAAATTTCCTCTGGAAAATTCATCCCGAGCTGCTGCTGTTTATCACCGGTAGCAGCGAGGGATTCCGCCGCCGCGGGCCGATTGTAGCCGTCATGACCCGGTATCTCATCCGCTTCATCTAAAAATCTCACTGCTCGTCTAAGCGCTTCTATCGCCGTCTTCGTGACATCACGAGAGGAGTCGGGGCGGATTGTTATCGTCAATATCATCTGCTCGATCCTTAATGCCGCCTCTTCGATATTGCCCTTATCGATACAATCTCTTGCCTGGGTGGAGGAGGGCGGGAAATCTGTCATAGGCTTTCCGGGAAATAACAAACTTGATCCATCCTGAGGAATAGCCCTGTCGTAAGAATTCAGCATCTCAATGGCTGAATCTATAAGCGACTTTGCGATACTCGCCCTCGCGCCTTCGGCCGGCGAGGGACGCTTGAAGCCGTCCTCATCCAGTAATTTTTCGAATTCAGCCAATAATGTTTCGGCGTCAGGGAGCGTCTTTATCGCTTCGACGGCGATAGTATAATCCTGCTGTGTCATGATTACCGCTTCAGCAAGACTCCAAATGCTCATCTCGTTTTTTCGAAGCCTTTCGGCAAGCTCTTCAAAGCTTATGCTCCCGCCCTGCACATCACCATCGCGGCCTACTCTATCCGCCGGGCCGAATTTCGCGCCTAGCTTTCTTTTGCGTTCCTCAAGCCATGATTTCGCGGCTTCCGTAAGCTGATAACAGTCCCCCTCCGCGGTCATGAACCGCATAAGGAATCCGGCTTCGACAAGAAACTTAAGATTCTCCTCGGCGCCCTTCACATCTTGCATGTAGAATGCCTCCATGTATTCTTTAGTGGTAAACGAGTCCCCGTCCTTCAACAAGAGCCCTTCGGCCTTCGCGCGCGCTATTTCCGTGATAAACACGGCCAGCTGGACATCGGCTATCAGCTCTTCTGTTGTCGCGGCGCCTCTCGCGGACCTTGCGGTCAACTCTTTTCCTTTAAAATCATAATAAACCGGTTCACTGTTATCGATGGGCTGCACCATAACATGATCCAAGGTAAGATCGTATCCGCCCGCCGCGTCTTTGGCGATAAGGCCTTTCACCGGCTTTTCGGTAAACAGGTCATACACGGTAAGGCGAAGGTTAGAATCACGAACCGCTAAATGAGTGGCTGTCTGCCAGCTCCCCCCGTAGTTGTTCAGTCTCCCAAGGCCATTCAGCAATTCTCCCGTCTCGAGATTACGGACAGCTTGAAAGGATCCGTTGTTCCGATAAATCACGTCAAAAATATTGAGGCCGTACTTCTTTATTAAAGCTTCGCAGATATTTTTATGCTGTTTTTTCAGCCACTTCCACTCCTCCGAGCGCAGGAAGGCTTGCCTGTCCTCAATCGATACTCTGTTGCTGTTGATCCCCTCGCAGATCTCTCTCGCAAGCTCAGCTTCATGTTCGTTCTTTATGATGCCGTCGTCGTTGAAACCGTTCCTTAGCCAGTCGATGATGGTCGTGTACGACTGACTGTCGCCAATCGCGAGGAGCTTAGAAACTCTTCTCGTATTCACTCGAGTCCCGCCCTGAATTAAATTATCGAAGTCGGTCCCATCTCCGGCCCTTTTCGCCGCCACTGCCATCGCCGCGATGATGGCAGCGCCGGTGCCCGAGCCGTCCTTCACCTCGACCAGGGATATCCTCTGGTAATCCTCCGGCATCAGCTCTTTAAAAGCGGCCATCAACCTCTCCTTATAAAAAGGATGCTCAGTGAACAAAGAACCGTCTATGGCAAGAACTATCTTTGAGCGTCTTAATTCCGGATCCATTTTGAGAATAAGCGCCATCATCGCCGCGGCGGCTATTCTGGCCGACCGCGTCGAGACCATCTCACAGATGCGCTTAACGGCCACTCTGTCCTCCATAGACGTATCAGAGATGCCGAGTTCCGCCAGAAGGGCCCCGACGTCGGAAAGGTCCCGCGTCTTGTCCTCCTCTATCCTCGATATGTATTCGGCCAGAAATACCTTCTTGGCCGGGTCCTGGCTCTTTTCGCCTATCTCGTTCGAATCGGGTGTCCTCCCAAACACTTCCAACGTCCTGCCGTCGAAAAGGTAGTCGTTCTTTATCATGTCATTTATTATGAGCCGCGCCAACTCGCCTATATACTTGCCGGATACCATCTTTTCAAGGAGATGCTCGCCGATGTTATTCGTCATGCCGTCAAGCGTCCGGTCCCATTCCGTCAGGGGCACCTGGTCAAAGTTGCCCCATTCAAGGTTGACCATCATCTCGCCAAGCGCGATCGGTTCGGTAAACTTGGATATGGACTTCACCGGAAGCGATATGGCCGCGTTCGTGCCCGTGCCGAGTATTATACCGCTCATGCAGTCCCTATCCTTATATCGCGCTGTGGCAAGTGTGCCAACAGTGTCATTGCAAAGCGCTACCACCTTTACATTGTCAAGCCCTTTGCGCTTGAGCGCCTGCCGCAAAAGCTCTATAGGGTCATTACCGACAACTCCCGACGTCGTCCATCCTTTTGTCAATGCTATCGCTTTCCCGGAGTCTATCGCCTTCTGCTCGACAGGAAAAGACCACGTAAGACCTAAGCTCATCTCCTTCGACCCATCAAGCTTATTATCTTTGATAAAGGCGCCGATATTATCGGCGATAAAATCGAACAGAACCTCGGCAGTACCCGTCTTGTGCTCATCTTTGAAATCGGCCTCTTTGATCTTGTCAATATCGGGTATTACACCGTTACCTTTAAGGTCGACTTCAAGAACCCTCAACTTCGAGCCACCCACGTCTATCGCGAAGAACTCTCCTTCTTCCGATCCTGTGGGCTGCGCCACGAACGCCGGAAGCATCGCAAGCGAACTCTCCTTGCCCTCCAGCCCCGCATTCATGTGTTCGACCGCCGTTGATGCCATCTCGGCCATCTTCTCCGTCGAAACAGCCAGCTCATCGCCCGCCCTGACAAGGTCCTTGCCGAGCGCGTCACTTACCTTTGCGGTAAGCAATTCAAAATCAGGATAATAGCACTGGCTGAAGATACTGTCTATGACATGCCTCTGCAATTGCGTATTTGCCATCACCTTATCAAAAACGTCCTTCAGTCCGGGAGCGCCATAGATCACAAGATCGCTCATCTCCACGCCCGCGGGACGGCCCTGATAAAGGATAATCTTCGCCGCAATCCCTTTTTTGATAAGCTCGTTGTATCTTTTCTTAAGAAGCTTGCCGGGAAACCGGCTCTCTAACGCTTCTTCTATATCGCGGTTGTTCACTCCCTTTTGTTTCATCTCTTCCCAGGCAACCGCCAGTTCCGGCTGGTATTCCCCGGCCTTATTCCAGAGGTCTTTCATCTCTTTCCTTAAACTTTCGACTTCATCCCGCCATTTTGGCTCATTCGTGAAAACTACGATGTCCGGTTCCTTCGTGCTGGTTGCGGTATAATCGAACGGGTCGAGGACTATATTCTTGATCATCACATATACCCGGTAATTACTGCCGTCATCCGTAAGGAGGAGATTGTAGGTGAACTTCGAATCCCGGGTTATCTCGAGGGTATTATTAACGTTGGCGTGTTTCAGCATATTTATGACCGCGCCCGCGACGGAGAAAGGATCGCGTCCCTCGACGACAAAGGTCGAGCGCAGCGGGAATTGGGCCTTATCGTCGAAAAACTTGTCGTCCACGACAGAGATATCGACAGAGCTGTCGACGCCGTTATCATCCCTGCACAATGGTTTCAACGCACCGGACTGATTGAGAGCGCGCTCAAGGCTGGTGATCAGCAGGAAGCCCTGATAGTGCAATTGGTCCACAGTATGGCCGGCAAAAGGAGGATTTATAAAATCGCAGTAGCGCGAGGCCTCCCCCTGGGGCGTGTTGGTTCTTAATATCTTCAGCCTGAATTCAAGGTCCTCAAGGTTCGCGTTCTGCGGCTGAAGACGATCGAAAACGGCGTTCACACTACCGGGCTGGTGGGGATAGGGGTTTGCCAGTTCATCGAATCTCTTGTGCGGGGTCTCCTCTATAATCAGGGACCGCTGGAGCGGCAAAAAATCCTGGCGATACGATCTCGACAGGATCGTCTCGACCGCCCTGCCGATGGTGCCGGGCCTGAAAAGGCCCCCTCTTTTGGCGCGCATCGGATTAAACTGGATACCAAACCACGTATCGCCTCCGAGACCTACATAATGGGTATTCGTTTTAATATCCCTAGCTATCTCCTCACTCACAACGCCGACTCCTAGCTGCTGGAGGTAAAGCAGTATCTTGGCCGTTTCCCTGGAGACTGTGCCGTTATCAAGGGCAAGCGTCAGGAGCTCAATCATCAGGTCATTTATATCCACGAAGCTTTCGATCTTTTCCTGAAGACGCAATATGACCATTCTCGCGTCCTGGGTTATGTCGGGCTGGTGTTTGAGCGCCTCTTCCAGATAGCCGCAGAATTTGTTAAAGTCGTTGGCTTCGTCAAGGATTATCTGGTCGTTAAAATTCTTCCCCACTTCCTTGAGATATTGTCTGCGGACCTCGCGGAGCACGTTGTAATACTGTATATCAACGAACCCAAGATACTTCGTAAAGAGGTTATGTTTGCCTTCCTGGGTCAGATAATTAATGACGGTTACGAACTTTATCTGCTCGCGCAGGGACCGTTTGTCCGTTCCGAAGATATCGGGCTTGGTGGTTTCCTTGTCATGGCGCCTCACCTCAATGACGTATCTTGTATAGGGCCTCTCCTCTTTATCGCGCTGCGGGTTCGGTATGCGGAATATATTCGGCGCGTGAAGCCGGATGGACGGATCGTCCTTATCTTTCAGGAAGAGATCGAAACTCCGGGCGTCGCTCTGGTCGCCTCGGATACTGGCTATCGGTGTGCGACCCCCGTTTCTCGCGAAAAGCTCATCGAGACGGCGGATCGGCAGTTCCAGGCGCCCCCGTATTTCACCGGCGATCTTGGTGTCGAGCGTTGCGCTGTCTATGGCGGAAAAATCGAGATGGTCCAGCAACGCATAGAGAATCGTGTTCAGTAACTCGTGATGCTGCTCGCGGGAAAAGACCTGGCCCGCGCCGCCCGCAAACGCGCTCTTACCGGAGGTAAACATCCTCTCCGCCACGGCCCTGGCGCTCGTAGGACCGTTCGGGTTCCACGTCATCGTGCCCACTTTTCCATCGGATGGAATGGTTTTGATCTTTAATTCTTTTGGATCTATTCTACCGGTATAGGCTCTGATGTCGATATCGGGAACAACGATGCCGGGGCGAAAAAAAAAGGCGTGGTTTATGACGAGGGCAAGGTCTATCTCTTCTGTTTGGCCCGGAAACAGCGACTGAAGATGCTTTTTCAAGGCGTAATTATTGTATCTTTTGGAATCACCGTAGAGGTAGGAACCGAGGAACCACATCTGGATGGCGTTATAGGTCGGAGTCACCGCCGCCTTGCCGCTACTCATCTGATAGATCCATTTGAATATTTCGTTCGCTACGCTAATCCTGCGTGTCTTATCACCGACTGATTCGTACTCAAACCATACATCATTCTTCTCAAGATATTCAAACAAGACTTTTGCATCAATGTCATTAATTGGATTAGCTACCACACCAGCTGGCGGATTTGAAGGGTCAACATCAACGAACCTGAGGCTTTCTACTACTGGCGTCTCTCCTGTAAATACGCGCTCAACTGCATCCTCAAGCGCCCCATCAAATTTAATCTTTCCGCCGTGGAGCTCGAATAATTTGCCAAGCTGTTCCAGCGCGAGAGCACTCACTGTCTCTTGTCCGCCCGGCCGTGTCTGTTGGCCAAGTTCACTCGATATCAGTCCCGGCCCGAGGCCGAACGCGACGTTATTGAAGAGAAATGTCGTTATTACTACTATATGGATGATTTTCTTGAACATGTCTTCCTCCGATTTACTATTGTTTTCTTCAGGTAAATCGTCCCGAGTCCCTCGCGACCACTATGTCTATAGAGTCGCTCGGGACGAGGGACTTCCTTATTAAACCCCTTTATTATCAAAAAAAATTGCCTGACGTTAGCCGCCAAGCAATTTTCGTTAATCGTTTATCGTGTATCGTTTATCGTAAAGTAAAGTTAGTGTACCACAAAGAGAGTATTTGTCAATATTTTATTGCTAACTATTTTATATCTTAATTTTTAATGACTAATCTGATGTAGATTAACCTGCGAGGTTAAAATGTCGCACTAGCCTTGCCAACCTCGCAGGTTAACGCCGGTTACAGCAGTGCGCTTGAGACGGTGTCCGAGAAGAGGACGCCTTTGCATTTCAGGGCGATTCCGGCGGGATGATTGTCCTTCTTGATATATTTTATCAGGTCTTGAGCTATTAGTTTATCGATGGCGCTTTTTTCGAGCTTCAGAAAATCGAAACCTGTTTTTTGCCTGAACCATTCGAAATCTATGCCGGCCTTTGTTCTTATCTTTATTGCCGCTGTTTCCTTTGCTCTTCTTAATGGCGGGAGTTTCTCGCTCGATCCTACGGGAGACCTGCCTGCATCCACCCTCTTTATATATTCTTTTACATCGCAAACGAAATTGTCTCTCGAGCCGCCGATATACGAAACAGCCGACGCGCCAAGCCCGACATAGTCATTGTTCTCCCAGTAATTGAGATTATGCCTGCTTTTAAAACCCTCTTTGGCGAAGTTCGATACCTCATACTGCCTGAATTCTCCTACGCCGAGAGTGTCGATCGCGCATTCATACATCGCGGCCGTCACCTCATCGGCGAGCGGCCCGACGCTTCCATCACGCACAGCGTTGTATAGCGGCGTCCCCTTCTCGTAGGTGAGGCCGTAGCACGAGATGTGCTGAACCGGCAGTTCCGCCGCATAGCGGATCTCTTTCTTCCACGAGTCGAACGTCTCGGCCCACACGCCGAAGATGATGTCGGCGCTGATATTTTTGAAGCCTGTCTTTACGACAAGCTCTATCGCTTCCATGGACTTCCGGGCGTTGTGGATTCTGCCAAGGGCTTTCAGCTTCTCATCGCGCATTGATTGCATGCCGATACTAATCCTGTTCACGCCAAAGGATTGGAGAAGCTTCAACTTGTCAGAGTCCACGCTCTCTGGATTCGCCTCGATGGTAAACTCGACATTTACGCCGCACAGCCGCCTCAGGGCGCCGAGAAGCCTCTCCAGCAGCTTCGTATCCAGTACAGTAGGCGTCCCCCCTCCTATATATATAGTGGAGAAAGGGCCGTCCAGCGTTTCCAACTGCTTCAGAATCGCCCCGACATAGGCTGCGGCAAGACCGTCATCA
>Ga0208325_1000242_pt1 | contig 14862 bp, 12 predicted proteins | sample PL_2010_330m_FD_185486 | JGI IMG/M metagenome (GOLD analysis project Ga0208325, IMG submission 185486) | Freshwater microbial communities from Powell Lake, British Columbia, Canada to study Microbial Dark Matter (Phase II) - PL_2010_330m... | ecosystem: Environmental > Aquatic > Freshwater >...
AATATATCCTCAATCATTGTAGAATCAGATTTGTGCAACCCCTTTCCTTCATCTATTAAATAAGCAATGCGTTTTCTAATCGCAGCAACAGTGTTTCTTGTACTTGCTTCTTTTTTGGTATCCCAAAAATCAGGATATTTTTTGTGAATTTGCTGAGGGTCTGTAACGTAATTATCTATATTAGAAACGAAATCTCTGACATCTGAATCCTCTAAATAGAGTAAGAAAGACTTCATTACCTCAGAGAAACCTGATGAGAAGCTTAAAATATCGCCGATTGTTAAATGCTCGTGCATATTGACCAGAACTCTGCCGCCAAACATGAAATGCCCTTTATAAGAGTCATCAATCTCTTTCTCTTTATCACTATAAACAACCAAATTGTCTCGGATCTTCTGCTCATCAATATCTCCCAGTCCCAATGTTTTTTGACCCTTTAGGAAATATTCTCCATTTAAGTCAAAGATTAATTTCCCATATCTTGTGTCCCCTATGATGTGATAAAGTAGTACTTTTACAAGATTCGTCTTCCCAAACCCAGATTGAGCAAAGACCATAGTTCTTTTTTCTCGCAGCCTCTGTACGTCAAACAGAATGTCCCCTTTATCTTTGTGGATGTCTTCTCCAATACATAGTTGCCCAATAGGTGCTCCACTAGAATCTGGTTTATTTACGATTGCATCAACTTCTCTTTTGCTTAGATGTCTTGCGTGATATGAGACTACTGGTAGCTTTCGCACTGCCGTTGTAAATTCAATTGTCTGGCCAGAGTCTGTAAATGTTCCAAGCATTCGAACTCTGTAGGTGTAACTAAACATCTTTTGCTTATCACGGTCTGAAAGTTCTCTTTCAGCTATCCGTGCATAGTGGACTGCCACAAGTGTTTTATCTTGGGATCGGAAAAGCGGGTCTTCATCATATATTTCCGCCTCAACTCTGGTTAGAAATTTTCTTCCATCTTCGTTCTTGGGTGTAAGTACGATAAAATCACCTCTATTAGGACTTGCCTTTGCATCTTCATATGATGAGTATATCAATAGGGCATCTTCTGTCGTTTTTTGTCCATAAAGGACACCGAAATCTGTTCGTTCTGCCATCTTCCCCTCCTTTAGAAACGGGAGTGAATATCAAGGAACATATTCTCAATATCTACATGATCCATATGTTGGGTCGAGTACATAGCATGTTTTACTCTGCTAATAACTTCTTCTTTAAAGTCCGATTTTAATGTAACGAAATTATGTGCTTCGACAAGAGGATAAGGATATCCAAGAATATAGTGTTCCTGTGTTAAGCGAGTTAAGTCGTAAAAAATTGACTTTAATTTATCCATATTCCGAGTTAGGTTGTTTTGTCTAATACCTGGAATTGCATCGAAAATATTGACATCGGCAACAACCCAATCATAGTTTTGCAGTTTTTCAACGTAATCAAGTCTTGCAGCAAAAAATAGCCCGAAACCACGTCCCCCTGTAAGTGACTTCTTTACGAACATTCCCCCGCTTCCATAAGCATTTAGCAAAACGGGATGAGGAACTTCAAGCCAACAGCATAGTTTCTGTTGCTTAGGGTCTTTTTGGTTAAAAGGATATTGAGGCTTTAACTTATCCTGAAGGTAACTATCTATCTGTTTAAAGGTGTAGCTCAATTCCATTTTTATCGGGGTATCTTTGGTAATTCCTACTATTATAACTTGCTTCTCATTGCTCAAAAAATCGCCAAGCTTCTTAAAGTATTCTTGTTTGATGTTGAGAGGTCTGAGAGTTCCATCTTTCAATATGAAATCTCCTGGTTTGGTCTCTACTCTACAGGCTATTTCATATATCAATGACAATTCTAGTATTTCTTGGCAAAAAGAGAGAAGTTTTGAGGTAGTGGAACATATCAGGTCTCGGTTGAAAGGGAATACTTCTTCTGGATTAGCCTGTAGGAAGTCCATAAAATATTTAACAGGTGGTAGAGTTAGCAATTCATCGTATATGGAAAATAAATGTTCCTCACAGGTGATTAATATATTTTGTGGAGTATAGGCTTGTCCAAGAATAACTGGGTCATCGTGATTATTCATACGAATTTGCTTTCCTGATTGAAAGCAGACGTACCCACCTCTATATAGACCAATTGAAACACCATTGTAAAAAGAGTGGCTATTACTGCTCCCGTCAACAGCGTAGAAGTTCGTATCTGTTTTATCCATTTGCTCAAATGGTATGATTTCGAAATATTGCGGGTTTTCAGAGTTAGAATTATCTCCAACTATGGGAATGCTATATTGTTTGTTATTCCTCTGCTGAATATGTTGGGCGATAGAATCAATTGCACTTTGTGGAATCTTATCTTCCATAACTCGCCTACTTCACTTCTAAATCTCTGGCTCTGTTCTACCCTTGTATATCATTATAACATACCAATGAACTTTCAAAATAAGGAGACGAGGATAAGGGAGGATACTATATAAAAAGGAGATGTCGTCAGTGAGATAGATTGATAGAAGCGTGCTATAAGATAGGCATTTTGTGGATGGTTTGCTCTCGTCTGGCTCCTACCGAGATGAGGTTGACCGGGCAGGCAGTGAGTTCTTCCAACCTAGCTATATATTGGCGAGCCTGGAGAGGCAGTTGCTCATATTGACGGATGTTACTAATAGGGGTCTGCCACCCCTCTAGCTCCTCATAGATAGGTTGACACTTTTCCAGGGTGGTTACGCTGCTCGGGAAATAATCAACGGTCTTCCCATTCAGTTTATAGCCGACGCATATCTTCAGGCGAGGTAGAGCATTAAGAACGTCAAGTCGGGTGATAGCTGTTCCGGTAAAGCCGTTAATGCGGGTGCTAAGACGAGCCACCATGGTGTCAAACCAGCCACAGCGACGGGGTCGGCCGGTGGTGGTGCCATACTCGTGACCTCGTTCCCTAATCAAATCTCCAGTCTCATCAGTTAGTTCAGTAGGCATGGGGCCACTGCCAACCCTGGTGCAGTAAGCCTTAAATACACCTAGAATACGATTAATCTTAGTCGGGCTAATACCAGCTCCCAGACAGCCCCCGCCGGCTAGCGGTGAAGACGAGGTAGTATAAGGATAAGTGCCAAAGTCGGGGTCAAGTAAAGTCCCTTGGGCGCCTTCTAATATGACCAGCTCATCCCGGTTCAGGGCTTCCTCCACCATTATGTCTGTTTCCCGAATATGAGCCGCCAAACGCTCTCCATACTGGCAATACCGAGCATATACTTCATCCATTGACAGAGGGCTGGCACCATAGATTTTGGTCAAAATGGTGTTTTTGTGCTCAAGTATAGAACGGAGTCGTTCCAAGAAAGTTTCTTTATCTAGCAGGTCACCGGCTCTGATGCCCAACCTGGCGACTTTATCAGCGAAGGCAGGACCTATGCCTTTGCGTGTGGTGCCTATCGCTTTTCCTGCCCGTGATTCTTCCTCCAGACGGTCAAGGAGGGTGTGATAGGGCATAATCAGGTGAGCCCGGTCACTGATAAACAACTTGCTGGTATCTACGCCACACTGGTTAAGCTGGTCAATCTCACCAAGTAGAACGGCAGGATTAATCACGACACCATTACCAATGAGACAAACGGTGTTTGGATAAAAGATGCCGGAGGGTATAAGGTGCAGTTTAAATTCACCAGAGGGGTTAATCACCGTATGCCCGGCATTATCACCGCCGGAAAAACGGACTACCATCCCAGCTTTTTCAGCAAGCAGGTCAACTATCTTGCCCTTCCCCTCATCTCCCCACTGAGCTCCAATAACAGCAATAACTGGCATTACTTCCCCCCTCTAGAGATTCCTTTAATTTATAACATAATAGCGCCAGAGATAAAAGCTAAAAGACGGTGTTTATCACGGGCAGGTTGCCTGGAAAGGGGGGTGAGGTTAATGAATAAAACTCCCCAAGCTACCTGTTTTTGGTTTGTCGCCACAAATGAACTAACCTCTGACCAGCGGTGATAAAGCTAAATACCACTATAATCGCCAGGGCAATAATTAAGGCATAATTAAAGTGACTCAGCAAAAGGCCCAGCGCCAGCACAACGACCCTCTCTGGACGGGTAAATAATCCCACCTGGCACTCCAGTCCTAGTGCCTCCCCCCTGGCTCTGATATAGCTCACCAGCGGTGAACCAAGTAGGGCGGCGCCAGCCAGTAAAACCCCGGTGATTGACGGTTCTCTAGCATATAGGGTTAAAATGCCGAGTAGCAGGACTCCCTCAGATAAACGGTCAAGTGTAGAGTCAAGGACGGCGCCAAAATGGGTGGTCTGATTGGTGTGGCGAGCTAATGCCCCATCCAGCATATCAAAAAAGCCAGCCACAAGCACTACCAAGCCGGCAATTAAAAGGTGTTCGGTAGCAATAAGAGCGGCGGCACCGATAGCCAGTAAAAAGCCAAACCAGGTCAGGGCGCTAGGTGTTATCGGTGTCCTGGCTAAAAACCGCACCATCGGTTGGGTAAAGTGATAGGCTGTCGCCTTGCGAGCTTGGGATAACTTTGTCATTTAACGTTGCTTTGGGAAATAACGCCATCTGAGCTGTCTTCAGCTTTCACTTAGACCGATATAGCTTCAGATTTGGCAAATTGTTCCTTCTGTGGAGACTGGCTAAGTATGCTAATATAATAATCCAATATCCTTTGAGTAAGGTATTTCCAGTCGTATTCCTTGGCTTTGAGTATTCCCCTGGCTCCCATCTGTTGCCGAAGCGATTCGTCAGTCATCAGAGAGATTAGAGCTTGAGCTAACGCTTCTTTATCTTTTGGCGGCACCAATAATCCCTCAGCACCATGAGTTAATAGGCTAGCATAACCCTCTATATTAGAAGCCACAATTGGCTTACCAATTGCCATAGCCTCAAGTAAAACGATACCAAAGCTTTCTCGTCCGGTGGCTGGAGCACAGAAAATGTCGGCGGTCTTGTAATATCTAGGTAGGTCATCGTAGGAGGCGTAGCCAATAAAAACCACATCCTTTAATCCGTGGCGTTTAACATGTTTCTCATATTTATTACGCAGTCTGGTGCCGGGACCCACTATAATAAGTCGCGAGTCGGGAATTTCCTCCTTAACTCGCTGGTAAGCCTTAAGTAGATAGTTCGCCCCTTTTCGTTTCTCCAGACGACCGGTAAACAGAATATTCAGTTTTCCGTCGCAAAATTCATCAATTGGGGGTACATCGGGGGAAAAATGCGCTAAATCTACGCCGTTAGGGATAATAGTATAATCTCCGGGGAGATGTTTGTTGGCGAACTCCATGGCTGGTTTAGATACGGCAATTTTGCCATCAAGCTTGCGGAACCACTTCTTCAAAAATCTCATGGCTAAAGGTTTAGCAAAGCTATAGCTGGGTCTGCCGGCAAAGGCGTGAAAGGTGCCTATATTTGTTGTCTGTGACAGACGGAGCACGGTAGTACATAACATTGGCATGAGGGGTTCGTGAAGGTGGATAATATCAAAGTTCTCTTCATCAAGCACAGCTTTTATTCTAGAGGACAACCAAGGTGAAATAGTAACTCGGACAATGGAACCACTGCTAGGTATAGCCCGAGGTTTACCTATGGGTATAAACCTATCGCCAAAAGTGGTAACTGCCTTAGATGCCGGGGCAATTACCTTAACTTCGTGCCCCATCCGGGTAAGGTAATACTCTAGTGAGGAGATGTGATTGGTTACACCGCCTGGGTAAGCAAAGTCGTAAGGAGAGACCAGTGCTATCTTCATAAGTAGCTGCCTAAACCCTCCCCGCAGATTTACTCAGCTGTTTTTCCTCGGCAACTTGCGGGGTGCTAGCAATGAACTCTTCTACCATGCGGTGAGCTTCATCATCCGAATATTGAATAGGTGGTGATTTCATGAAATAGGCAGAGGGAGCTACCAGTGCTCCTTTCAATTCCCAGTCTAGGGCGAGTTTGCAGCACCTTATAGCGTCAATAACTACCCCGGCTGAGTTAGGACTATCCCACACCTCAAGCTTCAGCTCAAGGTTCAGGGGAACATCGCCGAAGGTTCGTCCCTCCATCCTGATATGGCAAAACTTACGGTCATCAAGCCAGGGGACATAATCGCTGGGACCGACATGGATATCTTTGGGGTCAAGTTCATAATCTAACTGAGAGGTGACGGCGGTAGTTTTAGATATCTTCTTGGATTCAAGGCGTTCTCGCTCCAACATATTTAGGAAATCGGTATTGCCGCCGAAATTCAATTGGTAGGTTCGCTCCAGTTTAACGCCACGGTCTCTAAATAGCCTGGTAAGCACACGATGGGCTATGGTGGCGCCAACTTGAGATTTTACATCATCACCAATAATGGGAAGCCCCTTTTTAATAAAGCGCTCCTGCCAGTACTTCTCTCGAGCGATGAAAACCGGGATACAATTAACAAAACCGCAACCAGCTGCCAGTACCTGCTCAATATACCATTTAGTTGCCTCTTCACTACCAACTGGCAGGTAGTTTATTACCACATCGGTTTGAGTTTCCTTAAGGATTTTAGTTATATCAACCGTGGGACCGGGTGCTTTCTCTATTATTTGAGATAGATACTTACCCAGACCATCATGGGTCATACCTCGCTGGATTTTAACGCCGGTAGCCGGCACATCACAAAATTTAAAGGTATTATTGGGCGCAGTAAAAATTGCCTGGGCTAAGTCTTTGCCAACCTTGTTCTTATCAATATCAAAGGCAGCTACGAAATTGATGTCGCTTATATGATACCCACCCAGATTAACATGCATAAGTCCGGGCACGAATTCGGTTTCCTTCGCCTGCTGATAGTAGTAAACGCCCTGAATTAATGATGAGGCACAGTTACCTACACCTATTATGGCTACATTTATCTTACCCAAGGTTCAACCACTCTCCTTTCTGAGAAAGCCACTATAAAAGGTAGGCTTCAGTTAATAATTACCCCCAGCTTTATTCTCCTTCCCGTGTTACTGGCTTATTAAAATAAAAGAAATAATCCATGAACAGCCGAACTGGTAGCTACGAATGTATCTTTTGAAAAGTTAGTACCAGAAAAGCCTTCTGTCAAACCAATGAATACAGCGTCTTTTTAACTTGACCAGTAGCGGTCAAGTTCCTTTAAACTCTGATACCCGTTGCACATAGGATTTACTTGCCGCAGCTCATACTAACGTTTACAGTGTTGGTCTATGATGCCCCTGCCGGCTCTTAAATCCCAGCCATAGGTCCTCAAGCATTAATCAAAAATTTACCCCTCTCCTTTGAAGGTTAATACCAATGTTTATTTAGCTTAATGCGGTAGCTGGCTATCTACTGAGGGGCACCATGTCTTCAGAGCGGTGAAATCGGTTATGGCTAATTAATCTTAACCAATTCTAAATACTTTAGTCCCACACGAAGGGCAGACCCCTCGTGTAGCTGGTCGCTTATTCTTCAGCGTAACACGCTCTGGGTTTTTTATCTCTACCTTTTTTCTGCACTTAAAACAATACGCCTGCAATTTTTTTACCTCCTTTTTAGCAGTGTTTGAACTATATCTCTATTATAGGCAAGCTGTCAAGGCTTTTTGGTGTTTTATTTACCAGAGACCTGGGCTTCTCAGCCGACTATCAGCTACAGGAAAACCTTCTTGGGTTGCCACTGCCCTCTTTCCGGGTTGAAGCGTAGCACACCTAAGAAGCGACCATCGGGGTTATAGGCACGGCAATGATTTTCAGAAGAAGACGGCGCTGAGCTGTCACAGTTCTCTAAAACCAAGGGGCTCCCATTCCTTATAACCCGTTCCGTATCATTGCTAACTACCATAGCTGTCCAGTGTAAAAGCACGGTATCTATGGGATAGATAAGATACTGCCAGTACCCGTAGCGGAAGGCGTCTTCAAGCTGGGGCATAGAAACGGCATCCCTAATATTGAAAGCACCGCACCTCAAGCGAATTAGGTTCTTCAAATTAGCCCCGCAACCCAGGGTCTGCCCTAAATCATGAGCTAGTGAGCGGATATAGGTACCTTTGCCACATACTACTTCAATAGTAAATATGGGCGGCTGCCAGTCTATAAGCTGTAAATGATAGATTTTAGTCGGTCGGCTTTCCCGCTCAACCTCGATGCCAGCCCGTGCTAACTGGTAAAGTCGCTTACCCTGATATTTTACCGCACTATACATAGGGGGGGTCTGCTGTATTAAACCGCAGAAAGAGGTAAGTGCTGACTCCAGTTGACCCTGGCTAATCCGGGAGGGGTCTTGCTTCTGAGTAATCTTGCCACTGGCATCATAGGTATCTGTAGTTACACCCAGTTCAATCTGAGCCTGATAAGCCTTGGTGGCATCGACCAAAAACTCGATAATACGTGTCCCCTGACCCAGACAAACCGGCAAAACACCGGTAGCTGTCGGGTCAAGGGTGCCGGCGTGCCCAACGCGCCGCTCACCACTCAGCCGCTTCACCATGGCTACAATGCTAAAGGATGTCTTGCCCCAAGGCTTGTTAATATTTAGTATGCCATCCACTGTTTTTCAATGCTCTCTGTCCGGGCTAATCTTGTCAATCAGTTGTAAGAGGTGAGTTCCACGCTCAATTGAATCATCCCACTGAAAGCTTAGTTCAGGAATGCGTCGTAAGTTCAAACGCTTAGCCAGCTCATTGCGGAGGAAACCTGAAGCACCAGCTAATACGCTTAGTGTCTCCTGTTTTTCCCCCTCGCTACCTATTCGGCTGACGAATATCTTGGCATATTTCAGGTCAGGAGAGGTGGAAACCTCGGTCACAGTTACAAAACTGCCAAGTCGCGGGTCTTTGACCTGGCGCTGAAGCAACTCGCTAATTTCCTGGCGAATGAGATTATTCACCCGCTCAATACGGTGTGTCATAATTATTTTCTCCGGTTAAAGATTTCTACCTGTTCTCCCTCCGGAAAAACTCTAAAACATCACCAACTTGAAAGTCACTAAAATCTTTGACGCCCACCCCACACTCAGAGCCGGCGCTCACTTCCTTAACATCGTCCTTGAAGTGTCTCAGACTATTAACGGTAGATTCACAAGCTACTTGCTCCTGACGCTTTACCTTTACTGAGACCCCTCGACTTACCTTGCCTTCGGTAATATAGGCACCGGCTACCTTTTGCCTTTTGGTGGTGGAAAAGACAGCCCGCACCTCAGCCCGCCCCTCGATAACATCGATATAAGAGGGTTCCAGCATACCTTTAAGCGCTTTGCTCACATCATCTGCCAGATTATAAATTACATCGTAATGGCGAATGCTCACCCTTTCCACATCCGCCAGTCGCCGTGCTCCTGGCTCAGTGCCGGTATTAAAACCAATAATGAGTCCCTTAGAGGCAATAGCTAACATAACATCGCTCTCAGTAATATTACCACTGCTACTATGGATAACCCTGACCTGAACTTCCTTTGTCCCCAGCCGTTCCAAAGAACTTCTTATCGGTTCTATACTACCTTGAACGTCGGTCTTAAGAATAACATTAAGCTCTTTTATCTGACCGGCACTTATTTGGTCAAGTAGATTATTGAGGTTCACTGATGGTGCCTGTTGCTTCATCTCCAGTTGCCGTTTTTGTATTAAAGCTCGTGCCTGCTGTTCGCTAGCCACAACCGTCAGGATATCCCCCGCTTGAGGCACACTGTCCAGTCCCAGGAGTTCAACCGGGGTAGATGGCTCAGCCTTCCTCACCCGCTTACCGGTATCATTAAACATGGCTCTTAACCTACCCCATGTGGTGCCAACTACTACAGTGTCGCTAAGCTTTAAGGTCCCGGTATGGACTAGCACGGTAGCTAATGGTCCTTTAGTCTTGTCCATCTCGGCTTCGATAACTACTCCCTCTGCCGGTCTGGATGGATTTGCCCTGAGGTCCTCCATCTCAGCCACAATCAGGATGCTTTCCAGCAGCTCAGGGATGCCTTTTTTCTCTTTAGCCGAAATTTGACCGCAGACGGTATCGCCTCCCCACTCCTCAATAACTAGACCAGCGTCAGCCAGCTGTTGTTTAACCAGTTCAGGGTTAGCCTCAGGTTTGTCAATTTTATTAATAGCCACCACGATGGGCACCCCAGCCGCCCGGGCATGGTCTATGGCTTCCAAAGTCTGTGGCATTACCCCATCATCAGCGGCCACCACCAAAACAGTGACATCGGTTACCAGCGCTCCCCGAGCTCGCATAGCAGTGAAGGCTTCATGACCCGGCGTGTCTAAGAAAGTAATCTTTTGCCCGTTGACCTTTACTTGATAGGCTCCAATATGTTGAGTAATACCCCCAGCTTCGGTAGCCATCACGTTAGTTTGTCGAATAGCATCCAAAAGTCTGGTCTTGCCATGATTAACATGTCCCATAATAGTAACTACCGGCGGGCGTGGTCGTAGACCACCAAATTCCTCGTCCTGGGGGTGCTGTCTCTTAACCCCACCAATAGCACTGGCTACACCTTGAGTCGTCCTGGGCTTGAGGCGTGGTTCATAACCAAGGGCGGTGGCTACGGTGGCGGCGGCTTCGTAGTCAATAACCTGATTAATATTAGCCATAATGCCGTTTCTCATCAGTTGCTTGATAATGTCTATAGCACTAGCCTGTATAAGGTCGGCCAGTTGCCTTATACCTAAGGTATGGGGAATCTCAACCAGTTGTGCCTTTGGTGATGAAGAGGAGTCAGTAACCCCTTTATCTGGGGACTTGGAAACATTAGCCGGTTTACTTGCCTTTGCCACTTATTAACTCCTTATAAAGTCTTTTCCATATCTAATAAGCTGCTGGCGATTTTCCTGGGTAAGAGCTGTCCGTAAATTATGCTCTAGTTGACCACGCTTTAGCCCGACCTCCCAGCACTCAGGCGACTGGCATAAATAAGCACCTCGCCCCGTCTTCTTTCCACTAAGGTCAACCTCTACGTTTCCATTAGAAATACGCACCAGGCGGATTAGTTCCCGCTTGGTCTTTACCTTACGACAGGCTACACAGGTTCGCTGCGGTATGTGCTGGCTAATACTCAATCCTCCTCCTCATCCACGGGAATTTCTGGTTCTCGGCGTGGTTTCCTAAGCCTGACGCCACCCTCGGCACTCTCCTTGACTTGAGTGCTTTTCTTTTTCCGCTTCTTTGGTTTAGCCTCGGGCTTAGTCGGCGCCGATACCCAAATATCCTCGGCAAACCGAACCTGAGGTTTTTCCGGTGTTACCTCCGGTTCGAAAGAAACCGGCAAAAGCTCAACTTCTTCTTCTGCCTCTTTTGTTTTTTCAACCTCTTCAACTTCTTCTGCGGCTTCTTCAGGCGCTAAAGCTGTCTCCAGAATAGGTGGTACTTCGACAGGAAGCTCCTCACCAGCTCTGGCCTCTTCTTTGGTCTCGGTTAAAGTCTCAGCTTCGGCTGCCCTTTCTGCCTCAGCAGTTGAGGCACTCTTAATGTCTATTCGACATCCGGTGAGCTTAGCGGCTAGTCTAACATTTTGTCCCTCTTTACCAATGGCTAGTGAAAGTTGCTTATTAGGGACAACTACAGTAGCCACCTCCTCTTTATCATCCAGCTCGACACCTAATATCTGGGCTGGGCTAAGGGCATTAGCAATAAAGACCGAGGCATCTTTATCCCACATAACGACATCTATCTTTTCAACATTCAACTCACTCACGATGTTTTGTATCCTGATGCCGCGCAAGCCAACACAGCAACCAACCGGGTCAATGCGCTCCTGGCGTGCGGCTACGGCTACCTTGCTCCGATAACCGGCTTCACGGGCAATTGATTTTATTTCCACTATTCCGTTAAAAACCTCAGGAACCTCAAGCTCAAAAAGCCGACGAAGTAAATCTGGGTGAGAGCGTGACACTATTACCTTAGGCCCTTTAGCGCTCTGGGCTACCTCTAAAAGGGAAACCTTAAGCCTTTGACCTACTCGATACCTTTCAGTGGGCACCTGCTCAGCGGCAGGCAGTAGTGCTTCTACTCTACCCAAATCAATAAGTATCTGCCTGGGCTCGATACGCTGCACCAATCCGGTGATAATATCGCCTTCCTTACCAGCGTATTCCTCAAATATGGCACTATGCTCGGCTTCATGGAGACGCTGCAGAATAACCTGTTTGGCGGTTTGAGCAGCAATGCGCCCCGCATTATGCGGGGTAGCTTCTACCTCAATAGCCTCACCAACCTGGGCATCTGGCTTGACTCGGCGTGCCTCATCTAACGATATTTCGCGGCGACTATCTGAGGGTCGCTCAACTACAGCTTTCTCTGCCCATACCTGAACTTTGCCCGTGGTAGGATTAATCTTGACCGAAATATTCTGGCTAGCGGCAAAATTATCCTTCCGGTAAGCTGATACCAGAGCTGCCTCTACGGCGGTAATAACTACCTCCTTGGGCAGGTTCTTCTCCGCCGAGAGTTGGGTGATAGCGAGCAGAAAGTCGCTTTTCATCCCGGACTACGACCTCCAATCCGTTATTATTTGCCATACAATAAAAAAGTGGGAATGAAACCCACTTAATCTTCGTCTCTTCTTAAATTATGTTATAGTTTAGCACAGTTCAAGTAGTTTTGTCAAGCATATTAAACGATGCCAGCACCTATTGGTAGCTATGGTATATTAGGTAAACTGGTGGCAAAGCCTAGAAATTCCAGTAGTGTTAAATTATAATAAGTAGTAGTTGAAGCCTTAGAGTGGGGGCAACTTGGATATAGAAAAATTAAAGGCTCCGATTATCAGCGAAATAGACGCTCGCCGCCACCAACTCAGCGAGTTGAGTTTAAAAATCCACTCTAATCCTGAGCTAGGTTTCCAGGAGATTAAGGCGGCAGGCTGGTTAACCCGATACCTGGAGGAGAATGGCTTCTCTGTAGAACGGGGCATCTGTGAACTGCCGACTGCTTTCCGGGGGAGCTATGGACAGGGGAAACCGGCTATCGGTATTCTGGCTGAGTATGACGCCCTGCCTGGTCTTGGGCACGCCTGTGGTCATAATTTAATAGCTGCCAGTGCCGTTGGTGCCGGGGTAGCTTCTAAGCTGGCTATTGACCGATTTGGGGGTACTATCTTGGTTATCGGCACACCGGCTGAGGAACTATATGGGGGCAAGGCAATAATGGCTGACCGGGGAGCCTTTGATAATTTGGATATGGCGATGATGGTGCATCCCGGGGTGCATGATGTGGCTACCACTCAAGCCCTTGCCTGCCAGTCTCTAGAGGTTGAATTCTTTGGTAAAGCGGCTCACGCTGCGGCTAAACCAGAGGCGGGCGTCAATGCTTTAGAAGCCATGCTTCAGTCCTTTGCCAGTATTAATTCACTCAGGCAGCACATTAGGGATAAAGCCCGCATCCATGGTATTATTACCGATGGTGGAGAAGCAGCTAATATTGTCCCCGCCCACAGTGCCGGAACCTTTCTAGTCCGCGCCGGTGATTATTCCTATCTTAATGAATTAAAACAGAGGGTCCTGAATTGTTTTATTGGCGCTGCCACCGCTAGCGGAGCCCGTCTTGAATATCGGTGGGGAGACATATGCTACGCCCCCCTGCGTAATAATCTAACCCTAGCCCGACTATTCAGGCAAAATATGCAATCCCTGGGGCGCAAGGTTAAGCTCTCCGACCCCAGTATGGCCTTCGGTAGTACCGATATGGGTAATGTCAGCCAACTGGTGCCCGGTATCCACCCTCGGGTAGCTATAGCCCCAGAAGAGGTAATAGTTCATTCCCCCCAGTTTGCCCTGGCAGCTGCCTCAGAGGCGGGAAGCTGTGGTTTACTTGATGCCGCTAAGGCGCTAGCTATGACGGTCGTTGACCTGGTGGCTAATCCGGAAACAGTTATTAGGGTTAAACGGGAGTTTCAGCAGAAAAATGACTAAGATAGGCATTCCCCGAGCCCTGCTTTATTACCAATACTACCCTATGTGGAAGACCTTCTTTGAGGAACTGGGGGCAGAGGTGGTGGTTTCACCTCCAACCACTCAGGTTATGCTGTCCTCAGGCTCGTCTCGAGTAGTAGCTGATACTTGCTTGCCGGTAAAGGTTTTTTTGGGACATGTTCTTTGCCTGGTGGGGGAGTGCGACTATATTTTTATTCCGGCCATCCGCAGTGTGAAAAGGAAGGTTTACAACTGCTCCAAGTTTCTTGGTTTACCTGATATGACCCGAGCTGTTATCCCCGAATCTCCGCCTATCCTGGATATAGATATAGATGTGAATAAAGGGAAGCGTGACCTGTATCAAGCTATTTACCGGCTGGGACGGCGTTTTACCCGGAGTCCGTTTAAGGTCAGGCAAGCCAGCATAGCCGCCTGGCAAGCCCACTTGGATTATCAACAGCTAATGTCCCGCCGTGGATTAACGCCCCCACAGGCAATAGAAAGAATATGGGGCACCCCTGAGGCAGAGCCAAAAACGCCTTCCAGTAATCCAACTCCAACCCTGGGCACTATTGCTATCATTGGTCATCCCTATCTCCTTTATGATGAACACATAAATCACCGTCTCATCCACTGGCTTGAGCAGGCTCATTATAGGGTGTTAACCCCGGAGATGCTCACCGCTGAGGAGCTTGAATCGGCTACAGTCAGACTGGCCAGCACCGCCTACTGGACATATGGAGAAGAAGTAATCGGAGCTGGAGGGCACTACTTGCAAGGTGGAGCCGATGGTGTTATTGGTATAATGACCTTCGGTTGTGGACCTGATTCGCTAATGATGGATACGGTGCACCGGCGGGCAGCCAGGCTGAAGACCACTCCCTTTATGAGCCTTACCCTGGAGGAGCACACGGCTGAAGGCGGCCTAATTACCCGCCTTGAAGCCTTCCTTGATATGATATATAGAAGGAAAAGAAAGAGGGTAGAACTATGCGTGTAGGTTTACCCCATATGGGCAATCTATATG
>Ga0208325_1000244_pt1 | contig 14775 bp, 16 predicted proteins | sample PL_2010_330m_FD_185486 | JGI IMG/M metagenome (GOLD analysis project Ga0208325, IMG submission 185486) | Freshwater microbial communities from Powell Lake, British Columbia, Canada to study Microbial Dark Matter (Phase II) - PL_2010_330m... | ecosystem: Environmental > Aquatic > Freshwater >...
ATATACTCCTCTTTATCACCTGTTATGTTTTTACTAGCATGCCTCTCTCTTTCAGGTATCTCTTGGCTTCGGGTATAGATATCTCTCCGAAGTGAAAAATAGAAGCCGCCAACACCGCTGATGCTTTGCCTATTACCACGGCTTCATAGAGATGCTCCAGCTTACCAGCACCTCCCGAAGCGGTAACCGGTATTGTTACCGCCTCCGATACCGCTTTCGTCATCTCCAAATCATAGCCCTCCTTCGTCCCGTCAGCATCCTTGCTGGTAAGCAAAATCTCTCCTCCTCCCAGCTCCTCTACCCGCTTTGCCCACTGAACTATGTCCATCCCCGTTGGTTCTTCACCACTTTTTACTACCACCTCCAGCCTGGGAAAACCGCTACCCGGTGGATTCTTCCTGCCATCAATGGCAACCACCAGCCTCTCCTTCCCAAACCGCTTGGCGGCTTCTTTTATGAGTTCGGGATTCCTGACCGCCGCCGTATTGATAGAAACCTTGTCCACACCAAGATTAATTAGTGCCGTCATATCCTCAATACTGCCGATGCCGCCACCGACAGCGAAGGGGACGGTAACCACATCGCAGACTCTTTTAACCCATTCTAGCCTTGTCTTTCTATTCTCCACGGTAGCGAAGATATCAAGGAAGACCAGCTCATCAGCGCCCTCCCGGCAATAGGCTACTGCTGCCTCCACCGGGTCACGGGCATCCCTCAGGTTGACAAATTTTACCCCCTTGACTACCCTCCCATCCTTCACGTCCAGACACGGTATAATTTTTACCTCTTTCATCTCACAGCTCCGAAAATTTGATTAGATTCTGATACTCCATGACGGTGCTCATGGCATGATTTTCGGCTTCAATGCCGGCTTCCTCAGCCGCCGCCGCCGGATTCAAGCCCCCGAGAAGAATTATCCCAATTTTATTAAGCTCCACCGGGATTTCACACACTGGTTCACTGAGATTCCCCATTATCAAAAGGCCTCCCAGTCCAGCCTCTTTGAGCTTGGTTACTACCTCCTCAGCTGTTGGCCGGCACAGGGCCGGTATTTCACGAAAGTTGGCTAGTATCTTCCCTTCGCCTTTCTTAGCTACTTCTGTCACAGAGGTCATCCCGGCTTTAATGAATACCTCTGAAGGGTCGAGGGAGGAGCCAGCATAGTGAATAAGTTCCACAAAGCGAAGTGGCCGATGGTCACGAATCTGAAGGATGCCCCCGAACTTGGAGTCAATAGGGATTCCTGCCTTAAGCAAGGTGCCATTGACCACAATGCTGCAAACTGTAGCCAACCCCACCTTGTTCTGGGGAACGATTAACTCGCCCAGTTTTTCACCTTCTTGCGCCATCGCTACCAAGTGGCTAACGCAAAGCCCCTTGGTAAAAGCCGGCCTCATTGCCTCGAGCGCCTCGCTGAATTGTGCTTTCGGAAAAAGGGAAATGTTGACCGGAACAGAACCAGTGCGATTCTGTGGGTTAAAATTAGTGCGGAAGGCAAGTTTCTCAATCCTGGAAATGGCAAACCCCACCTTGTCCTTAACCAAAGCGCTCCTTACCTCCTCAATGCCCTGCTCGGTGAGCATCCGACCATCCCGACTCCCCATAAGCTGTGTTAACCCACGCTCATCCATCAGCTTGAGGTGGTATCTCACTGCCCGTTCACCCAGTTCAATCCCGTGGTCCGTCAAGCGACGAGCAATTACCCTAGCTCCCAGCGTCTCCTTGGAGTCGCTCAAAACCTTCAAAATCGCGAGCACCTTTCGCTCCACATCTTGCGTTTCAAAGCCCATCTCAATACACTCCGATGACCTACATCAAGAGGTAGTAGGAAACCGTTTTCCTTATTTTACCCACCCTAAAGCAGTTTGTCAAGCCCTCTAAGTCCGGTTGAGCAAAGTGACGGAGTGTTCACTCATGAGCGATATAGCAGCTAAAAGACGTGTTGTATAAATCATAGAGGACTGATGGAAATGGAACTGACAGTGGTGTAGAATGCTTGCTAGCCGAAGCCGTCCATGTTTTGCAAGGCTGGAGGCAGGGAGATACCCTATAGCCTGAGTTATAGCTTGCCCGGGCAAAGGTCACTGAAAAAACTTTCCCCGTCTAAATTGAATCTCGTGTAAGTTTTCGGGGAGTTCTTTGTTCTGTCCCCTTTGGTGGAGCTGGGGTATCAATAGATAGAACTTTTGAGATGAGGTACAGCTACTACTGTTCCGCATTGCTCAAGAGGCATTAACCAATATCAGAAGACATGCGGAGGCATCGAGAGCCTGGATTACCTTGGAATTTGGCGATGACAAGACTGTTCTGACGGTTAAAGACAACGGCAAGGGCTTTAAGCTGCCACAAAGGACGGGAGACCTAGCCAGCGAGGGTAAGCTTGGTATTTTAGGAATGTACGAGCGGGGCCGGCTGTTGGGTGGTACCTTAGAAGTTAAATCAGAGCTAGGCAAAGGTACAATTTTAATTATGGAAGCGCCAGCGTAAAGGCGAGTTTAGCTTCTATATGATGTGAACGAAGTTCCTCTTTGGCTTACTTTCTGTCTTATGGCAGAATGATTTGAACTATTCTCACAGCCTCACTCCAGTTTCAATTACTCGATGCTGACATGTAACCAAAATCTATAATGTGCAGTCGAGGCAACAGTTGCTTAGATTGTGCGATTAGATACGAAAAAAGGGGACAGGGAAAGTCCCCCAGTCCCCTTAGAGCAATTGCCAGATAATTCTAGAATTCAAACAGTACCGTCTGGCGTGACAACGTCCCATCCATCAGCATAATCACCCCATCCTGCGTCAGGATGACTTACAGCTACATGAAAAGTCCAGCTCCCATCAGTGTTCTCTACTGTCTTTATGTATATGACATCTGCGTCACCACGACCTCTTTTGTTTTGTGCGAGCCCTTGTTGATGCGACGGAGGAGTACATCCCAACATAATCAACGATAAGCCAATCATGGGAGATAGAAGCAGAAACCTCATTTGTAGGATAATGGTAGACATATTAATATTGATTGTCAATTGGTTTGCAGATTATTAAATCAGCCAGAGCGTTACCTTGCAATAGCATTTTCCTTCCTGAAATTAATCACACACCCTTCCTCAATATTATCATCGTGGACCATTGTCATATCGGTGTATTCATTTTCTTCATGGAAATTTGACTCCTCTATTTCTCTCTTAACATCGTCTAGTCTTGGCTCCCTGTGTGACTCAAGATGGGTTGGATAGAGTGAAAGAAGGCCATTGGGCTTCAACACCCGATAAACTTCGTATAATAGTTGTCTTCTATCCTCTTCTTCTGGAAAATAATAATAGTGTAGAACGTCGTAAAGAAGAACCACATCAACGAATTCATTATCTAACCTAATTCTTGATTTACCTGATGCATCTACTCTGGTTATGTTCTTCAACCCTATTGATTTAGCCTTACTCATTAATTGGTCTAAGGTTTCTTTATCTTCATCCAGTGCGTACACTAAAGCCTGTTCCCCGACTACCCTTGCAGCAGGAATAGTGTAATTACCCGAGCCACAGCCAAAATCCAATACCTTTTGCCCTCTTTTGATACCAATATATTTTAAGATGCTTTCACCAGATTCTTCGATCCATTTATCTGCCCTGGTTTTCATTTGACATTTCTCTCCAGTAACTACTGCGTTATTTTAAAACCTAACTGACTGACAAAGCAACAGTTCATCGGAATGTGATCCAGCAAACCGCCCTTTTGTTAATTGGATACGAACCCTGGCAGTCACCGTCACACTCGTGCGAACACGAATGACTCGAAGAGGGAACAAAGAAGCAGCCGCCTTTGGTCAGCATTAGCACATTAACTTGCAGAGGTCGCTTACGAACGTTAAACTGTAAACAAACCCCCAGATCAGGAGAGCATCATCATGGCTGCACAGGTGATACAGATATGCTTGAGACGATTGAGTATGCCCCATGGTTACGCGAGTTAGCAGCGAATGCTAGCCACCCTTTTGTGCACAATTCCGAGGCGATGGTTCAGTATCTTCTTGAGCTTGACAGCCAGCGAGCGGGGTCCAAAATAGCCATAGTAGTTGATATGGGAAATCCCAGATAAAATATATTTTGTACAGACTCATATGATCTAAAATGAAATTGTGGAGGATTCCTATGGATTATCAGAGACCTTACCTAGTTTCTTGCGGTATTCTAAAGAAGGAGGTAGAAAAACTGATTGAGTACAGTCGGCTGCCTGTTGAACCGTTTTTCTTAGAGACAAGTCTGCATATCGACCCTGATGAACTAGAAAAGCAACTGACGCAAGCTATAGAAGGATGTTCAAAAGACAGTTCGAGAGGAATAATCGTTGTCTATGGTGATTTGTGTCATCCCAAGATGAAAGAGATAATTGGGGATTATGGCAATGTTGTTAGAGTTGATGCCTTGAACTGTATTGATTGCCTACTCGGTGGTCATGGAAAACTTTTGGAGATCGACCCAAATTACGATTACTTTTACTTGTCACCTGGCTGGATGCCGTCAAGCTTAAAAGAGAATCCGCGATTCAAGCCTATGTTTGACAGACTGAGTTCGGGAGAAGGGAGGCAACGGTTCAGCAAGCTTAAGGGAATCTTGCTCTTTGACTCTCTTGAGAATTTAGATGAGTTTAAGGATGAGATAGAAGAATTCAGCAAGCTTCAGCAGGTGCTGGATCAAGTCAAAAGACAATTGGCAGCAGGGAAGTAACAATCCAAGTGTTTGTTATCTGAACTACATATTCTGGATAAGCATGCAACTAAGATAAGAGCTGTACCGAGCTCTTAGTTGGCACATAATGAGGCAAGATACTCAGCTAGTTGCTCGAATCTTTCCCTATCTCCCCCCGAGACAAGCTCCCTGAAGTAAGCATTAATCTTTTCTTGGTCCTTGACCTGTGTAACTACGATGTCTTTGGGAAGGTAGTGTAAAATGTCATGATAACTCCCCATAAAGAGAGCTCCCATTTCATCTTCCTTTAGAGTCTCATCAATTATTTTGGCTATAAATTTATCTCTTTCCTTGGTTAGCTGGTTCTTACGGTGTTTATACCTAGTGGAAGCGATGGTCTGCTCTGTAGCTGATCTAGAGTGAGTAAGCCCAGTGATATATTCGTACTCCTCCTGGAGAAGAGAAGGATCCTCTGTTTTGCATATCTTAGCGCCCCTTGCCATTAGGCTTAGGATAATTTGGTGATTTTTACTCCCGCGTTTTGCTGCTTCCTCAATAATTTTTCTACCTAGTGCACCATCCGCCGGGAGCCCATCCTGATAAACTTTCAGGTTGGAAGCGTCAACGGTAGCAAAATAGTCAGCTATACTTCCCCAAAACTTAGCTACAGTCTCTTTGTGTTTATTCCACCTCTCCTCCCCAAACAAAGAGGCACTCTTACTATCAATGGCAGCCGCCTCGCTCCCCAAGTCAGGCTCCGTATGGATGACAGGGACATAAAGAAGTTTCCTCACGGCTGTTCGTTAGCCCTCCCCATAGCTTCAAGTGCACTGCGGAAATGCCGGGCACTAATCTTAAATTTGGTCAAGTCCTTCTTCTCCTGATTTATGAATTCCCTTATCGCCAGCACAGAAGCCCTCTTTGACACTGCCTCTATATCTGAACCAACCAAGCCTTCAGTTGCCTTAGCTAGGGACTCAATGTCAACATCATCAGCCAAAGGCTTACCTCTGGTATGAACCTTGAATATCTCGAGTCTTGTCTTCTCATCAGGGATAGGTAATTCCAACTGGAAGTCAAACCTACCCGCCCGGAGAAGAGCCGGGTCAATAATATCAGGCCTGTTGCTAGCTGCTAGAACCACCACTCCCTTTAGCTCTTCTATCCCGTCCAGTTCAGTCAGCAATTGGCTGATGACCCGCTCAGTGACATGGGAATCAGCGCTGGCACCGCGGGTTGGGGCGATAGCGTCTATTTCATCAAAGAAGATGATGCAAGGGCTAGCTTGTTTAGCCTTCTTAAATACCTCCCTAATTCCTCTCTCTGACTCCCCTACCCACTTGGAGAGCAAAGCCGGGCCCTTAACTGAAATAAAATTCACCCCACTTTCACTAGCCACCGCCTTTGCCAGCATGGTCTTACCTGTTCCCGGCAGTCCAGTAAGCAGGAGTCCTTTGGCTGGACTGGTATTGGCTCGCTTGAATAGGTCTGAATACTTGAGGGGCCACTCGATGGTTTCTTTTAGCACCCGCTTTATCTCCTCAAGACCACCGACATCGCTCCACTTTACGTCGGGAATCTCAGTGAAAACCTCCCTGATGGCTGAAGGCTCCACCTCCTTTAATGCCTCCGTAAAGTCATCCATGGTAACTTCAAGTTCTAGCAGCAGTTCATAGGGAATATAGTCGGCCTCAAACTCAATCTTGGGCATTATTTTCCTGAGGGTTATCATCGCCGCTTCTCTTGATAGGGCTTCCAAATCGGCCCCGACAAAACCGTGGGTGATTTCGGCCAGTCTCTCCAGGTCAACGTCGGAAGCTAAAGGCATACCTCTGGTGTGGATGTGAAGTATCTCTAACCTTCCCTTCTTGTCAGGAATGCTTATTGATATTTCCCGGTCAAATCTACCTGGCCTCCTTAGTGCTGGGTCAAGTACATTAGGTATATTGGTAGCGCCTATAACAATCACCCTTCCCCTTGATTTCAGGCCGTCCATCAGAGCTAGAAGCTGGGCGACTACCCTTCTTTCTACCTGCTGGTCACCCCTGATTTCCTCTCGCTTGGCGGCTATAGCATCAATCTCGTCAAGAAAGATAATCGCCGGTGCTTGTTCCCTCGCCTTTTCAAAAATAGCCCTTAGGTGTGCTTCGCTCTCTCCATAAAACTTGTGAATAACCTCCGGTCCGCTAATGTGGTAAAAATAGGCATCGGTTTCACTGGCTACCGCTCTGGCAATCAGAGTTTTACCGCACCCCGGAGGACCGTGCAGAAGCACGCCTTTAGGTGCTTCTATCCCTAACCTGTCAAAGACTTCAGGATATTTTAGGGGAAGCTCAATCATCTCCCTTATCTTGTTAATCTCTTTATGAAGGCCGCCAATATCCTCATAGGTAATCCCTACGTCCTCTTTCTCACCAACCCTTTCCCCCTTCATTTTAATTAAAGTTGTGGGATTAATGGTAACAACTCCCTTGGGGCTAGTATCAACTACGGAGAATTCCTGATAGCGGGTGCCAAACAGGGTTACTCTTACCTTATCGCCTGAAGTTACTGCTAGTCCCTCCAGTAGCCTTCCAATGTAGCCGCTATCTTTTTCCCGGGCGAACGTGGATGATGGAGCTATTGGTGCCAGAACTAAGTTAGTAGCTGTCTTATAGTCTACTTTTTCAACCTGTACCTTCTCACCCAGACCAATCTGGGCATTCTCCCGAATAATGCCATCTATTTGAATGACCTCTTTACCACGATCATCCATATAGGCAGGCATCACTTTAGCTACAGACGGTCTTTTTCCCAGAATCTGAATGATATCGCCAACCTCAGCATTCACCTCAGCCATATCCTTAGGATCAATCCTGGCTATTCCCCGACCGACATCTTTAGCCAATGCCTCTGAAACTCTGAGGGTCAATCTTTTGATTTCTACCTGCGCCATATTCTTTACTTCTTTCTGAGCTTTATCTCCAAAATTCCGTTCTTGTAGGAAGATTCTGTAGAGTCGGCATCTACCGGTGAAGGGAGTAGAACCTCTTTACTGTATTTCCTGTCCTTAGCTTCAGACGAGAGGCTGAGAATATCATCCTTTACCGCAAGGTGAATGTCACCTTCTTCCACACCGGGAAGCTCGGCAATCACCACGAGTTTCTCCCCCTCGTCAAAGACATCGATAATAGGTTCCCTAACTTCAGCTACCACTGCCCCCTTCTCCGTGGCCTTGATGTTACCGAACTGCTCGATAACCGGCTTTCCTCCCAGTCCCATCTTTACGCTGAAGCCATATACTCCCTTGGCCTTGTCGCCCAAGCCTCTAATCTCTCCAGTCTGGGTATATTCCTCTTCTCCCTCCTCAGTCATCTTGGAGACAAGCTCAAAGAGATTACCAATTCCCTTGAACAAGCTGCCAAAGCCAAACTCAAACTCTCCACCCACTTTCCTCTTTTCTTCTGTCATGGGCGTCCCCCCCAGTCTTTTTCGCAGTTCCTCCAGCTTGAGACTCAAAATAGGCAACGGCTTGGTTAAGCCTTCCTCCCACCGTCTCACCGTCTGCATGGAGACCCCAAGCAGCTGGGCGAACTTCTCCTGAGATAGGCCGAGTTCTATGCGCAATCCCTTGATTTGTTTGTTCTCCATCTTCCACCTCAACACATATTATAACATCTGATAAAACATATGTCAATACCCCTGTCAAGTTTTTGGAGAATTTTGAGCTGAAATATATCTAATTAATGGGTACAGGGGGCTGCCATGCTAACAGGCCAGATTTGAGCTTTGGGGGTGTTTTGGGTAAGCAATGAGGAGAAAGTGAGGTGGGAAGTTATTGCTTTTTATCTGTTGTCACCAGTAGAGCGTCCATGAAACGACCGAGCCTAACTTCAACGTGGACTTCTTCCCTCTCAACCATGACTACGAATTCACCGTTGGGGAACTCCCAGCTAGCTTTATGTGGTGTCTTCGTTACCTTCACATCTTGGGTTGAGGGAAAGGGTACTTTACATGGGGAGGTTTGTCGCCTAACAGGGGTCACTGGTAGAACCCTGAATTCGGCAGCCTCTCCTGGACTGACTGAGATTGCTCGTCTATAACTTCTACCTCTGTTGGCTAGGCCTCTATGTACCGGCGGGATACTTCTTAAGGGCACTCTACCAACTTTCTGTTTCAGCGCTGAGTAAACAATAAAAAAACCGACAGCACGGATTCATGACAAATCCAGCGCTATCGGTTCTATCTTAATTCGCCAGATGGCAAAGGTCACTTACTTCTGTGATGGAGGATGAAATGGCAAAACTGCAGGTTATTCGAGCAGAGTGATTGAGCGAGCTAGGCCCTTTGTTTAGCGCTGTTTCGCACTTTCCTATAAATCACTCCCAGCAACTCTCTAAGCTCCGCACTTCGGGCTCTTATCTCGTCGCTCTGAGCACTGGCTAAAGTCTCTTTAACCTTGAGTACAGTTCTCCAGACTTCCTCCGCCAGCGCTTCAGCATGATATTCATGGAATTCCCCCATCGCCATCTCGGCAGCACTGATGGCACTATCTGCTTCAATACCCGCTTCTATTAGTGCCCGTTCTCTCTTGTCATCCTCGGCGCTGGTTTCTGCCTCCTCAATCATGTGCTGTATTTCCAGTGGACTGAGCCCTTTTGACGAGACAACCCTTACACTTTGAGTATTTTCGGTTAGCAAGTCGATGGCAGACACGTGTACAATGGCATCAAGGTCTGCATCGAAGCTAACCTCGATTTTGGGAGTTCCTCTAGGAAGTGGGGGAATATCATCCAGTTGAAACTGGCCGAGCGATAAGTTGTCGATGGCAAGCTCTCGCTCGCCTTGCAATACGTGGATGCCCACCGAGATTTGATTATCATCGGCTGTGGTGAAGATGCGTGATTCTGATGCCGGTAGCGGAGTATTTCTACGGATGATTCTGGTAAAGAGTCCCCTTTGGGTTTCAATACCCAGAGAGAGAGGAAGCACGTCTAGGAGGACTGCTTTATCGACTACCCCGAGTAACATTCCTGCCTGAATGGCCGCCCCCAGAGCCACGACCTCATCAGGGTTGATGCTTCGATAGGGCTCCTTCCCTAGGAGACATCGGGCGAGTTCTTGGACGGCAGGCATCCTGGTGGCTCCCCCCACCAAGATCACCTGGTCGATGTCTTGAGGCTTCAGCTCGGCATCAGCCAGAGCTTGTTGGGTTGGGCCAACCATTTTTTGCAGCAAATCTCTGGTTAGCTCCTGGAGCTTTTCGATGGTCAGAGTCGTCTCCAGGTGGCTGAAGGCATCCGCTTTCTCGCCAATAAACGGTAGGTAAATGGATGTAGGTGACCTTTCGGAGAGGTCGATTTTGGCCATTTCTGCAGCTTCCCTCAGCCTTTGCCTGTCTGCTCCGTCCCTAGGGAAGTCAGTCCCGTAGGTTTTTCGGTACTGCTCCGCCAGGTACTCCGTTAACCTCTGGTCATAGTCATCCCCGCCCAGGCAGGTATTGCCGCTGACGGCTCGCACCTCAAAGATGCTCTCATCTAGCTCGAGCACGGAGACGTCGAAAGTGCCACCACCCAGGTCCCAGACCAGTGCGGTGTGAACATATTCCCGGTTAAGACCGTAGGCCATGGCAGCAGCCGTGGGCTCACTGGTAATTCTGATGACATCCAGACCGGCGATGATACCCGCCTCTTTTGTCGCCTGACGCTGACGGTCATTGAAATAGGCGGGCACCGTAATAACCGCTTTCTCTATCCTTTCATCCAAGTACTGTTCGGCATCTATCTTGACCTTCCGCAGTATTAAGCTGGAGATTTCCTGAGGTGTATATTCATTTTCACCAATGTTCACCTTGTAGTCGGAACCCATACGCCTTTTGACCGAAAAAACTGTCCTATCGGGATTAGCCGTAGCCTGCCTCTTAGCCAGCTGCCCCACCATAGGCTGCCCATCCTTGGTAAAAGAAACCACTGAGGGCGTGAGTCGCTGGCCCTCGGCGTTGGGTATTATCTTCGGGTGGCCCTTTTCGATGACAGCAACAACAGTGTAGGTTGTTCCCAAGTCAATCCCGATAGCCCTAGTCATCTTGCTATCTGCGCTGCACAAATTGGTTCTACTTTCTTTTGCCGCTGTTCGTTTTCCCAGGCGCGAGCGCGTGCATCCCACTCTTTCATCAGGCCATATTCCAGCATGGTCTCCATCCCGGCCAGGGCAGCCCTGAGATTCACCCCGATGAGGGGAACACCGGCAAGTGAGATGATAATGTCGGCTTGGATTACGATCCCCTTATCCAAGACCCTATCTAATAAGTCAACCAGTGTAGCGTGTGAATTGCGCGTTGGCTCCATAGATACTTCTCTCAGGCACCCCCGACAAAGCTATAAGGAGGCCAAGGTCCGGTAAAGCGCACTGCAAAGCCCCTCATCCGGTTTATCTTTCCCAGTTCTTCCCCTAGCTCTGTATACCTGTCTCTATAGACCAGACAGGAGAGGTTCATAATCATTTGCAAGCTTGGCTCTGCCCTCTTCGTCTTTTCCACACGGACATCATCGGTGTATTTTCGAATTCGACCATAAAAATCCTTGAAGTATTCATCAGCTTTGGTTTCCATTTCATGCTTCATTAGGTTTTCCAGCCTCTGTCGGTACATATAAGCCAAGCCCTTCGGTTTGGTTTTAATTTCCTCATCCAGTCTTCTTATTTGTGGGCTTGTCGAGGTCAGACTTTGGGCAATAACCTTTGGCTCCCAAAAGATCTGCACACCGTACTCAGCCCTGCCCTTCACCTTCTTGATTCTCCTCTTGAACTCTTCATACTCCTGCTTAAGCCAGTCCTTCACATTCTGCTCAGCGCTCTTCTCCGCTTCTCCTCTAATTATGGTATCAAAGCTCAACGGGAGTACTGTGTCCCACCTCTCCCAAGCAGCATCAACCACTTTCTGATGCATCCTTACCCACGCTTTCACTACTTCTTGATCGTCTGACTGGTAGGGTTGAGCCGAGCAACTGTGAACCACCGCACAAATGTCCTTGTGAGGGATGGTATGGACCTTATGACCTTCAATTCCGATTTTCCCCAGGCTCATGTCTTCTCTGGCGTCAGCAACACAATAAACATATCTCCCCTCTTCCTCTACGATGGCTTCAGTGGCTAGTGCAACTTTGGTTTTAGCCCGATGTTGTGTCTCTAGACTCATTTCTCAGCCTCCTGTCTCCATTTCTCTGGGTTTATCATTCTGTCGAGGACATCATCCACAACTTCGTCAAGGCCGTCCCTTACCGACCTCACCGACTCGACGATTCCCTGCTCTTGCTTTATCTCCTCGATGGCAGCATCAAGCTCCATGAGCGCTTGTCCCAGCCTTTCTATTTCCTCCTCGGTCAGGCTTCCGCCTTCCATACGCTTTATCGCCTGGAGATTAAGGGCGTCCCTTATTATCTCAACAAGGGCAATTACTAGGCCGAGAACCCCGTGCTTCAGGCTTTTCTCATCGATATCGACTACCATATCTCTGGCTCACTTTAATCACGTTTTCTTCTGCAGATGAATTTCCAGAATGCCGTTTCGGCAAGTTGCCTTCAAACTGCCTCCATCCACGGCAGAACCCAGCTCAATCTTCTTAAGATAGTGTCTGCGGGCGGGCGGTTTCGTGGCAAGGATAAGAACATCGTCTTTGACTTTGAGTTCCAGGTCTGCTAGTTCTATACCTGGAACCTCAGCCACGACCACTATCTCTTTAGTTTCGCGAAAAACGTCTACCGGTGGCTCAACGGCTTCGGGCGGTTCTGGAGCCTTTTCCTTTCTCTTACGCTTGGCCACTGGTTCGATCGGTGGGGCAGTAGTGCCTACATGATACTCCCTATCCCCGAGGATACCACTGGTTCTGAGGTGCCCGCTAATGCTCACCCCGCCACTCTTCCACTCCTCGTCACTCATCACTTCTCTGCCACCAGCTTTCTTCAGTTTTTCCCTGAGTTGTTCAAGCCCACCCTGTACATCCTCCGGGGAAGAGAGAAGTTTACCCAAGTCTATTTTGAAACCAAAGAGATTGAGTGTGCCGCCGAAAACATCAGATATATCGGGCTTTTCATCTTCTTTTTTCATAGGACCTCCTATCTAGCCTCTACTGGAGGGATTTCTTCCTGCCGATGCCCATTACCAGATGACGCCGTTGCCTGCTGCCAGGCCGCTGTGTCCATTTTGGTCCCTGAAGGAAACTCAAGTCCATATTTGGCGGCAGTTTCAAATGATGCCAGGGCCGCCCTTATTTTGATACCGAGTAACTCAACACCGACCACAGAGACAGCAATATCGGCGTTAATCACCACACCTTTATCGAGTATCCTGTCGATGACATCAGCCAGGGTACCAGCAGTGTCCTTTTGTGCTTGTAACACCATGATTCACCATCCTCCTTTCGCTTCAGTTACCGTACTTACGGGATCGTACCTGGAATCTTCCCTGTACAAAGTCTGAGCCAATTTACTCAGATCCTCCATACCTCTGACTGGTTGGGCTACCAAAGGGAGATAGACAATATTATGACTGGGAAACTTAGTCTCGATTTCTTCCATATACTTTGTTTGCTCCGCCCTTTTCCCAGCACAGAAAGCACATTCGGTAGGCGGCGTGACCATATTGACGATGAGATTAGAGGAGGGAATTTTAAGATTGTTTAGAGAGCTGGCTAAATCTTGCGCCTCTGCTACAGCCATCGCCTCAGGGATGGTAATCAGTACGAACTCTGTCTTTTGAGGGTCAGAGAGGGTATCTATAATCCCCCTCATTTGTCTGGAGAGGTCTATTAAGCGCTCTGTAGCCTCGTAAAACTTCGCTCCCGTTAGGCCTTTATATTTTAGCAGCAGCCTGAAAGTAGCATTGAGCCAGTCCCTTACCAAATGAGGGAGCTCGAGGAAGCGAAGCAGATGCCCGGAGGCGGCTGAATCCAAGATAAATAGGTCATACTTCCCGTCTTTTAGAAAGCCTACAATCTCTCTTAGAGCCATAAGCTCGTCAAGTCCAGGTGGGGTCACGCTGAATAACTCGTGCAATATTTTTCGGTCAAACTTTATATCTACACCGCCACCGAGGAACTTATGAAAAGCTTCCTCAATGTCATTGTGTAATTCCCGCTTAAAATCCTCGAGCAACTCTTTACCGTCTACCTCTAGGGCATGTAGATTATCCATCTGTCCAATCTTGGTGGCCTTATTACCTATATCGTCACCAAAGGCATCGGACAGAGAATGAGCCGGGTCCGTTGAGAAGATAAGCACTTCCTGATTCGGCTTGGTGTTTGCCAGATAAAGGGCACTGGCAGCAGCAATAATGCTTTTACCCACACCACCCTTGCCGCCGAAGATAACGAAGCTACACTCTCCCAGCGATATCCTGGAATGCTCTTCTTTGTCCACGGCGGTAACTAGACTCGAAGCCAACGCTTGGCTAGGAGTTGAATATTTTTTATCTTCAAAGAGTATTCGGGCATATTCCAGCAACCTCGGCTGCCCACGAATTTGGTGCGGGAATAGAGGCACCTTAACTAAGTTAAAAGAAGCGAACCTTCCCTCTATGTCTTGTAATGAGGTTTGCTGCTGTTGCCACCTTGACATGCAAAAAGGGCACTCTCTTTCTTCAACGACCTGATTGACAATTACATTCCTTATTGGAACACCGTCCTTTAGCAGGGCCTGAACCAGTTTTCCCACCTCAATTATGCTCATCGGTTCCGGGATAGTAACCGGGACAAACTCCGTAATATTAGCATCACTAAGAAGTACCCTTACCCTTTTTATGTCATTCCTTTGATTTTTAATAAAGGCATCGCACTCATCCTCTCTATACCGCCCTGTCATCGCCTTAACTATGTAGCGGTGCTTCTCCATGAGTCTGTCCATGAGATTGACCCACTGCTGCATCTTTTCTGGCAGTGAAAGGAGCACCATGGTGTGACCAGTGGGAGCGGTATCGAGAATGATGAGGTCATACTCACCAGCCTTAAGCAAGTCAACAATTCGGACTATAGCCATAACCTCATCCGAGCCAGGGAGCGAGAGGTCGAGGAAGCCCTCAATATCCTGTTTATCAAAGTAAGTTGCCCTATCAGCTATCTCTT
>Ga0208325_1000245_pt1 | contig 14697 bp, 13 predicted proteins | sample PL_2010_330m_FD_185486 | JGI IMG/M metagenome (GOLD analysis project Ga0208325, IMG submission 185486) | Freshwater microbial communities from Powell Lake, British Columbia, Canada to study Microbial Dark Matter (Phase II) - PL_2010_330m... | ecosystem: Environmental > Aquatic > Freshwater >...
GAGTAGTTCACGGTAAAGGGACAGGAACTCTGCGTCAGGCAGTCAGGGAGAAACTGACCAAGCATTCCCTGGTTAAGTCATACCGCCCGGGTGATTATGGGGAGGGGGGAGCCGGGGTTACCGTAGTCGAGCTAGCCCCAAAATAACCCCTGCGCATTGAAACGACAAAGATTCTCCGCTATAATATCTCTACTACCAATATGGTGAGTGTCGCCTAGTGGTTTAAGGCGCCAGGTTGTGGCCCTGGAGAACGAGGGTTCGAATCCCTCCACTCACCCCACCCTTTTTGCGCCTATAGCTCAGCGGACAGAGCATCGGTCTTCGGAACCGAGGGTCGTGGGTTCGAATCCTTCTAGGCGCGTGCCTGCTCCCAAACTCCAAATGGATAACTATCCAGGCGCACCAATGAAATCTCGTGGGCGGAGTTTAGTAAAATGGAGAGGTCTTCTCATGTTAGGCATCCGGATTCTTATCATTGTTATTAGCGTCTTTGTCGTGTTTGTCGCCCTCTTCTATCTTTTTCAGTCCCATTATATTTACTATCCCGACCGCACTCTTTCAGCGGACCCTGGCAGGATTGGGCTGCAGTTCGAGAGCGTCTATTTTGAAACTGCGGACGGAGTGAGACTCTCCGGTTGGTTCATTCCCGGCGACAGCGCTAGAGGTGTGATTCTATTTTGTCATGGTAACGCAGGCAACATATCGCACCGGTTGGAGTCCATTCAAATATTTCATCAACTTGAACTAGATGTTTTTATCTTCGACTACCGGGGTTATGGCCAGAGCGAGGGAAAGCCCACCGAGCCGGGCACATATGACGATGCCGAGGCGGCGTGGCGATATCTAACTGAGGAACGTCAACTGGCTCCAACCGAGATAATTGTTTTCGGTCGGTCGCTCGGGGGAGCCATTGTCTCGTGGCTTGCCCAGAGCCACACACCGGGGGCGCTTATCGTCGAGTCAACATTCACCTCTCTTGGTGATATTGCTGCCACATTATATTCCTACCTTCCGGTTCGCCTGCTGTTGCGGTTTGAATACCATACGGCAGAGCACCTTAGTAGAGTAAACTGCCCGGTTCTGATTGTCCACAGCCGCGATGATGAAATAATGCCCTTTAGCCACGGGCGGCGACTATTTGAGGTGGCGAGGGAGCCGAAGAAATTCCTTGAAATCACCGGCACCCACAATGAGGGATTCATCACCTCAGGCAAGCGTTATGAAGAAGGCTTGAATGCATTTATCTCCGGGGAGTTTGAACCCTGAAACTTGAGCTGCAGAAAAAGGGGGTTGGCAAAGGTTGCAAACCGGAGTCCACAGGTTGATAATGGGGCTGTTATGACTGAGGTCTATTTCTTCACTGAGGTAGAGAAACTCCTAAGTGCTCTCGACATCCTTGGTATCGAGGACTTTAGAGGGGCGAGGGTTCCAATAAAGCTTCATATGGGGGAGCCAGGTAACCGGTACTACATTTCCCCCTCCATGGTAAAGTTGACAGCATACAGGCTCAAGGATATAGGAGCGGAACCGTTTTTGTTTGACACCACTGTGGCTTACCCCGGTCTTAGGGCGTTGACAATATCTCTGTCCAATCGCTTAAACTGGGCAAGCCATTCCAGCCTTTCCTGCTTTAAATCCTCCGATATCTGCTGTATCTGCTCTTCAGGGTAGTAATTGCTCAGGTCAAACCGCTTCAGCGCTACGCCGGGAATTTGAATAGGCACCTCATAGCCCCAGAACTCGTCCTTCTCCCATACAATCTTATCACGGGCTATCATTTCTATTATCTTCACCGAGTCCCGAACCGTTATCTTTTGCCCTCTATCTATTCCGCCTACCTTTCCCGTGTTCAGAATGAAGCACTGGATGCCAGGATTATTCCTCAGGATGCTGAGAAAGATATTTCCCTCATCCTCTTCTGAACCCACGATGAAGGGATTGGTGCCAACGACTCTCCGCGGTTTACCTGCCTCTGCCGGGTCACCGGCCGAGGTCTCCACCGACTCGCCCAGCATAAAGGCAGCCGCTCCCCATTCTGGAGTAAGGCGCACTACCGGGGGCAGGATATCCTGACGCCGGGTAATAAAGCAGACGAAGTCAGTCTTTCCCAGGTCAATCTCGCTGTCGGTAAAGGCGATATCATGTCTTTTTACCATTGCCCGACCGTTGGAGGTTAGTGTGGTATCAAAGAAATCCACCTTGCCTGTTTCCGGGTCAACGGCGACATTCTCCAGTATAGACCGAGGGCTTATCGCCGCGGCATAGAGAAGAGGTTGCATGCCGGGTTCCAGACCGTCCGTCTTCAGATAGAAGGACTCCTCAGTGCCTATGGCACTGCCATCAGACCTCAGTATTACCACATCATCCTGGCGAATCACCACCCTCTCTGGGGGACGCAACCAGTGAGAATGGCAGGATAATGATGTCTTTCCGGTGCCACTGAGACCAAAGAGGATAACGCCAAAGTCTCTCAATTGTCCGTCTCTGAGCACCCGTATAATCTTGCTGGCGGCGTGGAGTCCAAGATTGCCCCTTTTCTTAGCCCAGTACATTATCTGGCGAAGCATTGCCTTTTTAACCTCACCCTTGTAGTCGCTGCCCATAATCAGCGTCAGACCCGACTCGGGAAAGACGAGGGTCTTCTTTTCCGGCCACTCGGGGATATCAATGGCGGTGAAGTCAGGCTCGCCACCCTCTGAGGGGAATAGGGTATTACCCCACATTAATGGTAACCGGGGATAGTCGGCAGTAACATACAGGCGGCAGTTTGTCTTGAAGTCCGGATTATGACACATTACCCGGTCGAGCCGTATCATTTCTTTGCCCCTTAAATAATTCAAAACCTCGTGCACCAGTTGGCTGTCTTCCTCGTCAAGCTCACCCATCACCACCTCGGTGAACTTGGCAATCCGATTCCGCACCGCGGTAATCACCGAAAGATTACCAAACTCGGTGATAACTCCTCCCTGCTCCAGAGACCACTCTCTGAGTTTCTCCTCGGAGGGATTATCAATTATCCTTTTGGGCTGAAACTCCCGGGCAAGAATGTCTTGCATGTTACCTCTCCCCAAATTGGTCTAGTTCCTAATTGTAGCATATAATAGACCATAGTTTGTATTCGGCTCTGGTTATCAATTAATATATTAAGCTGATAGGCTTATGATTTGCCAATGCCAGCCAGAGGATATAGATAGGATATATTTTATCGTCAACGAGGCGGCTAAAGCCTATGAAGGCGTTATCCCGGCTGACTGCTATCATCAGCCCTATATGCCCAGGGAGGAACTGGAGCGGGAAATGAAGCGCATGGCCTTCTTTGGCTGGGAGGTAAACGGAGAGCTTATCGGGGTAATGGGGTTTGAGCCGATTAAGGATGTAACCCTCATCCGCCATGCTTATATATTACCCCGGTGGCAGAGGCAGGGAATAGGCAGTAAAATGTTAAATTACCTCAGGGGTCTGGTTACTACCTCCCGCCTGCTGGTGGGGACATGGGCGGATGCCCACTGGGCGATTGACTTCTATCAAAAGCATGGCTTTAATCTATTGCCGAGTAAGGATGAGCTACTAAAAACCTACTGGGACATCCCCCAGCGACAGATTGAAACCTCGGTGGTTTTAGGTGTAGAATTAGGCAGGACATAAAGGAGTAGACATGGGTAGTAAATGGTTTAACAGGTTAATTCAGGTTACGGTGGTTGCTCTCGCCATGGCGGCGGTATGCCAGGAACTGGAAAAGCCCAAGGAAGAAAGGAAGTGGTATGGGAAGGTAGCCGGTATTGTACCCTATGATTTTCGGATGCCTACCATTGAGAGGTTCCTGGAAGCTTACTGGAATCCCTACGAGAGGCGGGTGTTTACCCCTGAGGTATTCGGTGTTGGCTGGGCAATCAACTTCTACACTCTACTGGAAAATCTGGGGGTTGTTAAGTCCGGTGTCTCCGAGGAAGACTTCCTCATGCCGACTCAAGCCATCAAAGACCTGTTGAGAGAGCCTCCAACGGCAGAGTGAAACCTCGGTGGGGGTGGGATTAAAGAAGGTGGAGTGAAAGCTATGGCTTGGCTACTAACTATTTGCCCCCCACACCCCATCCCCGCTAATTTCCACCAGCTTTACTGGCAGGAGTTTATTTGTCAAGTCTTCACTGCTTCTGGTATACACCTTTATGTAGTTGGGCGTGTATCCTGACCAGATACCATCGGACTGCTTCTCCCATAATACCGGCATAACTTTACCTGAGAACTTTAGGCGGAAGGTTTGGGCGCTTTCTTGGGCTAGAGCCAGCATCTTCTGGCTTCGCTGCTTTTTAACCTGAGACGCTACCGGCTGGGGGAGCTGGGTGGCTTCAGTTCCCCGGCGGGGCGAGTAGGGGAAGACATGAATCCGGGCGAATCCGAGTCGCTGGCAGAAATCGTAACTTTCCTCAAACTCGGCTGAGGTCTCACCGGGGAAGCCAACCATAATATCGGTGGTGATAGCCGCCTCCGGCACCAGCGCCCGAATTAAAGATACCGACTGCTGATAATCACTGGCTGAATAGCGCCGTTTCATCCTGCCGAGCATCCCATTACTGCCGCTCTGGAGGGAGAGGTGGAAGTGGGGGCATAGCCTCCTGTCACGCCATAGCTCGATAAGCTCGGGGGAGATTTCCTGGGGCTGGAGAGACGAAAGCCTTAGTCTGGTTACACCAGTCTCAGCCAGGATATGCTCCAGCAATTGCTTCAGTTTAACCCCATTATAGTTATAGGCGCCAATCTTGACCCCGGTTAATACCACCTCTTTATAGCCTTGAGCCAGCCGGTGTCTGACCTCAGCCACTACTTGTTCGGCAGGCAGGCTTTTCTCCCCGCCCCGCACCAGGGGCACGATGCAGTAGGAACAAAAATTGCGGCAACCATCCTGAACCTTGATGAAGGTGCGGGTTCGGAAGCCATCATAAGGGTGACCGGTTGAATCTCCCTGAATGTGGGCGGGATTACCCAGACGACCCGACTCCCTCAGCAGTCGCAGTAGATGCGGTTTTTCCTCGTTGCCCACGACAAGGTCGACACCTTCAATCTGAGCCAGCTCGTAGCGGGCTCGTTCCGCATAGCAGCCGGTAGCCACTACCAGAGCGCCAGGATTTCGGCGGTGCGCCAGCCGGAGTTGGTGACGAGATTTGCTGTCGGCGATATGGGTAACCGTGCAGGTATTCAGTATATAAACATCAGCCCCGTCAGTCGGAGCTACCAGCCTGTATCCTGCCTCAGCAAATTGTCGGGCTAAAAGCTCGGTCTCGGCTTGATTGAGCTTACAGCCTAAACTATCCAGGGCAATCTTCATTGTTTCCGACCTTTTACCCGTCTTAATCAACCCCTTCTACATGGGCATTATAGCTTTCATATTCTCAGCCGGTCAAATTGAAGAGCCCATGCGTGCTTGACAGCGGCCTAGGGCGATACAGTATAATACTTGGTTGGAAATGGTGGTTGCGGTGTGGACGCCGCAGATAGCCATTAAAAAAACACAGGAGGGTGATTGGTAAATGGTCTACGGAAAACAGATGGTGCATTTGACGGATTGCTTTAAGGATGAACAGTGCAGGAAGGAATGGCAGTTCTGGAGTCGGGATGAAACCGATGACGAAGCAATAATAAGGAGGGTGGTCAGGGACTCGTGGGAATACCAGATTAAATATCGGGCTTGTGCTCAGACCTGCTTATATCCCTTAGTCCTTCATCTTGCTCTGGGGACTAGGGAATCCGTGCTAGCCGCGACCTCTGCCTGTGGAGGCTTTGGTGGTAACGAGATTTGCGGCGCCGTGGTGGGAGCAGTCATGGCTATCAGCCTGGAGTTCGGGCGAGCCGACTTTAGAGAAGAAGGCGGACCTCGCTCTAAAGGGCACAGCGGTTTTACCCTGGCAGAGGCACGGTCAAGTGAACTCAGGACACGGTTTATGGAACGTACCGGTGGTCTACTTCGCTGTGGTGACCTGTGTGATGCGCACTATGGCAAGCGGCTGGCTCCGGTTGACCGTGTGGACCCCATGCAGGTGGGGCGAATTATATCGGGCGAAGTCTTCTCAATGTGGTCTATCTACGCTTGTGAGCTAGTTTCCCTGGCGGCGGAGATAGCCTGTGAGATAATATTACGGGGGAGAAGACAAAGGGGGATTGTTACCCCGCTGGTTGGTTTCCCCTGGTATAGCAGAGTTTGGGAATCACAACAGCTAGCGGAGTTAGTCAACCCAACAAATATTCCTAAAATGGTTAAACCAGAGAAGTAGTTGAACACCACTTCATCGTTATCTGGTTACTTTGATTCGTTTGAAAAAAGAGAGGAGTAGTTCAGTATGGCTGAAGAGAAGACAACCTTAATGGAAATGGCGATAATGGACGGGGTGCGCAAAGGTATGATTGAGCGCACCGATATTGGCATACATTGCCGGACGATAATTTCGGATTATGATGCCCCCGGCCCCACCCTCTGGATAGAAAAGACGGTTAGAGAATGGGCTGATGTTCTGGAGGGATTGGTTGATAAAGACTATCTGAAGTGGAAGACCTATCTTCTGCAGATAGTGCCCACGGAGAAGGGCACGAAGTACATCGCTGATAACCAGGCAGAGCTGGATAACCTTCCCAAGGTTGACGAGTCGACCAGTGCTGCTGTGCGGGAGTGGTTTAAACAGCAAAAGAAAAAAATGGCTCTCTAGGGCTGAGACAGGATAGTAGTCTCAGATTTTGGTGAGGATGTCAACAACAAATAATAGGGTTGTGGTCACTGGGATAGGTATTCTATGTCCGCTTGGGCTGAATGCCATCACTACTTGGGACGGTCTTATTGCCGGTAAGTCCGGTATTGACTATATTACCCTATTTGACCCTGCGCCCTTTGATACCAAGTTTGCTGGTGAGGTAAAGGGATTTGAGCCCACCGATTATATCAGCCGCAAGGATGCCCGCCGTATAGACCGCTATGGTCAACTAGCTATGGCGGCTAGTTTGCAGGCGGTGGAGCAAGCCGGAATAAAGATTAATTCCAGTAATCATAATAATATCGGTGTCATAATTGGCAGCGGGTCTGGGGGTATAATTACCCTATCTGAACAACTAAGAATACTGGCGGAAAAGGGACCGGGTAGGGTAAGTCCCTTCCTGGCACCAATGATGGCGGCTGATATGGCTTCAGCCCAGGTATCAATCTTGCTCGGGGCTAAAGGACCAAACTTCTGCATTACTTCATCCTGCTCCAGTAGCGCAGATGCTCTTGGGGTTGCTTCCGAGATTATAAGGCGTGGTGATGCTCAGGTAATGATTGCCGGTGGCAGCGAGGCAGTGATAACCCCGATAGGTGTTGCCGCTTTCAATTCCTGTAAAGCCCTCTCTACACGGAATAGCCAGCCACAACTAGCTTCACGACCCTTTGATGCTGAGCGCGATGGCTTTGTCCTCGGTGAGGGCGCTGCCATACTCATTCTGGAGAACCTCTCTTTTGCCCAAAGGCGTGGGGCTCAAATCCTGGCTGAAATCATAGGCTACGGAGTTAGTGCTGATGCCTACCATGCTAGCCAGCCAGATGAGGGAGGAGAAGGTGCCGTTAGGGCGATACAAATGGCGCTTAATAAGGCCGGACTTGGCGTTACCGAGGTTGATTATATTAATGCTCATGGCACATCTACGTCCTTAAACGACAAGGCAGAGACGGCGGCGATAAAGTCCGCATTCGGTGACCATGCCTATCGTATTCCGGTAAGCTCCACTAAATCAATGATGGGTCACCTTCTGGGAGGTGCCGGTGCTGTTGAGGCAGCGATATGTGTTATGGTTATCCAGCACGGGCTCATACCACCCACTATAAACCTTACTCACCCTGACCCTGAGTGTGATTTGGATTATGTGCCTAATGTCGCCCGCCGAGCCAAGGTTGCCACTGCCCTGTCTACTTCCTTGGGCTTTGGTGGGCACAATTCAGTCTTAGTCTTCCGGCAATATGGTGAGGCGTAAGCTTGAGCCGTAGTCGTTGGAATCTTCTACCTCCTGTTCCCGACAAACTTTTGGTTAACAATACCTCTGGCTTTTCTCCGCTAATAGTTCAGCTCCTGTATAATCGTGGCCTCACCGAACCATCCCAGTTAGAAGCGTTCATCGCCGCTGATAGACGTATGGCGGGTAATCCCTTCCTGCTGCCTGATATGCAGCGGGCGGTAACCAGGATTTACCAGTCGTTGCTTTCCGGGGAAAACATTGCTGTCTACGGAGACTTTGATGTTGATGGCATCACCGCCACCGCCGTACTTGTCTGGGGTCTGACCGCTCTTGGCGGTAAGGTTACCCCTTATATCCCTGACCGCCTGACGGAAGGCCATGGACTTAGAACCGCCGCTTTAGAGAATCTTTACCATCAGGGCATTAGCCTGGTTATCACTGTTGACTGCGGGATTACGGCGGTAACCCAGGTTAAGCGGGCGAGAAGACTGGGGCTGGATATAATTATCACCGACCATCATATCCCTCTGGCCGAAATTCCTCCTGCCCTGGCTATTGTCGACCCCAAGCTGCCTGATTCGGCTTATCCTTTCTCCGAATTAGCTGGTGTCGGCGTAGCTTTCAAGCTCCTTCAGGCTCTGTTCCAGGGTATGGGCAAAGAGCCGCAACTGGATGAACTGCTGGATTTGGTAGCTCTGGGAACTGTAGCCGATATGATGCCGCTGCAGGGAGAAAACCGATATCTGGTCAAGCAGGGGCTGGGGCTAATTAACTCGGCTCCCCGTCTTGGCGTCAGGGAACTGATAACCCGGGCGGGATTAGACATTGGCAGCCTTGACTCAGAAAGAATCTCCTGGGTCATAGCCCCTCGCTTAAATGCTGCTGGCAGGCTGGAACATGCCATGACCAGCTATAAATTGCTGATGGCAGACTCGCTGCCGGAAGCGCAGGGGTTAGCGGTATGGCTGGAGCAGAAAAATGCCGAGCGGCAGAGGCTAACCACCGATGCCGTAGCTAAGGCCAGAGAGCAGATATTAGCCGCGGGGATTTCACCGTTACTAATGGCTGGCGACAAGGACTACCCGGCGGGCATCATTGGGTTGGTAGCCGGTAGACTGTGCGAAGAATTCTATCGTCCGGCGGTGGTGGTTAAAATTGGCGAAAAGGTAAGTAGCGGGAGTTGCCGCAGTATCCCTGAGTTTAATATTACCCTTGCCCTGAACCAGTGCAGCCGCCTATTATCCCAGTTTGGGGGACATGCCCGGGCAGCCGGTTTTACTCTGCCCACGAAGAATTTGATTCGCCTGGAGCAGTGCCTATCTCAGCTGGCAGCTGTGCAGCTGGAGGGGGTTGACCTGCGCCCATGCCTTGATATTGATGCTGAGGTTGGGCTAACCGACATCGGTGGTGACGTCTTCCAGACAACTCAACAGCTAGCCCCCTTCGGTCGTGGTAATCCCGCGCCTACTTTTCTTAGCCGGGGGGTGGAGGTTATTGATTGCCGCACTATGGGTATTAGTGGCGAGCACCTGAAGTTGAAACTAAGGCAGGGTGGTGCGGTGTGGGATGGGGTAGGTTTCAGATTGGGTAGTTATCTGACTGAGGTAGCCTCATCTCTTGACATTGTCTACAACCTGGAAATAGACCGCTGGGGTGGGGAGGAGAGGCTCAGGCTAAATATCCTTGACTTCGCTCTAACTAGCTGAGCCATCAATACAATGGCAGTCTTTATTACCGGGGAAATTGTGCTGGCTTTTGCAAAATAGATTTCTTTAGTGTATAATATCTATGGTGGTTTACAGTTTAGGTTATCATATACTTAGTCAAGTTAATTCAGGTTTGCTCAAGTGCTGGATGACCCAACTCTAACCAACTATTTAGAAGAGAGGAGGGCATCCAATGAGTTTTCAGGACAAGTCACTTCAATGTTCTGACTGCGGGGCTACCTTCACTTTCAGCGCTGAGGAACAAGAGTTCTTCGAGTCTAAAGGCTATACTAATGAGCCTAAGCGCTGTCCTGCGTGCCGCGAATCCAGGAGATCGCAGCGTGGCGGGAATGATGGTTACGGCTACAGGTCCCGGCGTCAAATGTTCCCGGCAGTATGCGCTGAGTGTGGTAAGGAAACCGAAGTTCCGTTTGAGCCTCGCGAAGGTAGACCAGTATACTGTAGCGAATGTTACGCTAAAGTAAGACAGAGTAGGTAACACTAGTTTAACTTTAAGAACATGCATAGGCTGGGGGTACCTGGCCTATGCACGTTTTAGAATGTGGTGTTGTATTATGGCATTGAAAGTCTCCGTGCGGGCAGGTGAAACTCAAGACTCTTTATTGAAACGCTTCCAGAGAGCGGTGCAGATGGACGGAGTCCTGCGTGAGGCAAAAGCCCATCGCTATTTTATATCCAAGAGAGACGCCGCCCGCCTAAAAACGAAAAGGAACGCAAAACGAAAACGACTTGCGAGATAATACTGGGTTGGTCTAAAGAGAGCCTGCTAATCCACATTAGGAATTCTATCTATTAGCCAGCATCAGCCTCTACTTTTACCCACCGTGTCCGAAAAGCCATGATGGAGATGGCGATGGCTAATACGATTATGGCTATCACCTGAGCCTGAGGCAGACCGAAGAGGAATGGCGACTCCTCTCGCAGGAAACTGATGCTAAAGCGCCATACGGAGTATAGGCTGAGGTAGATAAGAAATAGTGAGCCATCAGGCTTGAATCGCCCCCTCAATTTGAGTAACACCGCAAAAACTATCAGATTATATATAATCTCATAAATCTGCGTAGGGTGAACGGCAACTCCAATAGGAGCCATGCTATCCGGGTGAGTATAGATAATGCTCCAGGGTAGCGAGGTCGGTGTCCCGTAGCAGCAACCATTTAAAGTGCAGCCTATCCTGCCTACAGCCTGAGACAGTATGATACCCGGTGCTATCAAATCAGCAAAGTAACCAAACCGGAAGTTGCTGAACTTGCTGCAAATCCAGATACCCAGGGCGGCACCCAGGACAGCCCCGTAGATAGTTAGACCTGAGGCACCGATTATCTGCCCGGGGTTCTGGCTGTAGTAACCCCATTTATCAACTACGTGGAGCAGTCTTGATATTATTACCCCCGATGGGATTGCCACCAGAGCGGCAGTAAGAGCGCTATCAAGAGAAAGATTAGCTCCTTTTCTTACCTCGCGTATCATCCACAAGGTTACGGTTAGTACCGCCAGGGCAACCATAATGCCGTACCATCTGACTTCAATTGAGCCTATAGCGAAGGCTACCGGGTTTATGTCTATGGCAATCATCATTCCTCCATCAAATTGAGTATGATTAGCAACCCCATCCCCTTCCCCTTACTAGGGGCAGGAGAAATTTTTAGAAGAGGGGCTTCGCCCCTCTATAACTCCCTGAATTTTATCATTTTCACTGAGCTTCGTTACATCAATCTTTACCTCTTATTAACCCCTCAAGCAGGAGCTGGGCGGCTTTTTTATCCAGTGGTTTGTTATTATTGCCACACTTGGGCGACTGGATACAGCTAGGACAGCCATCCTGGCACGGGCACTCGGTAATAGCCTTTAGTGTAGTTTGCCATAATTCCTCTACCAGGTCAAAGCCCTTCTCAGCAATGCCGACGCCTCCGGGATGGGCATCATAGATAAATATTTGGGCTCTCCCGGTATCAGGGTGGAGGGGGGTGGATACGCCCCCGATATCATTGCGGTCGCAAAGGGCAAATAGGGGTAAGATGGCGATGGCGGCATGCTCGGCAGCGTGTAGCCCGCCGGCAAAGTCCAGTTGCTTCTTGGACAGTCGGGTAACGGCGGCAGCCGGCAGGTCGAACCACAGGGCAACGGTAAAAAAACGCTGGGGTGGCAGGTTGAGGGGCTCTTCACCAATTACCTCCTCGGTGAATTGCGCTTTTTTCTTGAAGCCAACCACAGTAGTGGTAACCTCTACCTCGCCCAAATAGACCTTGGTCTGTCTATAGCTTCTACTACGGGCTACCCTGACAATACGCAAATCAGTGATGTCCTTGGACTGGGTATAGTAAGCAGATGTGGTCGGCGTAGCATAGGCGGTGCGGTTAGCCAGGTCAAGCTCGGTGACCAAATAGGATTCCCCCTGATGGAGGTAGATAGCCCCGGGATGCACTTGAAAGAAAGCCACGCTAGCCTCTATGGTTTCCAGCAGGGAGTCAGTCGAGGTATCAATAAGGGCGAAGTTTTCCCCTGAGGTGGAACGAATATTGATGGATTGAGCCGGGTAGGCGATGGCAGGTGAGAGATACCACTTCCGGTTGCGCTCCTTGAGCATGCCCTGCCTTTCAAGCTCGGCTCTTTCCTGGTTTAAGGTAGAACCAAAGATTTTCTCGTCATCCCCGTTTAGTGGCATTTCCCAGGCGGCACACAGCAGGTGGGCTCTCAAAATGTAGGGGTTACCGGGGTTAACCAGGGCATTCTCAACGCTTTGCTGAAAGAAGGAGTCGGGGTGACGCATAAAATACTGGTCAAGAGGATTATCCAGACCGATGAGGAAACTTAGCGACTCACCTTTACCCCGTCCGCTCCTCCCCGCCTGCTGCCAGGTGCTGGCAATACTCCCCGGATAGCCAGTAAGCACTGTTGCCTCGAGGTCGCCGATATCTATGCCCAATTCTAAAGCGGTAGTTGCCACCACGCCGAGGAGTTGACCGGTGAAGAGTTCCTGCTCTATTTGACGCCGCTCCTGCGGGAGGTAACCAGCCCGATAAGCCTTGATTTGCTGGGCTAGGGCGGGACTGACTTCGGCTAAACGCCGCGATGAGTAGGCGTAAATAAGCTCGGTCAGCCGGCGACTGCGAGCGAAGGTTAGACTGCGGATTTTATGACTCACCAGCTCAGTAAACAGGTTGGTAGCTTCACTGTTGGCGCTGCGCCGAATAGTCTTAGCCTCGTCTATAATTGGCGGATTCCAGAAGACAAAGTCCTTGCCTCCATAGGGGGAGCCATCGTTGTCAACGACCTCAAAGGGTAAACCTGCCAGTCTTTCCGCATGCTCACCCGGGTTGGCTATAGTGGCTGAACAGCAGATGAACCGAGGGTTTGAGCCATAAAGCTGGCACAGGCGGCGCAGGCGGCGCAAAACACCGGCGACATGAGAGCCAAAAACGCCCCGATAGATGTGGGCTTCATCTACGACCACATACTTCAGGTGGCGCAGTAGCCTTGACCAGGACTGGTGATTGGGCAGTATGCCAATATGAAGCATGTCGGGATTGGTAAGTATTATCCTGGCTTTTTTCTTTATTTCCGCCCGCTCCGCCTGAGGGGTATCGCCATCAAAGGTGGCAAATTCCTCTACTTGGAACAAACGGGGGGAAAATAGCTCTTGTAAACCACGCAGTTGGTCCTGCGCCAGGGCTTTGGTGGGAAAAAGGTAGAGGGCACGACTACCCTTCTCGGTTAAAATTGCCTCCAGTACGGGAATGTTGTAACACAGTGTCTTGCCACTGGCACTTGAGGTTGCCACCATCACGTTTTTACCCTGCCGAGCCTTATTTACCGCTTCGGCCTGGTGAGTATAAAGAGGTAATAGCCGGTGCTCATTAAGGCAATCTTGAAGCTCGTTAGCCAGAGGCTTGTCCAGTTCGGCATAGCTGGCGTCACGGGGTGGAATATGCTCCATGTGAGCAATCTGACCATTATAAGTAGGTTGAGCGGTAAGATGATGGAGGAAGGCTGAGGTGTTCATTATGGCTCTCGTTCAAATATGTTAAAACGCCGACATAATTTCAATTTCATAGTCAAGCATCTCTACCTCAAACCGACCATTAACTATGAAGTCCACTACCTTTGACAGGACTTCATTGGTGTACCGCTTGTCATTGCTGACACAGCCAATTCCCAGCGTAGTTAATTGCCATAAGTCGTGGTCGTCAACCTCAGCCACAGAAACATTAAATTTGTTCTCGACCCGGGCAATAATAGATTTCAGAACCCGTCGCTTACCCTTGAGGGATAGATTTTCCGGCAGGCGAAGCCTAATCTTACATACGCCGACATTCATGATATATATGGTTGCCAGTAACTAAATCAATCAATCTTGAGTTACCAACAACGCTACCCGGAAATATTGATAACGCAATGCGGAGATGGAGCGGCTGTCTAATTCCTAAACTTGACTGGATTAAGGTATGTGATGCAATCCTCACTGTACAACTTATAGTTTATCAAGTCAAGGCTAAAAATACAGGTTGTTTGGCAACCTATCCCCCTGTCCCCCTTCCCTTAATAAAAGATTGTTTAACAACCCCTCACCCTTTATCCCTCTCCCCTTCATAAGGGGAGAGGGAAGAGAAATTCTTAAAGGGGCGAAGCCCCTTTAAATCCCTTTGCTAAAAACTCTTCCCCCTCTCCTTTGAGACATATACGGGAAATCTAAGCGGGGCTAACACCCCTCTTTTTTACTCCTTCCCCCGCTCCCTGGGAAAGAGAGTCAAAGGGGGGCGAAGCCTCTCTCTAAAGCCCTCCTCCTTTGTAGGAATACAGTAGTGGCAATAAGGTTGCTCATCAATAAGGGGTTTAAGGGGTGAAGCCCCTTCCCCAAAAACTCTTCCCCCTCTCCCTAGGAAAGAGAGTCAAAGGGAGGCGAAGCCTCCCTTATATAAGCTCCCCTTCCCCTTATCAAGGGGAAGGGGATAAAGGGGATAGGGTTACCTAATAAAAATCTAAGGGGGTGAGGTTAATAAAT
>Ga0208325_1000246_pt1 | contig 14667 bp, 14 predicted proteins | sample PL_2010_330m_FD_185486 | JGI IMG/M metagenome (GOLD analysis project Ga0208325, IMG submission 185486) | Freshwater microbial communities from Powell Lake, British Columbia, Canada to study Microbial Dark Matter (Phase II) - PL_2010_330m... | ecosystem: Environmental > Aquatic > Freshwater >...
TATTTATTGCTCCTACTTGTTCGCCTGAGCGTCAAGGTTGATTAATAATTGATTAGCCCTGACAGCATTTTACAGATTTCGTCCAAATTCTCTTTTAAGACCTTGGCTTTTTCTTCGCCAACCAAACTTTTTCGTTTACACAACTCTAAAATCGGTACGCATTCAAATGCGGACCCGCAGGAAATTCTAAAAAAATTTTTCCTGTCAGCCTTATGGTAACGACCGTTCCCCTCTGCTATGCTGGCGGCAATTGATAATGATGCACGATTTAGCTGGTCGACAAGATAATAATTGCCTTTTGCAAAATCTTTCGTGAGATTTCCTATTTCTTCAGCAAAGACAATTGCCTTCTGATAAGCTTTAAGATTCTCAAATAAAAATGCCATGCATTACCTTTTGAACAATAGAACAATTGATCAATAGACCACAATTGAGCATCGGCTCTATTGTTCTATTTTCTATTGCTCAATTGCTCTGCCAATTTCAGGCTCTGGTTCGAGTCCAGGCTCGAAAATGGCTGCCCAGCTAGGATTCGAACCTAGACGCGCAGCTCCAAAAGCTGCTGTGCTACCATTACACTACCGGGCAATATTAAGCATAAAACGCGGCGTCACCTTCGGCGGTTTTGAATAAAAGTTTTAAATTTTAGTTTTGCGCTTTACGTTTTTCGCTTTGCGCTTTTCGCTATAATATTATATCCCCGGCTCTTCCAGCGGGGGTTTTTCTTCTGTCCGTGCCGGGGCTGGGGCGGCATCAGCTTCCGGGCGTTCAAATTTCGGCTCTTTTGGCGCTTCTTCTTTGGGCGCTTCGGCCTTCGACGCCTCCGGAGCTATGTACACTCTCCCTGCTTCCGCTTCGTATGCATCCAGCACCCTCTTTTGAATGTACTCCCTGCACTCAAGGGTAATCGGGTGGGCAATGTCCCTGTGCTCGGACTGCTTTACTTCATCGCCCATTTCCCTCGCGACCGGGGGAGGCAGGCTCGCGCCGCACTGATTGCAGAATCTGCTCCTTACGGGGTTTTTATAGCGGCACTTCGGGCACGATTCCCTCATCTTTCTGGAGGGCATGGCTACAAAAAGGCCTTTTGTTCCTTGTATAATCTTTACGTTCCGGACGACAAAACAGTTGTCGAGCGTAAGCGTGGCGTAAGCCTTGAGTTTTTTATCCTGGCCTTCTTTCAAGACAACTTTAACTTCCGTGATCTCCATTTGCTCTTCCTCCTCATAAGGTTGACACTGTAAAAATCTGCCATCCGCTGCGTTTCGCAGCAGGGAAACGTCTGATCAGTAGTTCTTTCGCCCGTATCGCCTCCTTCCTTTTTTCGAATAGACTAAAAACACTGGGGCCTGAGCCCGAAACAAGCGGGTGTCCTACTCCTATACCGGCGAGGGATTTTTTAATCTTGCGTACAAGGGGCGCTTTTTTAAGAACGGCTTTTTCCAGGTCGTTCGTTAAATGAAAATGGGGACAGCGCCCTTTTTGCATTGTTTCTTCACGATTTAAAAAGGGCGCTGTCCCCATTTTATGCACGCAACTTCTATAAATGTCTTTCGATGAAAGTTTCAAAGGCGGAGAAACAATAAGGTGCCAGAGCTTCTTTTTCTGCTTGAGTTTTTTAATTTCATCGCCCCTTCCGCCGCCTGAGGCAAAAGAGCAGTTTTTGAGGAAAAACGGTATGTCAGAGCCTAAACTTTTGCCGAGTTCCGTAAGGCGCCCCGGGCTAATGGACAGGCGCCATAGCTTTTTAAGGCCTTTTAGAATTGACGCGGTGTCGCTTGAGCCGCCGCCAAGGCCTGCGGCTATGGGAATTTTTTTAAAAATTTTTACCTCCACGCCCTTTGAGGTATCTTTTTCCTTCTTCAGAAGCTCTACGGCTCTCCGGGTAAGGCTTTGCTTTCCGGTCGGCACGCTCGGATTGTCACAAAATATCTTTACTTTGCCGTTTTTTAAAGACTTCAAAACTATCCTGTCAAAAAGCGCTATTCTTTCAAAAACCGTCTCTATGTCGTGGTACCCGTCGGGACGCTTGCCAAGCACGCGAAGGCACAGGTTGATTTTCGCAGGGGCATATAGTGTCAAGCCGATCTACTCCTTGCTCTGTCATTCTGAGGCGCCTCGCCGCCGAAGGCGGCAGGGCGCCGTCTCCGACCCTACGAGTCGTAGACCCGGAGGGAAGAATCTTTACGTTAAGATCCTTCGCGTCCCTACGGGACGCTCAGGATGACACGAGTAAAACTTTGACGCCTCGCAATGACACGTTGTTCTTATCGCTTTTTCAACTTAAGCGCTTCACGCGCCGCCTTCACCACGTCGTCCGTGGTCAGGTTGAAGTGCTCAAGCAATTCAAGCGGCGATCCGCTCTCGCCGAACGTGTCCTTTATCCCTATCATTTTTACGGGTACGGGACGGTTCTGGGACACAAACTCACAAACGGCGCTTCCCATGCCGCCGAATATGGTATGCTCCTCAACCGTAACAAAAGCCCCCGTTTCCGCGGCGGCTTTCAGTATTAAATCCTCATCAAGCGGCTTGGGGGTATGCAGGTTGATTACCCGAACGCTAATGCCTTCTTTTTTCAAAACTTCCCTTGCCGATTTCGCTTCATACAGGGAATGCCCGCAGGCGATAATAGTGAGGTCTTTACCGTCCTCGCATAAAATTGCCTTGCCTATCCGGAAAGGATCGCTTTCTTTAGTCATTACGGGGGCAGGATTTCTGCCCAGTCTTATGTACACAGGGCCCGGCAATTCGGCAGCCTGCATCGTGGCCCTATAGGCTTCAATCGCGTCGCAGGGAACAACAACCGTCATATTCGGCAGTATCCTCATAAGCGCGACTTCATCCAGGGCCTGGTGGGTGGCGCCGTCTTCGCCGACGGTTACGCCGCCGTGCGTTCCTATAATCTTTACGTTCGCGTTCATGTAGGCCACCGAAACCCTTATCTGGTCCCAGGCGCGGCCGCTTGCGAAAACCCCGAAGGTGCACGCAAACGGAATCTTGCCGGATAACGCAAGGCCCGCGGCCGCTGCGAACATATCCTGCTCCGCCACGCCGAAACTTATGAACCTCTCCGGAAATTCCTTTCTGAACCAGCCGGCCCTTGTCGAATCGCTAAGATCGGCGCAAAGGACAACTACGTTCTTATTCTTTCTGCCGAGTTCAAGCATGGCTTCGCCCGCGCCGTCCCTGGTCGGCTTTCGTTTTATTTCACTCATAACCCTCCCACGATTGCCCCGATAGGAAGTTTCTTTCCTTTAAAAAGATATATATCTTCCTTCAAGACCGTCAGTTTTGTATTTGAGCTTATTTCCGTCATCTCCGCGAGGCTGAAATCGCGGAATTTGTAGCCGTATATAACGTTGCCCACCACCTCGAAGACATTCGCGAAAATCTCCTCTTCTATGACTTTCTTTTCCTCAGGCGCCGCCGCAAAAAGAAGCACCTCCGCGTTAAAAGATATAAGAAAAAGCCCGCCGCCTTCTTTATCTATGAATTTTCCGTTAACGGACCTGAGGGCGTATTTTGTCAGGCCCTCTGTTTCCCTGAATCTTAGCCTTACGCGGCCTGCGATCTGCTCCGCCAGGAATTCAGGGAGCGTGATATCCTTCGCGTAAAATTTCCCGCTCCAGTAACCGATGCCTTTCAGCGAACTCGGCGGGCTCCTGAAAAAATCGTCCAGGACTTTCTCCTGCTGTTCTTTTTCCAGTTTCATCTTGTCGAAAACATCGGTTATCGGCTTTTCTTTTTTTGCCTGGGGGTTTTCATTTATATCAATAATGCTTCTTTTAAAATATTCGCCGCGCGAGATGTCGTGGAAAAAAGCGCGTTTTACGTCATCGATATATTTAATTATTACAAGCTGGATCTCCGGCAGCCGTATATCCTGCGCGATAATGCAGTAAAAATCGATCGCGGCATCCGTCGACAAGACAACGCGCGAGGCGCTTAAAAGGGCGTCCTGGATTTTCTCCTGCGCGCTTTCGCTAAGAGCGAGCTTCAGATTAAAAAGATTCGTAAGCGGCAGGTATATGACGAGTGTTTTTCCCGCAAGTTGCACGTCGATATCTATGCCGTATTCCCTCTTGCAGAGTTTAACGACGGATTCGGTCAGTTTCTCCTTGGGATACGTAACCTCCCCGCAACCGGAGGCGTAAAACAGGATTAAAAGAATTAGCGCTTGTTGCGGGACTGTCATTGCGAGGGCGCGAAGCGCCCGAAGCAATCTCAAGCGAATAGATTGCTTCGGCGCCTTCTGTGCCTCGCAATGACGAGTGTATCTAGGCCTCATTTTTTGGATTTTTCCGTTTTACCCTGCGACTTTCCGTATTCTTTGAATATCGCCTCTATCTCGTCGTATTCCAGCTCTTCTTTTTTCACAAGTTCTTTCGCAAACCTGTCAAGTATGGCCCGTTCCTTTGTAAGGACGTCCTCGACTTCTTTCGCGCAGGCGGTAAATATCTTATTGGTATCGTCGTTTAATTTTTTCTTTACGTCCTCGGAAAGCTGCTCTTTGGGAATTGCGGTAAAATCGCCCAGGAGGCCCGACTCGCCCATGCCCCATCTCCAAACCATGTTGTGGGCGATTATCATCGCCTGCCTGAAATCTCCCGAGACACCGCTGGAGGTAACGCCTATCTTAATTTTTTCCGCCACGTACCCTCCGAGATCCACCTTTATATCGGCTAAAAGTTTTATCTTTGAATGGGTGTAAAGCTCCTCCTTGGGATGGATGTATGTAACACCGAGCGAGGATCTCCTCGGTATGATCGAGGCTTTGAAAACGTCTTCCGTCGGATGCAAAAAATAAGTTGTCATAAGATGGCCCGATTCGTGATAGGCAGTCATTTCTTTTTCCTCGGGCGTCATTGTAAGCGGGTGTTTAATGCCGAGCTCTACCCTCTCGAAGGCTTCGCTTATTTCTTCGGGCCCGATTTTTGTCTTTTTTCTCCGCATGGCTATGAGGGCGGATTCCTTCACGAGGTTCGCGATGTCGGCGGGCGTTTTATACACTGCGCGCCTGGCGAGACGGCCGACGTCAAGCTCCTTTTCAATGTTTACTTTGGACAGGTAATATTGGAAAATCTTTTCCCTGTCCTGCAGGTTCGGACGGATAACGTATATCATCCTGTCGAACCTGCCGGGCCGCTTAAGCGCGGGGTCGAGACTCTCTTCCGGGGCGTTGGTGGCCGCTATTACCACGATATTGACGTCTTTCCCTTTAAGCCCGTCGAGCTCTGCCAGGAGCTGGTTTTGAGTTGAATTTGTCTCCTGGCCGCCCATGAAACTGAATGACCTGGATCTTCCTATCGCGTCTATCTCATCTAAAAAAAGTATGCATCCGCCGTATCCGAAGGCAAGATTGCGCGCCTTTTTAAAAAGCTTCCTTACCCTTGACGCTCCTACGCCGACGAATACTTCCACAAATTCACTCCCTGACATAGAGATAAACGGCATCCTCGCTTCTGTCGCTATGGCCTTCGCAAGATATGTCTTTCCGCATCCGGGCGGTCCTATCAGGAGAAGCCCTTTTATCACCTGGCCGCCGATTGCTTTAAGGCGCACCCTGTCCCTTATGAGCTGCACAACCTCCCATGCTTCCTGCTTGGCAGCTTCCATGCCTATAACGTCTTTCCATCGGATATCCACATCCTTGCCTTTAATGGGGGCTTTATCCAGCTTGGCAAAGCCGCCCCTCAAAAATAAAGAATACATAAGAACAAAAATCGTCGCGGAAGTGCCTACCAGCAAAAACTGAATAGGTAAAGTAGCTATCGTCATTTTTTTATAGAAAGACTCCAGGCTGTTCAGCCCTATTATGGCGAGCACTATAACAAGCGACACCACAGAGACAACGATTATAATGATCTTATACATCCTGAAATACATTATAAGTTTTCGATTTAACATGCTTTTCCTCCGATTTTCTATATCACTTTTAACCGGTCATCCAATTCTTTTAGCGCCCTTGCAAGCTCTTCTTTTTTCGGCGCTATCCCGTGCCACTTCACCTGGTTCTCGATGAAAGAAATGCCTTTACCCTTTACCGTGTGCGCTATGATAACCTGGGGCCTTCCCTTTACCTTGTCCGCTTCGTCCAGGACGCGCGTAAGATGTTCGAGATTGTGTCCGTCGACTTCTTTGGCATCCCACCCGAAACTTTGCCATTTTTTCGCGAACGGTTCGAGGCCTTTTGTGTCGCAGCAGAGGCCGTCTATCTGCATCTTGTTGAAATCAACTATGCCGCAGACGTTATCCAGCTTGTAGTGCGCGGCGGTCATGGCCGCTTCCCAGATCTGGCCCTCGTTTGTCTCGCCGTCGCCCATTATGCAGTAGACCTTGGATTTAATGCCGTCCATTTTGTTCGCCAGCGCCATGCCGTTTGCCACCGAAAGGCCCTGGCCGAGAGAGCCGCTCGATATTTCTACCCCGGGCAGTCCAAGCTGGGGATGCCCCTGCAATCTCGAACCGAGTTTCCGCAAAGTCCAGAGTTCTTCCCGCGGAAAATATCCGGCGGCCGCCAGAACGGCGTAAAGAGCGGGGCAGCCGTGGCCTTTTGAAAGGATAATCCTGTCACGCTCGCGCCATGCAGGATCCTTTGGGTTATGCCGCGCCTTATAAAAATATAGCGCGATGAATATCTCCACAAGCGAAAGACTCCCTCCGGTGTGGCCCGATCCGGCCTTCTCGAGCATTGTGAGTATGTCTTTTCGAATCTGTACAGCTTTTCTTTTAAGTCCGTTTATATTTGGTTTTCCTGGCATCTTGCTCCTATCGCTCTTCCGCGCAGTTACGCACGCGGCATTCTTAGCCGCATCGATTATTTCCCATGCCCTTCACTGCCGCTTGGGGTAAACTCCGGCACGGGGCCTCTTAGTTTTTTTATCTTTTCCCTTATCGCCTCTTGCCCCGGGTCCAGCTCGAATGATTTTTCCCACTGGGCCCTCGCTTTATCGAAAAAACCTTTTTTAAAGTAGGCATCGCCCAGATGGCCCCTGATAACGGGGTCTTCTTTCGCGATCGAAACCGCCTTCTCGAGCTCTTTAACGGCTTCGTCCGTCATTCCTTTCTTAAAATACGCCCACCCCAAACTGTCTATATACGCGGGGTTTTTCGGGTCAAGGGCAATGGCTTTGTTTATCAGGTTTACCGCTTCATCCAGATTTTTGCCGTCTTCGGCGAACATGTAGCCTATGTAATTATACGCCTCCGCGAAGGTAGGATCAAGTTCCGTGGATTTTCTGAAGTTCTCTACGGCAGTCCGGATTTTGCCCATTTTTTCGTAAACAACGCCGGCGTAAAAATACACCTTCGCGTCCTCCGGAAATCGAACTGACGCCTTTTTCAATAAATCCAGGGCCTCGGCAAATTTTTCTTCTTCGGCGTAAAGATATCCCAGTGCCAAATAGGCAGCGGCGTCATCCGGGGATATATCGAGCGCGATCTTATATTCCCCGACAGCATCATCTACCCTGCCCGTTTTATAATAGCAGCGCGCAAGGCGCATGTAGGGAGCCGCGTTCAAAGGGTCTATTCCCAAAACCCGCTTATAGCTCTCGGCGGCCTTTTCATAATTTCCTTCTGACTCCAGAATAACGCCGCGAAACATATGCGCTTCGAGGTATTCCGGGGAGAGCTCTATCGCCCTATCTATCCGGCAAAGCGCTTCTTCGTTCTTTCCGAGTTGTTTTTGTATTATGCCCAGGTTGAAATGAAGGAGGGGGTTATCCTCTTTTTTTTCGATCAGTTTTTCGTAGAGGAGCGCGGCTTCCTGCATCTTTTCCTGTATCACGAGGACATCCGCCAGCGACATAAGGGCCATAATATCTTCCGGATTGCATTCGATTATTTTCTCATACTCTTTTTCGGCCCCGACAAAGTTGCCGCGGGAGGTATGAATCAAAGCCAGTAAAAAACGAGCCTGCGGGTTCTCCGCCTCGGCGGCCCTTACCGACTCGAATTCTTTAACGGCTTGGTCTTCTTTTCCCAGGACGAGATAGTCCACGCCTAACCTGAGGCGGGCTAAAGTAGAATGCGGGTTGTATTTCAGGCTCTCTTTGTACTCTATTATGGCGAGATCGGTCTTGCCTTTATTGTCATAGATAACGCCCATCGTGTAATGGGCAAGCGCTTTACTTTCTTTTTCTTCCGCGCAGGGCGCCTCGGGCGAGAAAGTGATAAATAAACCCATCGCAAGGAGTAAAACAAAGCCCCTGGAAATCACGTGCTTAGCTGCTTTCCTGTTTTTAGATCCTGGGGGCACTTCGCGCCCTCAGGGTAAATTCATCCTCGCAGCTTACCTCAGCCGCCGTAGGCCGTAAGCTGCGGTGTTATTTATTTCTTCTTGTGCCTGTCTCTTCTGAGCCGCTTTTTTCTCTTGTGTGTTTTAATCTTGTGCCTTTTTCTTTTTCTTCCGCACGGCATATTTGGCCTCCTTTAATGAGCACCTGACTTATGTCGCCCAAAGGGCGACATAAGTCAGGCATCCTGTGAACTTCTTCTTTTGAAAGTGCGAATTAAACCCTTGACATTTTTTAAGAAAAATGTCAAGGGTCAAATTCGGCCATGCAACTTATGTCAGCCTACGGCTTCCATAAGTTGCGGCCTCATTTAATAAATAACCTTGTTAAGCGGGTACTCGATTATTCCCTGGGCGCCGGCTTTTTTGAGGCGAGGGATTATCTCCTTCACCACCTCCTCGTCGATAATCGTGTCTATGTCAAACCACCCTTTTTCCGAAAGGGAGGAAATCGTCGGTTTTTTCATTGCCGGCAGAATCGCGAGCACTTTATTCAAGTTTTTTTTCGAGACGTTCATTTTAAGGCCCACTTTTTGTTCGGCGAGGATCGCTCCTTTCAGGAGAAGCACTATTTTTTCGATTTTTCTCTTTTTCCAGGGGTTCCGCCAGGCTTTTTTGTTCGCGACAAATTGCGTTGTGGATTCGCATATCGTATCTATGACCCGCAGGCCGTTCGCCCGAAGCGACGATCCCGTCTCCGTAACCTCAACGATAGCGTCCATGCCCAGGCTTGTCTTGGCCTCCGTTGCGCCCCAGCTGAACTCGACGTCGGCTTTTATTCCTTTTTTCCTGAGATAGGATTTTGTGACATTTATAAGTTCGGTCGCGATTTTTTTGTTCTTAAGGTCCTTTGTACTTTTTATGGGTGACGCTTCGGGAACCGCGATCACCCATTTGACGGGCCGGAGACTCTGCTTGGCGTACATAAGTTCGGCCACCCTTACAACCTTTGAATCGTTTTCGAGGATCCAGTCCCTGCCTGTAATCCCACAATCGATTATGCCGCTTTCGACATAGCGCGACATCTCCTGGGCCCTGAAAAGCACCGCCTCAAGCTCCGCATCGTCTACGGATGGGAAATAACTCCTCGTCGAAACGCTTATGTTGAAGCCCGCCTTCTTAAACAGCTTAACGGTCAAGTCCTGGAGGCTGCCTTTAGGTACGCCCAATTTCAGCTTCATCTCTGTAGTTTCCTTTATTTCTTCTTATCACGTGAATATGGAATATGCTTTTCTGCTTTTTTTCATGTTCGCGCCCCATTGCCGGGATTTTCTCATAGTATATCCTAATCGTACCATAGTGTCAAGCGCAACATGTTGAAAGTGGTGTCAAGATAATTGGACACTTTGCTTCTCCGTCATTGCGAGGTCTTGGCATCAAAGATGTCAAGGGCGAAGGCAATCTCAAACGAAGAGATTGCTTCGGCCTGCTTCGCAGACCGAAGCAATGACACATTGAAAGTACCCACAATATTTTACATTATCAAGTTGAAATGATCCGGTTCAGCCCGCAGCAGTCATACCTATGAGGCGATGCTTCGCGAGGCCGGAGGGAAAAACAGCGTGGGTTCATTCTGCTTTTTAGCAGAAGGCTCTTCCCACAGGCCCTCTCTCGGCCGTAGGTTAGATATAAAGAGATTGTCAAAAAAGTGCGCCATTTATTGAAAAAGCAATTCCGCCTGTCATCCTGAGGAGGCCCGGAGGTAAGGGCCGACGACCGAAGGAAGTCCCGCATACCACAATGAACAATATAGGCCATGCGGGACGAAGGATCTTTCGTTAAGATTCTTCCCTCCGGGTCTACGACCCGTAGGGTCGGAGACGGCGCCTTTCAGGGCGCCTCAGAATGACAATTGGAGGACTTTTTCGATAACTTCATAAAGGCACCTGCCGCGGGCTAAGCCATTACTTAAAACGGGAGTTCGGGCTGGAATACGATTCGATCAACTACCGTTTCTTCGGGGATTTCCGGTGTGCCGTCACCGTTTCCGAGGCGGCGTCATAAGCAAGCTCGGGGCTGTTCGATTTGAAGCGTATGGCCTTTCCGGCGATCAGTATGATAAAATCGACCATGCCGTCTCCTTTTACTTTCTAAAAACAAGCTGAAGATCCGGTTTCTTGTGAAGCATTTTATAGTAATCGAAAAGTTTCATGTAGGTATCCGGTATGGCCCGCGCCATATCAAGCCCGAGAAGGCCGGCGGCTTCTTTTATGCTTTTTTTCGACCCCTCTATCTCCGCATAAAATCCCATAAAGGGAAGTTTGTCAACGGATATTTTCGCGTCCTTCCATTTATACGTTTCCCGGATTTTTTCTTTTTTGAACCGCGGCATAAAGCCGAGCTGTTTTAGGATTTTGCCGAAAGCCTTCACGTCATTTATGCCCGCTTCGATCTCATTGCGGACTTTATATGTCCGGGATGGGGCGCTTCCGGAGGAACCCTTCAGCGTAAATATGCCTTTATCGGCAACCGACCTAAGGCGGATGGTGAAACCGGAGTCTTGAAGGATGCCGTGGCAATAATAAGTGTCCCGTTCCAATTCTTTTGCAAGGAACCTCGCGCCTATTTTCTTCAGGTTTCGTTTGAATTTCTCTGCGGAACCGATTTTGAACTTTGTTTCTATTTCTTTAGGCATAGGGCAGCTTACACACTCAAGATGCAGTAGTATTATCTGGGGTACATTATATCAAACGACTTTATATATTCAACCTTTTTTTAAATGCCTTGCCATAAAGCGCCAAATTGCATATAATATGGGCTGCTGGAGGGAAAATAAATGCTTACTTTTTTGCGCAAAAAAAATATAGCCAAAAAAATATTGTGGGCGCTCGCGATTATCATCATACCCGCTTTCGTGCTCTGGGGCGCGGGAAACCTTTCGAGAAAAAGGCTGCCGTTTAAGTATGTCGGGAGGATCTCCGGCAGGAAGATTTCCATCGAGGAGTTTGCCAAAAGCGTAAAAAACGCCCGGATAGGGCTTTTCCTGAATTATTTCAACCAGCCCGAAGCGCTTGACAAGCTTCAGAAGGACAGGAAATTGATAAACCGTCTCGCGTGGGAAAGCCTTATAATGAAAAGCGGGGCAAAGAAGGCGGGCATGGACGCCTCCGACGGGGAAGTCGTGGATTTTATAACAAACCATCCGCTTTTTACGAGGGGCAATGTTTTTAACGAGAAATTCTATAAATATTTCCTGCAAAACTCGCTCGGCGTCTCGCCCAGGGCTTTCGAAGAAAGCGTGAGGGATTTTATTATATCCATGAAATTCAAGAACGATATCGTAAAAAGCGTAGCCGTACCGGATCCGGAATTATACCGTTTTTACCGGAATGAATTTGAAAAAGCCGAGATCGATTACGTCGTTATAGACAAAAACGCTTTTAAAGAGAAAGCGGCTGTTTCCGAAAAGGAAATAATGTCCTTTTACGACGCGCAAAAGGAACGTTTTACGGAACCGGAAAAAATAATTCTTCAATATATCGCTTTCCCCCATAAAGAACAGGGCGCAAAGGAAAAAGTGCTCGCGGAAATGAAGGAGGTATATGATAAATTAGCGTCCCGGCCGCGCAATATGGAGAAAATCGCCGAGCGCTTCGGTTTAAGTATAAAAGAAACTCCTCCCTTCTCCCGGGAAGAAATCGTTCCGGGAATGGGGAACATGGGAAATATCGGAGCGGTTTCCTCCCGCCTGAATCCCCTCGCGGAGGTCGCGCCGATGGTTGATGAAAATGAAATAGGGACCTCTTTCATCATAATGGTAAAAGAGAAAAGATCTCCGCGCGTTAAATCCGCCGAAGAGGTGACTGTTTACATAACGGATTTGATCAAGGATGAAAAAGCTAAAATCCTCGCACAGAAAAAAGCGAATAAAATGTACGGGGAGGCGAAATCCGGAAAAATGCCGCTTTTTGCCATTTCCGAAAAATACGCCCTTAAACCCGCTCGCACGGGGTTTATTTCAAGATTTGACTACATAGCGGGAATAGGCGAGTCGTATGCAATTGTCGATGACGCCTTTAAATTAAAACCGGGCGAAATTTCCAAACCCATAGAGGTGAGAAAGGGCTGCGCCCTTATAGAACCGGTCGGTTTCCGTTTAATAGACGAGAAAAAATTCGAGAAGGAAAAAGATACCTACCGCAATAAGATCCTTGCCGCGAAAAAAATGAGGGCCCTCCAGGACTGGCTCTCGAAAGCCGGCGCCAACACCATCCTTAACGTCGATTTGGACAGGATATAGCAAAAGGTGCCAGGCACCTTAGTTGAGCTCATCTAAGGTGCCTGGCACCTTTTGCTTACCTTCTGCTCTATTTATCCTATTTACTAAGACCGGGGAAGCGCCGGATTTTCGGCGAATATTTTCGACCGTAGAATTTAGTAATTTGTGAAATTGTAATATCAGAAAAGGCCCTGCGGCTCTGCTGCAGGGCCCCTCCTTTTGTGCAATGAGCAAATTACTTAAATTCAAGGGAGAAAATCTTGGCTTAAATTTTTATGCTGAGCCGAAAACCCGGCGCTTCCCCGGTCTTTCAGTATGAGCCGAAAGGGCGCCGGATGCCAAACGGAAAGTTGAATGGTGTGTTACTTAAGGAACTTTTTCAGTTCCCTCGTGAACTGCGTGGCGTCACGGAACTGGCGGTAGACGGAAGCGAACCGGACGTACGCGACTTCGTCGAGCGAGTGAAGCGCCTTCATGAGCATCTCGCCGATCACCTTGGATCTTACTTCTTTTATAAATTCATTCTGAAGTTGCGTTTCTATTTTTCTGACAATACCCTCAAGCCTTTCCATACTTATCGGCCGCTTTTCGCACGCTTTTATCAGGCCGTTTAAAATCTTCTGCCTGTCGAAGGGCTCGCGGCGGCCATCGGACTTTATCACCATAATCGGGATTTCTTCAACGTATTCGTAAGTAGTGTATCTCCTGCGGCACTTCAGGCATTCCCTGCGCCTCCGGACGGCCTGGTTGCCGCGTATGGAACGGGAGTCGACAACCCTGTCTCGTTTGCTGCGGCAATAAGGACATTTCATAATTAGCTATCCTGTCGTCATTGCGAGCGAGCCGTCTCCGACCCTGCGGGTCGTAGACCCGGAGGGAAAGGGAGCGAAGCAATCTCAAACGATGGGATTGCTTCGGGCGCTATCGCGCCCTCGCAATGACCCGAACTTTTACTCCTGCTTCTTTTAAGAAATCGCGGGCCATCTTATCCGGATAACGTCCGGCTATAATAACCTCTTTTGTGCCGGCATTTATGAGCATTTTAGCGCATATAATGCATGGCTGGGTGGTCGCGTATATTTTTGCGCCTTTTACGGTTATGCCGTGAAGGGCCGCTTGAAGAAGCGCGTTCTGTTCAGCGTGTAAACCGCGACAAAGTTCATGACGCTCGCCCGAGGGTATTTTAAGCTTATCCCTAAGGCACCCCATTTTTTCGCAATGCTCTATATTTGACGGCGCGCCGTTATAACCCGTGGCAAGAATCCTTTTATCCTTTACGATGACCGCTCCAACTTTTCTCCTTAAGCACGTAGAGCGTTTTGACACAAGCAGCGCGATGGATAAAAAATACTCGTCCCAGCTCGGCCTTTTTGGATTTTTCATGCGCGTTTCAGGTTCTCTATCAAATCTTTATAAAGCGGGAATTTTCCGGTAAGCTTCTTTACTTCTTTCTTTATTTGCGAGCGGCAGCGGGGATTTAAGCCTCCTCTACTTTTGCTTTGCAATGTTCTGTCGATAAGTTCGGCGATTTTTACCATTTCTTTCTCTTTCATCCCGCGCGTCGTAAGCGCGGGCGTGCCCAGGCGCATGCCGCTGGTTACCACAGCGCTTCGCCTGTCAAACGGGATAAGGTTTTTATTAACCGTTATGCCGACTTCGTCCAAAACCCGGCTTGCTTCGCGTCCCGTGATATTTTTACCGGAAAGGTCAACGAGCAGGAGGTGGTTATCGGTGCCGCCGGAGACAATCCTGTAGCCCTTCGCGGAAAGTGCCTCGGAAAGGGCTTTCGCATTTTTTATAACCTGCCGCTGATATTTTTTGAACGACGGTTTAAGCGCTTCCTTAAAACAAACGGCTTTCGCCGCTATAACGTGCATGAGCGGCCCGCCCTGGATGCCCGGGAAAATTTCTTTGTCTATTTTTTTTGCAAAGCGTTTTTTACACAAAATTATGCCGGAACGCGGGCCGCGGAGCGTTTTATGCGTGGTAGCGGTCACAAACTGCGCGTATTTTACGGGATTCGGGTGAAGGCCGCAGGCGACAAGCCCCGCGATATGTGCCATGTCAACCATGAGAAAGGCGCCCGATTCGTCGCATATTTCCCTGAATTTCCTGAAATCTATAATTCTCGAATACGCGCTCGCGCCGG
>Ga0208325_1000249_pt1 | contig 14473 bp, 13 predicted proteins | sample PL_2010_330m_FD_185486 | JGI IMG/M metagenome (GOLD analysis project Ga0208325, IMG submission 185486) | Freshwater microbial communities from Powell Lake, British Columbia, Canada to study Microbial Dark Matter (Phase II) - PL_2010_330m... | ecosystem: Environmental > Aquatic > Freshwater >...
AAGCGGGGGGTAAGGGGGGCTCTGTATCCATAATTCTGTCAATGATAAGTCAGTGTGGAATGAATGGGGAAGTTTTTCAATTCACAGATTCCTTGTAGGCGCGAGTAGTACTGTCAAAAATAAGTGGCGTACGTCCCGTTGACAAAAAGACGGGTGAGGTTTGGACAATGCGAAAGGAGTTGGGGGTATGTCTGCGGGGACTTGAACACACGGATCGGGATGCTGGAAACAGTGTTGCCATTATCGCCCGCCGAGCTGATTGCGGTGCGCAAGGCTATCAAGAATCTGGAGGGGTGATGGATATTTCCTTGCGGTATAAACTATGGCGGTGTTACTTGCGGTGTAAGCGTCAATGCGAAGATGCACACGTGGCTAACGATCCCTACTACGGGTGGTGCTACATTGATAACCCGATACGCAGACAATGGGTACATCTTCAGCAGTGGTGGAAAACGTGGGTGGCAAGGTGAAAACACGCTACGCAGGGGAGGAGCTTGAGCGGTTGCAGGATATACCTAAGTGGTGGTCGAGAGGATGGTACGAAATGGAGATTAAGAGAGAAATAGAGGAAGCGTATATGATTGGATTCCTCGCAGAACCAAAGAAGGTGAACCTTACAGAACTTCGTAAGCAGTATTACGAAGAACATCCAGAGTTCACCGAATAACAGGATTCAGCAGGGGTAGGGTGTGCCTCTCTGTCCCCCGCAGATAGGCAAACGCGGAGCTTCGGCTCGTCATCATTGACAGTACATTACCTATCCCTGCCTCACCCATAAAGGAAAACAGTATGGAAAAAGTAGAGCTATCTTGGATGGAAAAATGGCAAGTTTGTAGTGATTATTCCTACGAGCTTGACAAGTTATCAGCTTTATCCGAAGAACAGACCTCTTGGCAAAGTATGTGGTCTGGCTTTAGAACATCACGCATAGGCAGTATAGACACAGCTTACGCATCAATACCCGAAACCAAATAATGAAGAGCCGTGTTAAGGTCAACAAGGATTTAAGTTTCCCGGGTTGGCGGGTTGACCGGCACTCATACGAGGGCTTCTATGTTTGGGGTGATGCGGTTAACGCAGATCACAGTCAAGTCACCGTGAACGATCTTATCAACAATATGATTGCACGGTACAATTCACGGGAGCGAGCTATCTGTCCAAGTTGGGCTCCGCTTAGTCGAAGAGCGACAAAGGCGTTGGTATCTTTGTTTCTCGAAATGATACTCGATGCTCTTGCAGATGGTCGGCGGGTGATACTTGAAGATATTGGGTCATTTATCCCTGCGTACTTGCCAGAGCATACCGTCATTTCTACTGAGAAGTCAAAGGACAAGGTTTTCACAACCAAGAAGGGCAAGATTAGACCGGTCACAGTTGAAATGCACGACATATATGCACACTGGGGTACGATTGGGTTTGTTCCGGATAAACTTGCAACAGGATTTGGGGTTGTGCTTGGCGAGTTCTATCGAAACAACGTACCAGAGGAAAGCCTAAACACCCTTCGCAAGGATGTTCTTGACAGACAAAGGAAAGAGAGCAGAAAAGCCATCAGCGAACGGCTTAAAAAGAACCCTCACGCAAGGTATATTGCGGCAAGTAACCCGCACATAGACTATGGAAAACTATTGGAACTGAACCGTGGCAAAGACAAGCAAAAAGAAACAATTCAACAACGGCACGAGTGACAGGTCGTTTGAGCTTATCACCAGCAATGACGATAATGCGGCTGAGGAAACACTTGGCGGTATGATCAAGCGGGTTGAGAGCGATATGCTTGCCCCTATTCCGGCAACTACCGGCATCGGGCGAGCAATCCCCCCAAGCGGGCTTGTCATACGCCGTCCTGAAGAGATACAGCAGATACTTGACCGGTCACTGGATATTACCGCAAAGGTTCAGGTGCTTGCTGAAGAGTCTATTGACGTTGTTGTCCAAGCGATTAAAGCTAAAGACAAAGACAGCAACATCGATGAGCATACGATCACAAACCGTTTTGGTGACACCGTTCCTGATCCGGCGTTTATGATCAAACTTAATACCTCACAATTTGCCCTTCGACTTATCACCCCCGCGGTAAAGCCTATTCAAGACAGCAAGGACACCGGCAACAAGAAGAAGTTCACCATCGCAGACGTTGTTCGACAAACCAGAATAGGCAAGGGCGACATTACTACCGAGCGTACCCGTACCGTAACCGTCACCCAAGAAAACGAAGAAAACGAAGAAAACGACGAATAACGCAACTTTTTTCACCCGCCTACAAAATAACCACAAAAAACACTTGACTTTTGTCTGTTTCCTATATATCATTTATCTGATAGTAGCCTAAGCTACGAATACAAATAAACAGTTTTACATCGTGCTAAGTACGAGACACGAAAGGAAAGAAATGAGCTCACAATTTGATTTAGACGGCTTCACTACCTCAATCCTAAGCAATCGGAAGATAAAGGGAACACTCCCTCCAGCTCTCATTGTAAAGGTGACAGGAACTGGAACCGCAACGTCGTGTAGAATCGGCGTGTTTGGTAATGTAGACCAGCCTGCAGGTGGTTTCGTTGCAGACTTTTTTGCAACAGGTTGGAAAATTCGTGGCGTGAACTGCGCTGTTATAACCGAAGCCGTTCCATACGATATTACGGCAAGTGGCGTTAATGGTACGCTTACTACCGCAAATGCTGGTGCCGCTTGGACGGATGGAGATACAGTGTGTGTTTGCACCGACGAGCATTCCGCAATGCTGGATGCAACCCAAACAGCACTCCCCGTTGGGTCTGAGTTCACTATCACTAAGACACTGACAAAGACCGGTATTGGCGAAACAGCCGCCGCTTTGACAGGAGCCGCTTCTGGTGACTTGTCACTCGTCCGTGTATTGATTCAGAATGACCTCACTAATGCTGTTAGTGGTGGTGGAATTAACGGAGTCAATATCATCACAACCGATACAATCCCGCTCAACGCAGAAATACTGGCAACGGGCACCGATATGGTAGCCGGTGGTTTTATTGGTATGGATATTGGGTTCAAGGTTGCCGCTACAAAGGCTGTACAGGTTAAGAACACCGCCGCTGGTGGTGCTTTGACCGGAACAGGTAACCTGACATTCCATCTCACCTTCCGGCGCAACACTGTCGGTTCAACCATCGCCGCGGCGTAAAGAGACTGAAATGAAAAAGATTTTAATCGTAGTACTCGTATTGATGGCGGCTTCGTTTGCCTTTGGGCAAGCAGTGCCTCCCCCGTGGGCTTCAACTGTCGTCACTGGTGTAAACACCACACTACCGGCAACGATCCAAACAGCTCGTGAAGCTGATAGTACCGATATAGACAAAGTAGAGTCTGATATTTCGGCACTACCAACAACCACAGTAACCACCAACATCGCCAATCAGATTACAGCGGTTGATGCAGTTGTGGATACGCTTTCGCTTAGAAACTGGATAGCAGTATCATCCTCGTCAGTTGCAATCCCGAGCGAAACATACGACACTATCTGCACCATAACTGGTCAGGTAGAGATTGCGTACCTAACTACCAAGTTCGATGTTGCATTGGGCACGCAAACTACTCTTGTTAAGTATTGGGTGAACACTACGTCAATTAGCGATTCTACTGCCGACTTGACTGGAGTTCAAGAAAAAACAATTATCCGCCTAACAGGAACGTTTCCTGATGCACCTACAATTATTACAGCTACTACCCCTACAGTAGCTGGTGCTCCCGGTGTATTTACTGTATGTGATGGTGTTATACGATACAATAATCTGCGGGCAGATGCTGGTACTGCTCGGGTGAAACACTCCGTGCTGTACCGCCCTATTTCTAAGGGCGCAAAAGTTGTCATGTACCGATAACCAAGTGAAAATGTGCGGGGAGGTTTCCCCTTGTTTCCTTCCCGCACACACTCTATGAAAAACGTATTCGCACACATAGACTGGAATGATGGGTACACTCTTGACGATCTTATGGATTGGAGAGAGTATTATGAACAGATAGAACACTTCCCGGAGTTCTGCGCTAACCATCTGATTATTTCCGTCAAGGGCGAGTTTAAGGATCAAGAGAACCTTGCTCCTCTGATATTGAACTTTACACAAATGAAGGTGTTCGACGAGTTCAAAGCTGACTGGCTCGCCGGAATACTTCCTAAGTACATCATATTAAAAGCACGGCAACACGGTATCAGTACGCTATCAGCGGCACTTGAGTTCTGGTACACACAGTTCCATAATAACAAATCAGCAGTCTTTATTACACATACGACAAGCGCAACATCACAGCTATACGGTATGTTCAGAAGGTTTTACGACAACCTTCCCGATTCGCTTAGATGGGGACTTGTTAGTCAAGATCAGCATCGCTTGGTTTATGAAGAAGCAAACGGCAGTATGGTTCGTGTCTATACAGCCGGTACGCCAAACAGTACCTCGTCAACGACAAATCAGTTCGTACACGGGTCGGAAGTAGCTAAGTGGGAACGTGACAAAGAAACACTCGCCTCGCTGATGCCTACCTGTAAGCAGGGTATTGTAATTTTCGAGTCAACCGCCTTCGGGATTGGTAACGAGTTCTATGTGCGCTGGAATAACGCCGTAGCAGGGATAGGCAACTTTAAGCCCATATTCATTGCTTGGTGGGAAAACCCTGAGTACTGTCTTGCCCCTTCGCCGGGGGAGCCGCCAATGGAATACACGAAAGATGAGCGGTTTTATGCTGAGAAGTTCAAGCTAAGCGAAAATCAAATGCGCTGGTGGCGGGCAACATTCACAACCGAATGCGCCTGTGATATATCCAGTATGAGGCAAGAGTATCCGTCAAGTGCTGAGGAAGCGTTTATCGGGTCTGGTAATCCGTATTTCAATCTTGACGCTGTTCTTGGGCTAATACATAGCCTTGAAGCTAAACCGCCAACTACGGATCCCGGGCGGCTGTTGTGGGATGAAGACGGTAGAATATATTTTAGACCGGCTGACGATATTGATGAGAATGGATACCCGAACGGACTTGTAGTTTACCATCACCCTGTATCTGGCGACAGAACAAAGAATAGGTACACACTTGGCGTTGACAGTAGTGAAGGTATTGACAGGCAGAACACCGGCGCAACTAAGCGTGTAAGTAAAGACACTGACTACAACTGCATTGTGGTGTGGGATAAGGTAGAAAAAAGACAGGTTGCCTTTAGCCGGAACAAGTTAGACTTTGACGAGCTTGGCGAAATGGCTTGCAGGCTGTGTGTCTACTACCGGATTAGACTTAGAGAAGAAAATAACGATGGTACGTTTAAGTCACTGTACTATTATTCGATGCTTGTCATTGAGAAAAACTCTACCGGTCTGGCGGTCATAAAGTATTGCATTAAGCGGTTTAGAGAGTTAAAGATACCGAACGGACGGCTGTATAACACTACTGGAAATCTATCGAGTACTGAGGACGTGCCAACGGAGTATGTCGGATGGAGAACGATGGACACTAACAAGAAGATGTTGCTGTCGGTGTTGCAAACCGCACTACGGGAATCGTATCAAGACAATAGATTCAAAGACAAGACAGGTATTCTGTCAAAGACCATTGCAAACGAATGCAAGGCGTTCGTCACGTATGGTAACGGAAAGGTCGGGTCGCTTGCAAACAACTGGGATGACGGAGTAATGTCATACTGCCTTGCAAGAGAAGGAGAGCGAATTGACTATGCGCCAAGCTGGCAAGTAGTCGAGAAAAAAGTTACCGGGTGGAGGGCTAAATTCCTTCACACGGCAAATAAGGCTGGAGTGTCGTTTTGGGACAAATGAAAAAATACGATGCATTACAGAGGGTAGTAGGTACTTTCAAGGCTTGCTCTGACGTTTATGAAGAGCACCGTGATATTACCCGTATATCCTATGATATGACTCGCGCCAAAACGCAGTGGTCGCCGGACCTTAAATCAGAACTTGAGGCTAAGCGTGTTCCTGTTCTTGCAATCAACACCCTTGGGGCTGACCTACGTGCGCTACTTGGGTTATTGTCGCAGTATGCTTCGTCTATCAAGGTTGAAGGTCGAGATAAGACTAAAGACCAGATCAAAGCGCAAGTCATAAACACACTCCTTTACACCATCCTTTCCAATAGCAACTTTGACGATGAAAACGTACTTGAAAATTGCGAATCACTGCAAGCAGGGTTCGGGGTTTATGAAGTAAGCACTAAGCAAGATGCTGACGAACCTGAAGAAGAAATCATAGTTAGAAACAAACCTTCTGAAAACATAATGATAGACCCTGACGCTCGGTATGTTGATCAGAGGGATTGGCGTTATGTCATTACTTGGGATTGGTTCACTGCTGAAGAGTTAATCGCCGCATATGATGGGATAGTGACAGAGAAGGACTTTGGTACTTCTTGGTATGAAGATATTGTAAATGTTATTAGAAGTGTGATTAGTCGTGGTCGGGCACTTGAGACCACCGAAGAGGACTGGACTATTGATAATAAGTTACGTGTCGTTCACTTATGGGAAGAGGACAAGACACCTGTAAAAATGTACAAGACAATGAACGGTTATGTTGACTATCAGCCGCCCGACGGGACTCCGTATGAGACCGTAAAACTATACCGACGCAGAATCAAGGTAACGTCTGTATGCCCTGCTATCAGTAAGGTGCTACAGGAGAAAGTCACTTCCTATAAGTATTTTCCTTTTGCAATAACTCTTCCCCTTAACCTCAATGGTGGGATCATACATACCTCGTCTTGGGTTGAAGAGATGACAGGCTTACAGCAAGAGAAGAATCGGTTACGCTCGGCAATGGCTGACATTATCAGTAAGTCTGCCAATAATAATTGGGTTGTACCGAAGGGTGAAGACGTTCTTAAAGATGATATGCAAAACCGTATGTCACAGTACGGTTCTGTTTTTATACGTGAAACAATAACCGGTGCGCTACAGTCACTTACCCCAACGTTCCCAAGTAACATACAAGCCCTTCTTAATCAGAACGGGTTTGACGAGCAGAAGATAGGTGGGATTACACCTGTCGCCCGCGGTGAACAGGGTGGAGCGCAGTCTGGTGAACAGTATGATTCTATGGTTGCGCAGAGTGAAGCGCCTATCCGTCATATGGTAAACCAAGACGGTTGCGGGCTGAAGATGCTCGGAAAGATATTGATTGACTTCATCCGTGTTCATTACGATTCAGATCAAGCAATAAAGATCATCGGTGAAGAGGATCCAAGACTTACACAGGACATTGTACTCCAAGTTATGCTTGATATTAAGCAAACACCGGCAGTACGTTATGACCTTGCAATAATATTGTCACCCTATCTTGATACCAAGAGAATGGCTGAGCAGGTTGATCGGAGAGAGATTATCAAGTCTGTCCCGGAACAACTACAAGCGGTTCTTATTCCTGAGTACGTTCGGAATACTACATCTGAAAGCAAGGACGAACTTGCGCAGAAGTTAGAAGGTATGATGGGCGGGCAACAGGAACAACAACAACCACCACAATAAGAGATAACTATGCCAGAACCAGAACAAGCAGTACAAGTAGCACCTGAAGTTGAAGTCGACCAGTTTCTTGAAGAAGAGTCAAGTCCGTTAGACAACTCCATTAAGAATGGGGAATTGATTAACCTTGACCCTGAAGAAGAATCTGAAGTGCGCAATGAGGGAAAAGATTTCGGCAAAGCGGTTGCAGAAGCACTTGCTCCGCTCGTTGCAAATCAGCAGAAGCTTGCCGATGCAATTGCAAATTTGCAACAGAATCCTTTGCAACAGCAACAGCAGAATAACGCTCCTCCAGCGACCAAGTACACAGCACAGGATTATCACGATGCACTTCGCTCCGATCCCGATAAAGCCGCTGAGATATTTGACGCTCTCATTGAACAGCGCGTAACCGACAGGGTTGCTACCACATCAAGCCAAAACAATTACGAGGCTTCACTTGAAACTGAGATGAAAAGCCGAAACATTACACCAGAAGAACGCAAGGCAATTTACAACGTCCTGAACTCGCCAGCAAAAACACTGTCTGCCGCTGAGACGCTTGACGTTATTGCCTTACGTAAAGCCGGTGGAATCAGCGGGTTTGAAAAGCAGATACGAGAGAGGGTTATTACAGAGACAACTCGTGGGGGTGCTCCTCTACGACCAACCGGGTCAGGAAATCCACAACAAGGGCTCCAAGCCCAACAAATGATAACGCCAATGGCGAGTGCCGCTGATAAAATGGCGGCGGAAATGCGTGGCGGTAAATACTAACTAACAGAGGCGCAATATGCCTAACTACCAACCGGTAACACGTGGTGGGGTATTAAACCCTGCCTATGTAGTAAGCCAAATGGAAGAGTCGAACGTTCAGGTTATGCTTATGAGCGACTGGACACCGATCTTCAAACGGGCTATTATGGGAAAAAGTATGGGTGTTTCCCTGAAGCGAGAAGGATCACAGTGGGCAGTTGACACTTCGACCAACAGCGGTCGTATCCCTGATCTGAACTCAAGCCTTATGTTTTACAACGCCCTTGGAGCCGCAACAAACGGTTCAGATACCATCCATGTAACCCAAAATCGTTTACTCACCGAAGAGCCTGTCTATGGCGATGACCAACTGACCGGTACGGAAGAGAACATGACCAAGGGGATGAGCGAGATGTTCATCAATATGGAATCCAAAGCAGTCAGCACGAAGCAAGGTGTTATGGACACCATCCGGAGCTACAATGTTGCAAGCGATGGCTCTATGCGCAACGTTGGCATTGACGCAAGTGACCTTGCCGGTGCTAAAGAGCTGATGGGTACGTGGTGGAGACAACGTGCCAATTGGGAAATCACATTTGCCGCACACGAGGGATATTCCCGTAACATCACCGCTTCTGCAGCAGCTCACGGTCTTGGCGTTACCAAACGCTTGAATCCGAACTACTGGATTGCTGGCGAAACTGACTTCTGTACTTGGGATGCTACTTCGGCAACCTATTACACAGAAGTTGCCACTAAACTTCGTACTCAGAAGGCAAAAGGCTTGAATGACGCAACAACTCAGTTCAACGCTGACCTTGTTGATGAAGTCAAGCTCGTCATCTCCGGTAAGAATATTCAGCCGTTTATGAACGCTGAAGGTAAGTCTTGGTATGTGTGGTTACTCCATAGTGCCCAGATGTACCAACTGCTTCAAGACGAGCGGGTTCAACGTGCCCTGCATTCAAGCTACGCAACCAAGGGATTGGATAATCCTGTCCTTGCCGGTGGTGACTTGTACTACAACGGGTTCTGCTTCCGCACCGCTGATGTTGCCGCACCAGAAGTTCACTTCTATGCCGATAATGACACGATCATATTTGGTCCCGCAACCGGAACTTACGCCGGAAACAATGGTGTAGCCGCTTCGATCCATTTATACCCGAATGGCACTGTCCCATCGAACAAAGACGATGGCAACACGAAGGCTTCCATTGTTATCGGCGCACAGTTTATGAACGCTGTACAGTCGGTTTCTCCGTTCCTTGTTCGGCAGTCCACTGACTACCGGCGCAAGAATAGCGTCGGGTGGATGTACTTCTACGGCTTCAACCGTCGGGATTACACGCCTGATCCATTATCAGTTGCCGGTGCACAAGCATATTGTGACCACTACGGAAGTCTCGTAGTTCCGACAACTTCACCAACTAAAGCCCGGAGGGGATAATGGCTGTACCTACCTATAATGCCATAGAGGGTCGTCAGATCAAACTGAACGACAAGCAACTAAGCAGTGTACGTGATAAAACCGCTTATGGCTATCAAAACTTCCTCTCTGTAGAGGATTTTGAGCAGTCATTAAAGACTCACATCATTCTTGACGTTGCCGCACCTGCTAAGCTATATTGGCAAGCTCCCATCGGTTCGATTTTTATTGACACCGTAACCGGGACAGTCTATGTCAAGACAGTATTGGATGCAAGTTCTGATGTTTCAAGGTGTGACAGTTGGTCAAGCCTTGACGCTACCGTTCAGGCTGGCGACGAATAGTGGCAAGCAAAGGGCGACCTAAAAAGCGTAAGCTACCTGTCGACCTCGTTGCAAAGAATCCAGAGCCGGAGCTGACAATACAGACTACAGACGCTATCATAGAGCCTGTTGAGTTAGTTCCGGTGTACGGAAGGGATGATACTCGGTATTATCCCGTCTTGGATACGAAGTCCGGTGTGCTATACGAAATGTCAAGAACCAAACCAAAACACGTTTTAGTGCCCCCAGACCTTGCTGAACTGGTTGTGAAACAATCTCCAGCATTATATTCACTCGTTCCATTTCCGTCCTATACCGGCGTTGAGAAGGCTAACGATGATAACCTTGTGACTGAACTGTTAAAGCGTGGTTATACCGTAACTAAGGCGTAAAGCAATGGCACTCGCAATACCAACACTTGCCACGATCCGTGATGCAATCCGTCTTGAGGTAATGGATACAGACACTGCCGCTCCGAGAATGTCGGACGCTCAGTATTTGGCTGTCATCAATCGGGCTATCAGAAACATCGCTAAGGATACACATTACCTTGAGCGAATTTCCGGTATCTATACTGATGGTATTGCTCCTTCGTTTGACCTGAATGGGACATTGCCGGAAAACCTTGCTGAAGACTTCTTTGGTATGGGAATGGTGTATTACAACGGCTTACCGCTTGATATGGAAACCGAGCTACAACAGCCGGAGTTAGTGTCAACAGTAAGTGCTACCGGTGCAACTGACTATGGTAGAACGCCTGTGTCTGTGGGTCGGTATAGCCTGTACCGAGAGCGAATGTTCTTGGATTTCCTCGCTGATGCCTCGTCTAATATGATTACTGATCCCGCAAATGACAGCCTTTTTGCAACGGTTGGTACTTGGACTGCTGTTCTTGGAACTCTAAGCGCGGCGGCGAACACGTTGCTATATACCGTACATGGCGAGATCAATGGGTCGGTACATACCATTACCCTGCCAGCGACTTCAATGTCATCACAAATACGGGATCGTTGTTATATCGTCACCGGGCTGATAAAAAAAGGCGCGGCTTATGCCGGAGGGAACATTACAATAACAGCCGGTGGAGAGACGGCGGTTATAACCCCGACAACATCGTATCAGCGGTTCACTATCAAACTACAGCATAAGTCGGTTGATACTGCGGTCGTTATAACCTTTGCGAGTGGGCTTGGTATTGGCAATACGGTTTCACTGCAAGAGGTCTATTTCTACGATTGCCCGCTTGCTATTGCTTACTATGCTATCCCTACAGCCCTTGCCGGTGATTCCGACACACCAGAGGGTATGCTTGCGCAATTCGATGACCTGATCATCTATAGTTCCCTGCTGACGCTTCCAGAGTGGATGAATGTAGATCAAAGGAAGTCAAAGGTTATGCGTGATGAACAGATGGCAAGTTTCAAGAAGTACATCTCGACAAAGGGCAAAAAACAGCGGCAAACCACGAGGGCGAACTTCTATGGTATTTAGATATGCCCTGATTTTGCTTCTGCTTGCCACGTCCTGCTATGCCAAAAGCGTGGGGGGTGTGTGGCTGACCCATAAGACAGCCTCGCTTACTCCCTATATGACAAGTGACTACAGCGTGAACTGTGCGGGCAACGTGAACGTTGGTAATACGATCTACACAACCGTCATTGCTGATAGCTTGGATAGCCTTTATACTGGCGGTTACAGCCTGTTAAGCTGGTACACGTCACGTGATAGCCTTTACGCTGATACGAGTTGCCTCATGAATTGGGAGTACATCGGTTGCACGGCAACATTATCGCTGTTTGCGGTGGATAGCACGGCGGATACGATTCGTGTCACAGTCGAACAGGGCAATGTCTTTAGCTCGGTGATGCGGGATAGTGGCTTCACTACATATGGGTTATTCATAACCGATACGCTGTTTGCGTCTGATACGCTCTACATCCCGCAATCGCCAACAGGAACTGACGGGGGATATACCCGGATGTTCACAGATACCTTTACGATCACTAAACCGTTTGTGCGAATTAAGGTCAAGAACTTGGGTACAGTGCGTAGGAATATGGCTTACCTATATTTGACCCGTCGTTTATCCGATAGCGTCCTGAGTGGCTCTACGGGGCGTTATTCAATACCAGTGACAAGGTAATGGCATATAAGCCGATTGACATAGGCAGTAAGAAGTTTTCCGGCGAGCGGAGAGACGTTAGCACGGTCAAGCGGTTATTCGAGGCGTGCGAACTTGCTCTCAATATCAGCCTGTTTCCTCTTGGTCGGGTTAGCAAAAGGGCGGGGTACGAGAAGTTATATCATAGCACCTATGTCTATAACAGTAATCCCAATGCAGAGCTTGCGTCTCCATCGTCACTGCCTACGGCTATAACCGATACTACCCACGATCCGCGCCCCGCAAATCCGAAGGAAGGTCTTCCCTCTGTTAAACAGCTTGGGGTGACGGACATTACATTGCCCAGCGGTGTAATTGCAAAGCTGGCAATCAAGGCTATCCACGAATACCCTATGCCAACGGCGTTTGGGATCGAACAGCGTCACGTTGTCCAGATGAATGACGAGCGGTTTTACAAGTATATCTTCGGGGCTAATGCTGGTTGGGTTGCGCTTGAGAACACCTACCAGTCGGATAACGTAACCGACTGGTACAGACAACGGCTTGCCCCTGCGGTGGTAGCTGGTGGACTTGCAATAACAGCGGCACCGGTGTTAAGTACTCCTCGTGCAAGGTTTTGGGACGAGAATGGTGTGTTGCGTGCGGGTATAGGCAATGGGGCTGGCAAGACCCCGATTGTGTACAACTGGATAGACCGGTACTTTTTTACCAACGACGATGGTGATCTTGACCCGTTGATCAACAATAAGTACACCGACAACCATCTTGACGTTACGCCATTGCAACCGCCTCGTGATGTGAATACCTATAACAACGAGTTCGAGGACAATGGTGGGTTCTATGATGCAGACTTTAAGATGTCTGTTTCATCAAACGAGTTGTTCGTTACAACTAACACCCCCGCACAATTACCTGCTCGTTATGGCTCAAGAGGATATGCACTACTAAGGCGTTGGTATAGCGAGGCAACAGCTAAAGACATCGAGGCGAAGATTTGCAGATGGGCTGATGTGGCTTCTGATCATAGTTTCAAAAACTGGAACGACAACATAAACTGGAAAGACCTTCGGAAGGGCGGAGGAATGAAAGAAGAGCCACACTTAGCGTACTACTATATTGGCTTATCGTTTATGTATGACGGCTATCAAGAGTCCCAGATACACGTGCTAACACCCAACTTCGAGAGTAACTATAACTGGTTGTGTAATAATGTTGCCGGCGATGTTGGGGCTGATAAGTGTTCCCTTGACATACCGGGCACTATTGTAGTTGGGGCAACCGATAGAAGGCAAATACATGACAAAGTAAGCTACTCTTGCGGTAGCTTTATATCGGTAAAGCTAAGGCTCGGAAAGTTGTCTTTGCAGACAGTTGATGGGAATCACTATCCAGACCAGACAAATCCCCGCATAACCGGCGTGCGTATATGGATGGCACAGCTATCAGACAAAAACGACAAGGCTAAAGACCTACTGTTTTACCCTGTCAAACTGATAGCGGTAAGCGGTCTTGATACATTCAAAAACGAGCCAATGAAAGGGGATCACGAATGGACTGTCGGTACTGGTGATCCTGTTGGATTTGATGCAAATTACTATCACTGCCTTGCTATCATAGATGCGAACGACTGGCTTGCTGGCTTGGCAAGTGGTGAATCACAGCAGATTATGGGACACTCCCTTACGCTTGAAGATGCCACGAAAAAGCTAACAGCCGCTCCGTTTCTTGAAAGCTATCGGTCTGCGCACGTTGTCAACGGTACGCCCTACTATGCCGGTATTCGGCTTGGGGTGTTTCGTCCGCAAGAGAACGAGTTTGCTACGATATGGGCAACACGGTTCAGCGATGCCGGAGGCGGTACGCAAGCAGTTAGCACAATCACCTCTGACATAGTCAACCCCGAACTGGCGTATGTTGCCAAAGGGCGGGTGATGAATCTGCGAAAACTTGACGATGACACCCTTGCCATCGTTACCGAAAACGCTGTCATTAACTTTGACGTTTACCGCGGCAGAGTATCCGACACGAACGCCGGAGGCACAACATCCCCTGACAGTGTGGTAACAGAGCAGAACAGGGTTATCTTATACCGTGAAGGTGAGATCAGCAGGTATGACGGGGTAGCGCAGTCAAGCGCTAGTGATGCCATCAAGAAGAACGATGATGGGGCAGTGTACAAGGGTCTTGAAGGTGCTTACGATGACACTACCGTTCACTCGTTCTATAGTAAGCAGTTGGAAAAGCTGTTCGTGTTCATCAAGTTATCAGCGAGCGTGTGGACAACATTCGTGTTCGACTATACCAAAGGCGTGAAGCAGTGGATACGATATGAGTTCGCACATTCGTTTGTATGCGGCTGTATTGGCGTA
>Ga0208325_1000250_pt1 | contig 14463 bp, 23 predicted proteins | sample PL_2010_330m_FD_185486 | JGI IMG/M metagenome (GOLD analysis project Ga0208325, IMG submission 185486) | Freshwater microbial communities from Powell Lake, British Columbia, Canada to study Microbial Dark Matter (Phase II) - PL_2010_330m... | ecosystem: Environmental > Aquatic > Freshwater >...
CCAGGATATATCCTGAACGTGATTGCCCGTTTTTGCCATTCTTATACCCCTATCGAGGGATTCTTTTGTTACTGAAACCAGGCGCCGGGCTTCGTCGGAGATTTTTCCTACCGCGAAAGTCCTGGCGCAATCGGTACAATAACCCTTGTATTTTATCCCGATATCTATGCTTATAATGTCGCCGTTTTTCAGGATTTCGTCTTCCCGCGGTATGCCGTGCACGATGACCTCATTTCGTGACGAACATATGCTGGAGGGAAAGCCCTTGTAGCCGCGAAAAGCCGCTTTGGCGCGGCGCGAGGCGATAAACTCGTCGACCTTTCGCTCAAGCGACTTTGTGCTGACGCCGGGCTTCACCCCTTTCGCCAGGCTATCCATGCACTCTTTTAAAATCGCGCCCGCTTCCCTGATAAGCCCCCGCTGAATATCCGATAAAATCGTTGCCATCGCGCCTATCCAACCCTCTCTTTCGAGAAAAGGTTTTTTATTTCCCTGAAAAGCCGCTGAACATCGAGGTCGCCTGAAACCTCCTGCAGTATGCCTTTTTTTCTGTAATAATCGATAAGTGATTTCGTTTCATTCTCATATACCGTGAGCCGTTTTTTAACCGTTTCTTCCCTGTCATCCGCCCTATGGACAAGCTCGCCGCCGCAATAATCGCAGATACTTTCTTTCCTGGGAGGCATATTCTTTGTGTGGAAGTTCGCGCCGCAGCGTACGCAGACGCGCCTTCCGGAAAGCCGCTCAATCGAAACCTGAGGCGATGTTTTAAGGTATAAAACCATATCAAGATTTTTTTTAATTTTTTCGAGGGCGCGATCGAGCTCGCCTGCTTGCGCTTCATTCCTCGGGAACCCGTCCAGCAGAAAAGGCGTCCCTTTCTTGACCCGGGAAATGCGCCCGGTTACAATGGTGGTAACGATTTCATCCGGCACGAGTTCGCCCCTCTGCATATATGCTTTCGCTTCTTCCCCGATTTTTGTCCCGTTTTTCACTGCTTCTCTCAGCATATCGCCCGTTGAGACGTGTAAAAATCCGAACTTCTCGCAGAGAACCCTTGCCTGAGTTCCCTTGCCGGCGCCCGGAGGCCCTAACAACACAATATTCAAGGGTTACTTCCTCCCCCTGATACGCCCTTTTTTCATAAATCCTTCGTAGTGCCTGACAAGAAGGTGTGATTCTATCTGCCTCACCGTGTCCAGCATCACTCCTACTATAATTAAGAGCCCTGTGCCGCCGAAAAAGCTGGCCACAAGATACGGAATTTTGAGCGAGCGGGAGATGATGCTTGGGAGAACCGCAATAATTGACAGGAATACCGCGCCCGGCAGGGTAATTCTTGTCATGATAAAATCGAGATACTCCGCGGTTTGCTTTCCGGGCCTGATTCCCGGAACAAATCCTCCAAACCTTTTCATGTTGTTCGAGATATCGATGGGATTAAAGGTTATCGCGGTATAAAAATAACAGAAAAAGATAATCAAAAGCGAGTAAACAATATTGTAGACAAATGTCTCCCTCGTAAGCATGGAGGCGATATTCTGCACTGCCGCGCTCGGTATGAGCCCCGCTATTGTGGCGGGGAAAAGAATTATGCTTTGCGCGAATATAATCGGAATAACGCCGGCCTGATTCACGCGAAGAGGTATATATGTACTTTGTCCGCCGTAAATTTTTCTGCCGACGACCCTCTTGGCGTATTGAATGGGAATCTTTCGTTGGCCCTGCGTAATCGCCACTACCGCCAGAACAACGCCGATAAGCATTGCCCCCATAAAAAGAAGCGTAAAAGGCTGTATCTGCGCCTTTAGAGGCGCGCCGAAACTTACCAGTTGAGCAAGCTGGCTTATCGCCGCGGGTATCCTCGAGACGATACCGGCGGTGATTATAAGCGATATGCCGTTTCCTATGCCGTATTCCTGGATCTGTTCACCAAGCCACATTATAAAAGCCGTCCCGCTCGTAAGGGTTATCACCGTGAGGACCCGAAACCACCAGCCGGGGAACTGCACGATCTGCATGCCCTGAAACCTGGCCGGATTTTCCAGCCAAAGTGCTATGAAAAATGACTGTATCACTGCCAGGAGAACGGTGCCGTACCTCGTGTACTGGATAATTTTTTTGCGGCCCTCTTCCCCTTCGCGCGAAATTCTCTCAAGCGAGGGTACGACCGCCGTAAGAAGCTGGAGAATGATAGAGGCGGAAATATAGGGCATAATTCCCAGCGCAAAAATTGTCAGCCTCTGTATGGCGCCGCCCGAAAACATGTTGATCATTCCGAAAAGGGTTCCGCCCTGCGTTTTTGCGATATTGTCGAAAAATTGCGCCAGTTTCGCTCCGTCGATACCGGGTGTTGGTATAAACGCGCCTACCCTGTAAACAGCGATCAGGCCCGCCGTTATCAGGACCTTTCGCTTTAGGTCCGGTATTTTGAACAAATTGACAAATGCGCCCAACATCTACTTTTTTCCCCGCTCCCCTCTCTTTAATATCTCTGTTTTTCCGCCGGCGTCGGTAATTTTCTTCTTTGCGCTCTCCGAGAAAGCATCGGCGCAGACACTGAGGGGCTTGGAAATATTGCCGTCCCCGAGAACCTTTACGGGCCACTCGGCTTTTTTTATAAATCCTGCTTCTTCCATGGCCGCCTTGTCCACAGAAGAATCCTTCCTGAAATGATTCAGGCGTTCAACGCTCACGATCTGATAAACTTTTTTCATTACGCTGGTAAAACCGCGCTTAGGAACTCTCCGCATAAGGGGCATCTGTCCGCCTTCAAAACCTATTCGCAGCGCTCCGCCCTTTCTCGCTTTGGCGCCTTTTGAACCGCGTCCGGAGGTCTTTCCATGGCCGGAACCGGAGCCGCGCCCTACCCTCTTCGGCGAACGATTGGCGCCTTTTGGCATCCCAACATCCTGTATTTTCATTGCGTAGTCCTAGTCCTGTAGAGCCTGAGGCCCTGCAGTCCAACCATAGCCGCTTTCACGGTATTTATGGGATTCCTGGAACCCAGGCATTTTGTTAGTATGTCTTTTATCCCGAACACTTCACATAGGGCCCGTACCGAACCGCCGGCTATGACGCCGGTGCCGGGACCGGCGGGTTTAAGAAGAACCTTGCCGGCCTTGAATTTGCCGATAGCCTCGTGCGGTATGGAGGAGCCTTTCATCTGTATGGAAACGAAGGCCTTCTTCGCGTTACTCAGCGCTTTGGTTATAGCGGCGGCTATCTCATTCGCCTTCCCGAAACCTATGCCGGCTGCACCCTTACCGTTTCCCGCCACTACAAGGACGTTGAAGGAAAACCTTCTGCCGCCCTTAACGACCTTGGCAACCCTTCTTATGCTTACTACTTTTTCTATTATTCCGGTTTCATCTTTCATTTTTACCTCAAAAAATCAGACCGTTTTTCCGCGCTGATTCCGCAAATGCCTTAACACGGCCGTGGAAAAGGTAACCGGCGCGGTCGAATGTTATTTTAGCAAACCCTTTCTCCTGTGCACCTTTGGCAAATTCTTCCCCCAGAATCGCGGCTGCCTTTACGTTGCCGCCGTAGCGAACTTTATTTTTAATGGTCTTGCCGTTTGTAGACGCGGAAAAAAGGGTGTGCCCCTTTATGTCGTCTATCAGCTGGGCGTACAGGTTCTTGCCGCTCCTGAAAACGCAAAGCCGCGGTTTGGCGGACGTCCCCATTATTTTCTTGCGAAGAATCTTGTGCCGCCTTATTCTGCCTTTTACTTTCTTCATCCCCCGACTCCTCTTGCCTTAGATTGCGTCCGCTCGGGATGACCCTGAGCAAGGCCGCCACAAAGGCGGCCGCGTCGAATGGGTCATTATTTCGTTACCGTTTTTCCCGCCTTGTGGCGGACGTATTCGCCGACGTAGCGAATGCCCTTGCCCGTGTAGGGCTCAGGCTTGAAGTAATCCCTTATCTCGGCCGCTGCCTCGCCAACTTTGACTTTGTCGATACCGGTCAGGACTATCTGCGTGGGCTTCGGCGTCGTTATGGTTATGCCTTCCGGAATGGCGTATATCACGGGGTGCGAAAACCCGAGGATTATCTGCATCTTACCTTCAGCCTGGATCTGCGCTTTAAAGCCAACGCCCTTGATCTCCAGTTCCTTTTTATATCCTTCCGTAACGCCCTTTATGAAGTTTGAAAGAATTGCTCGCGTCAACCCGTGAAGCGAGCGTTCCTTTTTTTCGTCGGACGACCTCTCGATAAAAAGCTTGTTGTCTTTCAGCGATACCTTTATGCCGCCCGAGGCGCGGTACTCAAGGCGCCCCTTGGGGCCCTCTACGGAAATTATCCCGTCCTTTATCTCAACCTTTACATTGCCAGGTATATCAACCGGTTTTTTGCCAATGCGTGACATGTTGCACCTACCAGATCTCGCAGAGAATTTCCCCGCCGATTTTCTTTTCTCTCGCCTCTCTATCCGTTACAACGCCTTTTGATGTGGAGATAAGCGCTATGCCTATCCCGCCGTAAACGCTTTTAATCTCGTCGTTCTTCGCGTAAATCCGCAGGCCGGGTTTCGAAACCCGCCTCAAACCCGCAAGCGCCGGGCGCTTATCGCTTTCGTATTTGAGGTATACCTTGATCGTGCCCTGCTTTTTATCCTCGACGAATTTGTGGTTTAAGATAAATCCTTCTTTCTTTAATATCTCCAGAATGCTCTCGTTAAGTTTAGAGCCTTTCACAATAACGCTTTCCTTCTGCGCCATTACACCGTTTTTTACAATCACGAGCATATCAGCTATCGGATCAGTTACCGGCATTTATTGCTCTCCTTGAACTTACCAGCTGGCTTTGACAATGCCGGGAATTTCGCCTCTTGAGGCACATTCCCTGAAGCATATGCGGCAAAGCTTAAATCTGCGCATGTAGCCGCGTCTACGGCCGCAAAGTTCGCAGCGGTGGTACGCCCTTACCTTAAATTTTGCTTTTCTTTTTGCCTTTACAACAAGACACTTTTTCGCCACTTTTCACCTTTTAAACGGGGTTCCGAAAAGATTCAAAAGTTCATAACCCTCTTCCCTTTTTTTCGCTGTTGTCACGATGGTTATGTCCATACCGTGCACCAGCCGGACTTCGTCGGTGTCTATCTCCGGAAAAATACCTTGTTCGCTAATGCCGAACGAGTAATTCGCGCTTCCGTCGAAAGAATTCCGAGGCACGCCCCTGAAGTCCCTGATCCTGGGCAGTGCCACGTTGAGGAGCCGATCCAGAAATTCATACATGTGCGCGCGCCGGAGGGTCACCTTGCAGCCGACAGGCAAGTCTTTCCTTATTTTAAATCCGGCAATGGCTTTTTTCGCTTTCGTAATAACGGGCCTTTGGCCGGTAATCTGCGCCATCTCTTTGACGACAACGTCAAGGAGTTTCTTGTCGGCAACCGCCTCCCCGAGTCCAACGTTTACCACGATCTTTGAAATGCGCGGAACTTCCAGCGCGTTTTTAAACCCGAAGCGCTCCATCATCTTCGGAACAATCTCTTTTTTGTATTTTTCTTTAAGCCTGGGCGCCATCAGAATGCTTCCTTGCATCTTTTACAGAATCTTGTCTTCGTGCCGTCTTTCAGCACGTCAACGCCTATTTTCGTCTGGCGGTTGCACCCTTTACAGAAAAGCGCGAGACTGGAGAGGTGTATAACAGATTCCTTGGATATTATCCCGCCTTTTTCATCTTCCCTGGTGCGCCGGGCGTGTTTTTTCACGAAATTTACACCCTCGACTATGGCGCCGTCCCTCACCGGCAACACGGCGAGAACCTTGCCGGTCTTACCCTTGTCCCGGCCGGCGAGAACCGCAACTGTGTCGCCCTTTCTGATCTTTGCCATTTTAAATTACCTCCGGCGCAAGTGAAACAATTTTAAGAAAGTTCTTTTCCCTCAGCTCTCTTGCCACGGGCCCGAATATTCGCGTTCCCCTGGGGTTGCCCTGCACATCAATTATAACTACCGCGTTTCTGTCAAACTTTAAGTAGGAGCCATCGTGCCTTCTTGTCGGAAAAGCACATCTTACGATAACGGCCTTTACTACCTCGCCTTTTTTTACAGCCGCCTCCGGGGTAGCCTCTTTAATATTACAGGTAATCACATCGCCAAGTTCGGCATGCCGCCTTCCGGAACGCCCGATAACGCCGATACATGAAGCCTTTTTGGCCCCCGTATTATCGGCCACATCCAGTACTGTCTGCATTCTAATCATTTTTTAAACTATTCCGCTTTCCTGATTACCCCTGCCAGGCGCCAGCACTTGTCTTTAGAAACGGGCCTCGCTTCTCTCAATTTTACGGTGTCCCCGGTTTTCGCTGAGTTCTTTTCATCATGCGCCTTGACCTTGCTCCGCCGCCGCATCGTCTTTTTAAATATGGGGTGCACCGTCACCCTGCCCACTTCAACCACTATCGTCTTGTCCATTTTATCGCTTACGACAGTTCCGAAGACCTCTTTTCCCGCGTGGCGCTTCTTACTTTTTTTCATTCTTTTTCTCCACCAAGATTGTATAGCAGCGCGCAATTTCCCGCCTTGCCGCTTCTATGCGGTGAGGCTTTTCGACCCTGCCGGCTTTCTGCTCAAACCGCAGTTTAAAAAGCTCCTCTCGCAACGAAGCAATCTTGTTATTTATCTCATCTTCGGTCATATTTCTTATATCGTTCGGCTTAAGACCCATAATTAATGCGACCTCACTACAAATTTCGTTCTTATCGGAAGTTTATGTGCCGCCAAACGCATCGAATCCCTCGCAAGCTCAAGGGGAATGCCTTCCATTTCAAAAAGTATGCGGCCCTTCTTTACGACAGCGACCCAATGATCGGGCGCGCCTTTGCCTTTTCCCATTCGCGTTTCAGCCGGTTTTTTAGTAACGGGCTTATCGGGAAAAATACGCACCCACACCTTGCCCCCGCGTCTTGTATGGCGCATAAGGGCAACGCGCGCCGCTTCTATCTGCCGGTCCCTGATCCAGGTATTGCCCAGGGCTTTAAGGCCATATTCGCCGAAACTGAGCTCTGAGCCGGCAAAACTGGTTCCTTTTCTTCTGCCCCTTTGCGCTTTGCGGTATTTAACCCGTTTTGGCATCAAGCCCATTTCCGCTATCCTCTCCTTCTTCCATCTGCCGCGCGGGGCGCATTCTTCGCCCTGAACTCGTTTTTAATGTCTTCTTTTGTGCCGCCGACGATTTTCTCACCCTTATAAACCCATACCTTAACACCTATGAGGCCGTATGTTGTATGCGCTTCCGTAAAACCGTAATCTATGTCCGCCCGTAATGTCTGAAGCGGAACTTTCCCGTATTTCAACGATTCTTTTCTTGCGATTTCAGCTCCGCCCAGTCTTCCGGAGATTTTCATTTTCATTCCTTCGCAGCCGGCGTCCTTCGCCTGCTGGAGAGATCTTTTCATCGCGCGCCTGAACGGCATTCTTCTTTCGAGCTGCAAGGCAATGTTTTCGGCAATAAGCTGCGCTTCCAGCGAGGGCTGCCTGACTTCCCTTATGTCTATAAATAGCTGTTTCTCGCCTAACATGGACTGAAGATCCTCTTTTAACGCCTCAATTTCGGCGCCCCTGCGTCCTATTACAACGCCGGGCCTGGCGGTATGTATGAGTACCCTTATGCGCTCTCCCGTTCGCTCTATTTCTATATTCGAAACCGCCGCCGTGCGCAGCTTGTCTTTAACGTATTTTCTAATTTTCAGGTCTTCGATAAGCGTAAAATGAAAACTGCTTTTCCTCGCGAACCAGCGTGACCTCCAGTCCTTTATTATCCCGACTCTCAAACCATATGGATGAACTTTTTGACCCATTACCCCTTCTTCCTTGCCTTAATCGGTTTTTTTGCCTTTTTCGTTGTTTCTTTCGCGTTGAGCTCGATCAGCACGTGGCTCGTTCTTTTTCTTATCGTGCCGGCCCGCCCCATCGACATTGCCCTGTGCCGCGAAAGCGCCGGCCCCTCGTTTATAACGACTTTTGAAATATAAAGATCAGTTTCGTTGAACTTTTTTTCCGGTATCCTCTTGGCGTTGTTGAGGGCGGACTCTACGGCAATCCTTAAAATCGACGCCCCTTTTTTATTCATGTTAGCCAAAAGATAGACGGCTTCCTCAACCCTTTTATTGCGCAGAAGCCTCGCTATCGGCTGCAATTTCTTCGGCGCGATCTTTATGTATTTTGCCAAGGCTCTGGTAATCATCTTTAATCCTTCTTATCGCTTATCCTTTAACACTTATCCCTGAATTACGTTTTCTCCAGCGAAACCTCGGTTGCCGAGCCGTGCTTCTTGAAGAGCCGCGTCGGCGCGAATTCTCCGAGCTTATGCCCGACCATGTTCTCCGTGACAAAAACCGGCAAAAACTTTCTGCCGTTGTGGACCATAAACGTAACCCCGATAAAGTCCGGCGGTATTGTGGACCGGCGCGCCCACGTCTTTATGGGCTTCCTGTCGCGCGCCTTCTCGGCTTTCTGGACCTTCATTAACAGTTTTTCGTCTATAAAAGGACCTTTTTTTGTAGAGCGCGACATTCGTTATTTTCTCCTCTTTAATATGTATTTATCCGAATTTTTGGGCTTTCTTGTCTTTAGGCCTTTCGTCGGCTTGCCCCAGGGCGTGGTCGGGTGCCTTCCGCCCGAAGATTTGCCTTCACCGCCTCCCATTGGGTGGTCGACAGGGTTTTTTACGACGCCTCGGGAGTAAGGCCTAACACCAAGATGTCTTGATCTGCCTGCTTTGCCGATAGATATACTGTCATGTTCGATATTGCCGACCTGGCCTATGCACGCGAAGCAATCGAGTCTAATGAGGCGGATCTCGCTCGACGGCATCCTGATATGCGCGAACCCCTTTTCTTTGGCCACTACGACCGCTAAGCTCCCGGCGGATCTTGCGATTTTTGCGCCCTGGCCCCTCTTGAATTCTATATTGTAAATAGGGATACCGAGCGGTATTTTTTCAAGAGGAAGGGCGTTGCCGGCCTTGATTTCGGCGTTTTCCGAGGACATTACCTCGTCGCCGACTTTCAGGTCGTCCGGGCATATGATGTAGCGCCTTTCCGCGTCCCGGTATTCCAGGAGGGCAATGCGCGCGCTCCTGTTCGGGTCGTACTCGATAGCGATAACTTTCGCCGGGACATCGCACTTATTCCTTCTAAAGTCGATTATGCGCCATTTTCTCTTGTGCCCGCCGCCTCTATGCCGGGACGTTATCCTTCCATACACATTTCTTCCGCCCGTTCGTTTCAGCGCTACGGTAAGCCGCTTTTCCGGAAAATCCTTTGTAATTTCCTCGAAAGTATAGCCGCTTCCCCATCTCCGCCCCGGCGATGTCGGTTTATATTTCTTTATTCCCATTTTTTTACCTTAGCATTGTCATTACGTAATATCTATCTTTTCGCCCTGCTTAAGCGTTACTATCGCCTTTTTCCAGTCCGCTGTTTTTCCTTCCACGTATCTTACGCGCCTTTTTTTTCCTCTCGCCTTCACGGTATTTACCTTTTCGACCTTCACCTTGTAAATTTCTTTTACGGCGTTTTTGATTTCCGTCTTATTCGCGGCCATATCAACCCAGAAAAGGTACTTGTTTAAAGGTAGAAGGCGCGTGCCCTTTTCTGTCCTTATGGCGCTTATGATTACCGAATACGGGCTTTTCATTTTCCGGCCTTTTTGCTCAAGAGCCCCTCTGCGGCCTCTTTTGTGATAACGATGTTGTCGCTGGAGAGAACATCCAGCGCCGTAGCTTCGTCAGCCTTTTTTAACACAAGGCGTTTTATGTTCCTGCTCGCAAGGACAAGATTTCTGTCTGGATTTTTTACCAGCAAGAGAACCCTCGTGTCTATGCCCAAAGCCGAAAGAAGCGCCGAAATCTTTTTTGTTTTCGGCTCACCCAAAGCCAGGTCCGTGACGCCGATGACCTTTCCGCTTGTCAGTTTCGTGTTTAAACTGGATACAAGCGCCCCTTTTCGCATCTTTTTGGGAAGTGAATACCGGAAATCGCGCGGGTGCGGACCAAACGCGATGCCGCCGCCCCGCCAGACGGGGTTTCGTTTTGAACCGACCCTCGCCCGTCCCGTGCCCTTCTGCCGCCAGGGTTTTTTACCGGAGCCTCTTACATCGCCCCGTGTTTTAGTGCTGGCGGTACCCTTTCGCTGATTGGCCCTGTACATAACGAGCGCCTGGTAGAGGAGCGATTTATTGCACTCCCCGGTAAAAATGTCCTTGTTTAAATCCAGCGTTCCCGCTTTTTTCCCTTTAGAGTCAAACAGGGGTATTCGGTTTATAGTCGCTTTGGTCTTTGTATCTACCACGTATTCTTCACTCCTCTACGGGTTTACGGATGTAACGCTTTCTTTCGGCGGCCTTCCCTCGCGGTCTGTATTTTTTATTGTGGTGCTCGGGACTTCCTGTGGTCGTTTCTTCGCGCTCTTTATTACGAGGAAGCTTCCCCTGTGACCGGCCACGGACCCTTTTACGCTAAGTATATTTTTTTCTTCGTCGACGCTCATGATTTTTAAATTCTGGGTTGTCCTTTTGACCGCGCCCATATGGCCGGGGAGGTGCTTGCCCTTGTGTACCCTTGACGGATAGGAGCTGGCTCCGATAGAACCCGGTGCCCGGTGAAACATAGAGCCGTGGGATTTTCTTCCTCCGCGCCAGCCCCATCGCTTCATGCCGCCCTGGAATCCCTTCCCGATAGTAGTTCCCGTTACGTCCACGTAATCGCCGCTTTTGAACAAGTTTACCCCGATCCTGTCGCCGGCCTTAACGGCCGCGGGAGGCTCCATCCTTATTTCCTTTATAACGCGGACAGGCCATTTTTTTTGCGGTTTTTTTACCCGTGCGGGCTTTTTTTGCCCATATCCCAAAATCACGGCGGAGTACCCGCATCTTTCTTTCGTCTTTGTATCCAGGACAAGACAGGGGCCCGCTTCTATAAGCGTCACAGGGACAAAGCGGCCCTCCTGGTCAAAAATATTTGTCATGCCTATTTTTTTTCCGAGTATTCCGTTCATACTCACCTTTTAATTGAGATCCTTTAGATCCTTCGGCACCTTCGGTGCCTCAGGATAAATTCGGGCTTACAACTTACGTCAACCACTATGGCTGACGTAAGTTGTGCCCTCATTTACTTTATTTCCACGTTCACCCCGGCCGGCAAATCGAGCCTCCTTAAGGCGTCGATAGTCTTCGCCGTCGGATTTATTATCTCCAGGAGCCGCTTATGCGTCTTAATCTGAAACTGCTCCCTCGATTTCTTGTCGATATGCGGCGAGCGCAGAACCGTAAAGAGTTCCCTTCTCGTGGGAAGCGGCAGCGGCCCCGAAATGACCGCCCCTGTTTTTTTCACGGTTTCAACGATCTCCTCACAGGATAAGTCCAAAATCCTATGGTCATAGGCCATAAGCCTTATCCTTATCTTTACCGCGATACCCGGTTTTGCTTTTATTGTTTTTGCCTTTGCCGGCATATTACTCGTTTATCTCCGTTATTACGCCCGCGCCGACGGTGTGGCCGCCTTCGCGTATAGCGAACCTCAGACCCTTTTCCATAGCGATGGGCTCTATGAGGCTTATTTCTACCGTAACGTTGTCACCCGGCATAACCATTTCGACATCCTTGGGAAGCGTGACGGATCCGGTTACGTCGGTGGTCCTGAAGTAGAACTGCGGCCTGTAGCCGTTAAAAAACGGCGTGTGGCGGCCGCCTTCCTCTTTGGTCAGGATGTAGGCCTCGCCCTTGCAATTTTTATGCGGTTTTATGGTTCCGGGCTTTGCGAGGACCTGTCCGCGCATGAGGTCTTTTTTCTCAACGCCTCTTAAGAGGACTCCTATATTATCCCCTGCCTGGCCCGAGTCCAGGATCTTCCTGAACATCTCAACGCCTGTTACGATGCTTTTTTTTGTGTCTTTAAGACCCACGATTTCAATCTCTTCCCCCGTTTTTACCTGGCCCCTTTCCACGCGGCCCGTGCCGACAGTTCCCCTTCCGGTGATTGAGAATACGTCTTCGATTGGCATTAAGAAAGGTTTGTCGATGTCTCTTTTTGGGATAGGGATGAAATCGTCTACCGCTTTCAGGAGCTCGAATATGGGCTTTGCGGCTTCCGCGTCTTCGGGTTTCTGCATAGCTTTAAGCGCGCTTCCCTTTACGACGGGTGTTTTCTCTCCCGGGAACTTGTACTTCGTGAGAAGCTCCCTTACTTCAAGCTCCACAAGGTCAAGCAGCTCCTTGTCGTCTACGAGGTCTACCTTGTTTAAAAATACTACTATCGCGGGCACATTTACCTGTCTTGCAAGAAGGATGTGTTCCCTTGTCTGGGGCATCGGGCCGTCGGCCGCCGATACGACAAGGATCGCTCCGTCCATCTGGGCCGCTCCCGTTATCATGTTCTTTATATAGTCTGCATGGCCCGGACAGTCGATATGCGCGTAATGGCGCTTTTCTGTTTCGTATTCCACGTGCGCGACCGCTATGGTGAGAATCTTTGACTTATCCCTTACGGCTCCGCCTTTCGCGATTTCCGCATAGGTTTTCGCGGTTGACTGGCCCTTTAATGCGAGGACCTGGGTTATGGCGCTCGTAAGGCAGGTCTTTCCGTGATCTATGTGCCCTATTGTGCCGACATTTACGTGCGGCTTTGTGCGTTCAAATTTTGCTTTAGCCATCTTTACCTCCTTTTAATAGCGGAGCCCACAGTCGGGGTTGAACCGACGACCTCATCCTTACCATGGATGTGCTCTACCAACTGAGCTATATGGGCATATTCCCGCGCCCACTCTTTTATGATACCCAGGAGCTTTGTATTGTGCACATATATAGTAATGGTGCCGAATTCCGAGTGTCTTTTTGAACTGTGGTTACTCCTGTTTTTTAAAACGGTTGTTTTCGTAAACTGAATTATTGGAAGACCCAGGAAATTCGCCCAGTACTCCCTTGCCGCTTTTTGCGGGACATCCGGATACACGATTAACGACATCCTTATCTTGTCATTTTCAACACCACAGACAGCTTTTAAAAATTTAACGAATATCTTTACAAGCGCCGGGTCCGAATTGGAAAAGCGTACGGAATTTTTGTTTTTTGTGTTTCCTTCCGTAAGGTAAAGCCCGAGCGCCATTGCTTTCAGGTGCTCTTCTTCCGGCGTAAGTTCGGTCAATATGTCGAACGGGTCGCCGTCTTTGTTGTTTTTTAGGTATGAGGCTTCTTTGTGATTTCGCATGACTATATTATTAGTGGATAATATGCCCCTGATCTTCCTCGTCGAGAGGCCGAACGCGGAAGCTATCTCGTTTATGGAATTTCCCTTTTCGTAACTTACTACGATATCGCGTAGTTGCATCCATATCCTCTTCTGTAGGCGAAACTGGTCCGCTTAGTGCAAACAAGTTCATCACTATACCATAAATAAATTTTTTGTCAAGGGTTTTTTTAACTTTTTTTTACTTCCCTTCACAGGCGCGATTGAGGCAGGACTCCCTTTGGTCACTTGCCAGCGGCTCACACAAAAAATTGCGTAAAGCTCTCTCCCTTGAATTTCTGCAATTTGCTAATCGGAAGGTGTGTATGTTAGTTTTAACCTTTAACTCAGAGACTTCCTCTGCATGTCCGATTCGCAAATTGCGAACTTCTACGGTCGAGAGCATTCGCCGCTTGGCAAATGACCAAAGAGAGTCCTGCAAAGTACATCCCCAAAAGCTTTGGTAGAGTTTGCGAGAGGTGCCCTGAGGTGCCAGGCACCTTGCCCTGATTGTGTGAGCCGCTGGCAAGTGGCTGTAGGGAGTCCTGTTGTGCGAGCTGTTTACGGAAAAAGGCATAAAAATAAGGAGAAAGCGGAACGGTCCCTTGAAATAAATGCCGCTTATTTCGCCGATAAGTCTATGTTAAGTACCGGCTTGCCCTGTTCCGCCTTCTCCTTCACAAGGCCCGCGCCGTCAAGGACGCCGAAAAGCTTCTTGGTAAAGCCCTGAAGGAGCGTTTTCATATTTTGTTCGAGCATCCGTTTGGCGGGCATAAGATGTTCTTCCCTGTATTTTGCCTCTGCCTTTAATACGCGCTCTTCGGTTATGGTCTTGTCTTTTGCGTTGCGTATTTTCTTTACGATTGCATCTATTTGATCAAAAGGAAGCTTTGTCAGCTCCTCTTCTGCCGTTATGTTCTTTTTCAACAGGCCCTTAATCTGAAGTGTGGTCATATTGGCCGCGAGTTCCTCCGCTATAAGCTCGTAGTACCTGCTTGCCTGCTGTCCGTATTGAAGCAGGATATTGGATTTTTCCCTATCGAGATCGCCAAATATGCCTTTTACATTCGACATATCCCCTTCCTTAAGAAGTCCCGGCAGGGCCTGGGCCAAAAGGACGGCGGCAACCATCTGGGTAAAGTCGTCCGAAGTCTGCTCAAGCTCGGGGGCGCTGCCGGTATCTTCTGCCATCTTTTGTACCTGGCTGATAAGCGCTTCCAATACGTCAAGAATT
>Ga0208325_1000252_pt1 | contig 14445 bp, 15 predicted proteins | sample PL_2010_330m_FD_185486 | JGI IMG/M metagenome (GOLD analysis project Ga0208325, IMG submission 185486) | Freshwater microbial communities from Powell Lake, British Columbia, Canada to study Microbial Dark Matter (Phase II) - PL_2010_330m... | ecosystem: Environmental > Aquatic > Freshwater >...
GCACTATTCCACCCGGAGCCCATAGATTCCAATCCGACGTAGAAACCGTGCATAATTTAATCGAGACTGAATTCTACGAAATTGAAAACTTTACCAGTAAAATCAACTTTATGCAAAAAGCCCATACCTATCAGTTATTCTTTAATCTCGAGAGGCCTAATACCTACAAAGAAAACAAAAGCCCCTGGCAACTGGCTCAAGAAAAGCGTCCGGATATCACAAAAGAGGCTCTTATGCTACCGCCGGTTGATCTTGACGCCTTACTTGACAAAACGCTTGCTAAACAGGCTATAAGGGGGTACGATGTCTATTCCGCTCCCTGTTTTTTGGCTACATCGCGCCCGTCATTGCGGGCATAAAGGTTAATTAGTGTTGCTGTTTCTGTAGTTTTTAAAGTAACAATACCACCGTATATATTGTATTCTGTGCTTTCGTGTTAAGCCTCTGTGTCTTTGATAATCTGTCTTTAGTCGTGAATGGAAGCCTTCAAGAGCATTGGTAGTCGCGGGAATACGCGGATCTGTAAGATAACGGAACATATCCGGTAGCGCGTTATTGATAAGCACTACAGTCCGCTGCAAGTCTTTAAACGCTATAGTAGATATTGGCAATGACGCAATGAAGTCTTTGTATCCCGTAAGCCAATTACGGTAGTCACCTATAAAACGGTCTCGTTCTTTGATAGTCTTGATAGAGCTTAATCTCGTAAGTATCCAGCGCAAGCTTTTACCGGCCTCTGTCTTGGGATAAGTACGTAACCATCTCATGCCCTCATGCTGGATGTGGTAGAGACAGCGCTGCAGCTTTACATCTGGCCAGGCCATTTTAAGGGCTCGGATAATAGACCTTTCTCCGTCCATCGTGACATAGTGAAGATCAAGGCCGGCTTGCTTAAGACGCATGAACCAGGGGTAAGCGTCCTTATAGCTCTCCCTGTTGACATATACTTGCGCGACCATGCTTTGGTCTGTGGCATTCATGAGATTGATAAGGCACCCATCCTTGTGGAAGTATGTCGCGTCGTAAATAACATGTTTAACGTTTTGATAGCTGCGCTCTTCCGGAGGCGGTTGCCGGAGCCAATAATTCTTAATCTGTTTAAGCTTGAAGTGGCTGTATCCCGACATAGCACATAGTTGACGGATGTTGTAGCTTTCCGTGACCCATAAGTCGAACCAGCGTTTTTCTTTACGTTTCTTAACATGCGGTTGCTTCCAAATATACGTTTTATGACAATCAATACACTGGAACCTTTGTTTATTTTGATTAGTTTTTCCGGCTCTTTTTGTATTGGAGGATCCACAAAACGAGCAATGCTTTTTTTGACATTTCAATAACCTTTCTTAAACCACTTTAAGAATCTACCGAATATTAAACACTAACATGAATAATAACAGATAGTTACAGATATTGACAGCAACACTTTTTAACCATTATACCCATTACGAGGAGCCCATAGACAGACTTTAGGGCGACGAAGTAATCTCAGAGCTCGGGATATAAGTCTTTAAAGGCGGGGTTCATAAATTTGATCAAGTCTATCTTTTTCTTTCGGGAGCCTGCTTTGATCTGCTTCTCTCTCGCGATGGCGCTTTCGATATTATCGGCTATTTCGTAATAGACCAATTTCTTGACGTTATATTTTTTGGTGAAGCCCTCTGCCAGTCCTTCTCTGTGCTCATACACTCTTTTCCGCAAGTCACTGGTAACTCCTGTATAGATGACTGTATCGCGCTTATTTGTCATAAGATAGACGTAGCCGCCGTGAGTTCTCATAACCGTCCTTTTTATGGCGACAACGCCTTGGCCAGCGGATTTTGCGGCGATCTTAGCAGTATCTTTTCTACGGCGCCTATTGGGTCTATACCGTTTAATTTAGCGGTCTGTAATATGCTCATTATTACACTATGGTTCTCGGCGCCGGCAAGAGAACGATTACCGAATGTTATTTTGCGGAATATGACATCCGGCCTTATCTGCTGTTCGGCGTGGTTATTGTGATAATCGATATTCTTCCTATATAAGAAGGTGAGCATCTCGCCCCTGTGCCTTTTCAGGCGTTTCGCGAATCGATTGAGTATCTTTTTATTCGGATTCGGGAAGTCGAAGTCTTTTAAGGCGCCGGCTATCGACTCTCTTCGGGAACGATACTCCCTATCCCATCGCTTGTTCTTATGCTCATTATAGAGACCGATAGCGTCCTCGAATATTTTCCTTAGCCTCTCGCAGTATCTCATAACTTCCGTATCGTCGTGCCAATATTCCACAACCTTCTCTAAGTCTCGAAGTATATGGACAAGGCATCTTTGCTTGGCTGGCGTGATTATTTTGTTATAGGCGGATAAGAAGTCCGATATTAAGACACCTTTATATTCGCCGCCCAGCAGCTTTTCCACCACAGCCTGCCCTCGCCCTTTATCAATGTGGCTTACGCATATTCTTTTGTTGGAGAACTTCCATAGCCAGTAATTAAAGCCGTCCATCTTCCACCCGGTCTCATCGGCGTGGATGAATGAGCCCTTTTTAAGCGATGATAGCAGCTCGTTATAGATCGGGAGCGCTTCTTCCTTAAGCTTGTCCATAAAGCCCGATATTGAGGAGGCGGCTATCTTTAAGTTAAAGGCCCTTCGGAAGAAGACGCATACGTCGCGTTCCGATATCTTTATGCCGAACCTCAAGAACGCGGCGAAGGCCTTTGCCCTGGGGCCTATACAGCTTCCGGGGATCTCATCCTTGCCTTTCGGCGAGATTATCTCTTTACAGCTTTTGCAGTAGTAACGGTGTTTACGGTATAAGGTCACTTCGACCTTCGGCAGGACAATGTCCTCCTGGATATGCTCATGTATATCCCCGCATTCGGTCAAGTCTTTCGAGCCGCATCCGGGGCATTTATCCAGCCGGACTTCCTCTATCCTGGTTATCTCTTTGGTTTTTTCCGGAACCAGCCGACGTGTCCGAAGAGCCCGCCTCTCTTCTTTGCGGGAGCCGCTGGAGAGGCGGGGGTGTCGTCAGGCGGCTTCTTTTTGCCGGACTTATAGCGTTTTGATCTGAGATCATCGAGCTCGAATTTGAGATAGGCGTTCTCCTCTTTAAGTTTTTCGTTCTCTTTCTGTAGCTCGAGCACCATTTTTTCCAGGGTTCTTCTATTCATCGGGGGAGCCTCGCGTGATGATACCGCAGGATCTTAAAATTTATCTCTGCTATTCCGTAGATGATATCTATCGCCTCGTCATATTCAATAACGCCAATTCTCGCGTATGCGAGTTTTCTATCAGTAAGGAATATCGTGTTTATGGATTTTCTGGAACGATTGGATAGATAATTATAGGGACCGTGAAGGACAGGGTTGGTCTTTCGCTTGCACCTGCAGACCGTTTTGCCGCAGATATTGCCTTGCCTGACAATACTGCCCCGCAGAATATGTTTAAGGCCTCCTAAGCGCTTTACCAGCGCTTTGCGCTTATTAAGGAGCTCCTTCAGGTTGACCTTGCGCGTTCTCATATCCGACATGTTACATCACACATCGGAAAATGTCAAGAAAAAAATGCGCTCAAATGAACGCGATCGACTTAATGCCTTAGCGTGAGTTAAAAAGAGATTGCTTCGTCAGCATACCGGCTAACTACAGCTTCCTCGCAAAGACGAGCTTACTTCACCGGTTCTTCTGCAACTGTGCTGTTACAAGAATTACCTTGACAAAACCACCCCATATGGTATATTGAGTTTGCGCGCGAACTACGATACTAATCCTGTTTGAATCTTAAAAAGATTCAGGCGGGATTTTTTTGTGTCCGGAACTTGCCTGTGGACACAATCCGCCGAAGCACTGAGTGTATTACGACTTGATTGCGAAGGCGGATAACAGAAGGAGATCCATATATGAAGAAGCATCTAAGGCAGCCGAGCAGAATTTACGGCAGGATTCGCAAAATCATCGAGACCGCTAGGGAGAATATCGCCTATGCTGTTAACGCCCAGATGGTTATGGCGTATTGGCATATCGGAAAAGAGATCGTCGACGAAGAGCAAAGAGGAAAATCCCGGGCCGATTACGGAGAATCCGTCTTAAAGAAGCTTTCTAAAAAGCTCACCGCAGAATTCGGCAAGGGGTTCGATGCGAGCAATCTATGGAATATGCGTCAATTTTATCACACTTATCCAATTCTCGACGCAGTGCGTCGAGAATTAAGCTGGACGCACTACCGCATTTTAATGCGGGTTGAAAAGCCGGAGGCCCGGTCTTTCTACGAGATCGAATGTATTGATAATAATTGGTCATCCCGGGAACTGGAGCGACAGAAGGGATCTTTTCTTTTCAAACGCCTCGCTTTGAGCAAAGACAAAAAAGGCCTTATGAAACTGGCGCGTAAAGGCCAGGAATTAAAGAAGTATGAGGATATGATAAAGGACCCATACGTTCTGGAATTTACGGGTCTATCCGCTAACCCAAAACTCTATGAAAGTAAATTAGAACAAGCGCTTATTGATAATTTATCGAAATTCCTGCTTGAATTGGGAAAGGGCTTCACCTTTGTCGCGCGTCAAAGGCGGATTTCGCTGGATGGGGATCACTTCTATATCGACCTTGTGTTTTATAATACGATCTTGAAGTGTTATGTCCTCGTCGATTTAAAGATAGGAAAGCTCATCCATCAGGATATAGGCCAAATGCAGATGTATGTTAATTATTACGACCGCGAGCTTAAACAGTCAGATGATAATCCAACGGTCGGCCTTATTCTTTGCGGGCATAAAAAGGAGGCAGTCGTCCGCTATACCCTTTCTCAAGATAATAAGCAGATATTTGCTTCGAGATATAAACTGTATTTGCCAACGGAGAAAGAACTGATGAGAGAATTGAAAAGAGAGCGCCTACTGGCAGAAACTTAAAGTCGTAAAACTGCAGCCAATGGTTGCGGAAACACAAAACTTGCACCACTGGTGCAAGAAATAAGCTGGGTAAAGAACACAGCGAGCTTGAGACAGATCTCTAAGCTGCTCGGGAAAAGCTAAAATATTGGCGCCCCGAGCAGGAGTCGAACCTGCGACCTACTGGTTCGAAGCCAGTCACTCTATCCAGTTGAGCTATCGGGGCGCATTAACGTATGGTTCTCCCGCCAAAGTGTATCTTAAGAGACTCCGCTTTACAAGGTGTTTGGCGGGAGAAGCCACTCACTCTATCCAGCTGAGCTACAGGCGCGCGTTTTTATCCGTATCATACTACTACGAATCGTCCACCGCTTCAACTGTTCTTGCGCCGGGCGAGCACTGAGATCCAGATGCTGACTTCGTAAAGTAGCAGCATCGGTACGGCCAGAAGCAGCATGTTGACGACATCCGTCGTCGGAGTTATCACCGCCGCGAGCACGAAAACGGCCACCGCGGCGATACCGAATTTCCTCCTGAGAAAGCCCGCATTCACAACCCCCACCCGCGTCAATATGAGACTGATGATAGGCATTTCAAATATGATCCCGGCGCAGACTATGATGGTCGTTGCAAATGAAATATACCTGCTTGCGGAGATTACGGGCTCGAGCTCAAGAGAAGAAAATCCGAGCAGGAACCTGAGGGCCTGGGGTAAAAGTATGAAATACGCGAACGCGCATCCCGCGGCAAAGACAGCGGCCGAAGAGACGGCAAACAGAGTTATGTATTTCCTGTATCTCTTTTCTATCGCGGGCCTGATAAATGCCCAGAACTGGTACAATATGAACGGTGAGGAGAGGATGAGTCCGCACAAAAGGCCTATGCGCATGTAAATGAGGAAGGCCTCTTCCGGGGCGAAGAAGACAAGCCTGTCGATCGCCCCGCCCGCCGGAGCCTTAAGCGCCGTGAGGACGCGGGATGAGAGCGGCAGGCATATGGTAGTGGCCGCCGCCAGGCAAGCGAGCGCTATTATGATGCGTTTCCTGAGCTCGCCGAGATGCTGAATAAAACTTATGTCGCGTTCCATTATCGAAGGCCTGCTGCTACTTCTTCTCTGGCTCGGAGTCCCCCATCGACTTCTTAAACTCCTTTATCGTCTTACCGAGAGCCTTGCCGATCTCAGGCAACTTAGCCGCCCCGAATATGAGAAGGCATATAAGCAGGATTACGAGCAGCTCCTGCACCCCTATCCCGAATATCCTCATGTCGCACCTCCTTCGGGAATTGTATCACAGCGCAGCGGCAAAATAAAGCGATAATAGCATGAGAGACATTTGCCTATGCAGTTATCTCCTCGGTTTTTTATTTTTCCCCCGTGATTGTGTTTGCGGGTCCTGTCGCGGGCCGCCTTTCATTTTTATTGGCTCGGAGGCTCACCTGTCGGTTCACCTTTAGCTCTAACAGGGTGTCAATAGCTGAAAGAACGAATCAGATGCATAGCCATACCCTCCTCGCCATAACTCTGAAAGGCTTACCCGCGCCACCCGCAAAATATGATCTGGCATCAAAAAATAAAAAATAAGCCTGTCTACTGACTTCCAGATGACCCCCGGTAAATCCCGCCTGGGGCACTCTCTATGAGAGGCGGCGGGACCCCGCCCCCAGTCTAATATGTAGCTTGGCGGGACAAAAGGTGTGGGAGCGGCAGGACCCGAAATTTTATATTGCAAACGACAGGCGACTACAACGGCAGCCGCCTCAACGTGTTGCCGGAAAATTTCCCTTCCTGAAATTTGTGCTTTGACATTTGTCGTTACGCTTTATACAATATGTTCATGCCAAAACGCATCTACTTCGCTATCTTCATAATGGGCTTTACGGCACTTGTGGCCGAGGCCATTCTTATCCGCGAGTTCTTTATAACCTTTAACGGCAACGAGCTCACAATAGGCATCGTCCTCGCCAACTGGATACTCCTGGTCGCCGCCGGCAGCATGATTGGGGGTTACGCCGTCCGGAAGATTAAGAGCGCCGTTACATCATATGCGCTTATCCAGTTCACGATATTCCTCTATTTTCCCGCGGCCATCTTCCTCATCAGGGTGATGAAACCCCTTCTGGGCTTTGGCGTCGGCGAGAGCGTGGGCAATCTTTTCATATTGACCTCATCGTTTATCATCATATCCCTTCTGGGCATACCGATGGGCTTTCGTTTCCCCGTCGCGTGCAGGATGGTACGCGAGGCCTCCGGCAGGGCCGCCGAATCGATAGGCAAAGTCTATTTCATTGAAGCGCTCGGTTTTATCGTCGCCGGCCCCGTCATAACGTATATCCTGATCACAAAGATGGATTCGTTCTCGATCGCTTTTCTGATGAGCGCCCTGACGGTCTTATCGTCGGCTGTGATCCTCTCGCGCAAAGCCATCGCCGCGCGCGCAAAAATCCTTTTCGGAATAAGCGCCGTTCTCACCCTCTCGGCGATCTTACTCATGGCCGGCCCTTCGTCATATGTCAACAATGAGTCTCTCGACATACAGTGGAGAGGCCAGAAACTCCTGCGTTACGAAAATTCAATATACGGAAATCTCGCCGTTACCGAAAGGCTCGGCCAATATACGTTCTATTCCAACGGCATGCCGATAATCTCATCGCCCTACCCGAACATATGGCATATAGAGGACCTGGTCCACTTCGCGATGCTGAGCTCCCCCGATCCGAAACGCGTCCTCCTGATAGGAGGCGGCGCCGGCGGCGTAATAAATGAGATCCTTAAATACCCGATAGAAAAACTCACTTACGCCGAACTCGACCCCGAGCTCATAAGGCTCATCGAGAGCTTTCCCACGGAACTGACAAAGAAAGAACTGACCGACCCGCGCCTCGAGATAAAATATATTGACGGCATCCTCCCTCGTCGACCAGATGAAGTCCCGCGGTGAGACTGTCGATGTCGTTATCGTGAACCTCCCCATGCCGTCAACTCTTCAACTTAACCGATTTTACACTATAGAATTTTTTAGGTCCCTGAAGAAGATCATGCCCGACAAAGGCATCTTCGTCTTCACCCTGCCGGGATCGCTTAGCGCATTGAGCCCTGAGCTGATAGATCTGAACGGCGTCATTCTGAAAACACTCGACGGAGTATTTCGAACATTTGTGGTTCCCGGTCATTCCAATATCTATATCTCCTCGGCGACGAAGATCGAGATCACCCCGGAGCTTCTTTGCCGACGAATGGCCGAAAGAGGCGTTATCGCGGAGGTCTTCAACAGGCAATATGTCGAGGATCGTCTGAGCGGCCGGTGGCTAGATTGGTTTAAGGAATCTCTTGCGCGCTGCAATGTCACACGGATAAATTCCGACCTTCTCCCCATAGGGACGTATTATGCCGTCTCTTACTGGAATGCCGTCTTCTCGCGCGCAGCGCAGCAATTTACCCGTCTCCTCGGCCGGATCGACCTTTTGGCATTGCTCTTTGTGGTAATAGCTTCAAGCGCCCTGGCCTTCACGATCAAGGCGGCTTTCGGCCTCAGGAAGAGATATGCCGCCGGATGGGCCATATTCACTACGGGATTTGCTGGCATGAGCCTGAACCTGATGGTGATATACGCTTATCAGTCGTTCCACGGCTATGTCTTCTCCCACATCGCCCTTCTGATAGCGGCCTTCATGGCGGGACTGTCATTAAGCAGCTATTGGATGACGCGCTCTCTCGGGAGATTAAAGGATCCCTCGTACGTCCTGATGAAGATAGAGATGTTTGCCGTGGCGATGTGCGGGGCTATAGGGCTGTTGTTATTCATCAGAATGCCGGCTCCTCTCTATTTCGGTGCGGCCGTAATACCGGGGATCCTTATAGGGCTTGAATTTCCGGTCGCAAATAAGATCTACATTGACGCGGGAAGTAAGGATGGATCCGGGGGGCTCCTTTACGCCATCGATCTCTTCGGCTCATGGGGTGCGGCGCTCGTCACCTCTTTCGTCCTCGTCCCGCTCGTCGGTATAATGAGCACCTGCCTGGCGCTGGCGGCCTTAAAAGCGTTCAGCCTCGCCCTCGTCGCCTATTCCCGGCGTTGAAAAATAGGGACAGCGACTATTTTCCTTTGGAAAATAGTCGCTGTCCCTATTTTTCTAGCTCCAGACGCCCGGGATCTTTGTGCTGCAGAAGGCGCAGGAGCCGTCTTCCTTGACGTGGTTCTCGAGTATCGTGTATCCCCTCCTACCTATAATGATCCTTTGACAGTTGTGGCAGAAGGTATTCTCCCCCGCGTGTCCGGGCACGTTGCCTATATATGAATATCTTATGCCGGAAGCCATGGCCGTCTCGCGCGCCTTTATAAGTGTTTCCACCGGCGTCGGATAGAGGCCGGTAAGCTTATATTGCGGCCAAAAACGCGAAAAATGAACCGGCACGTCGGGGCCGAGGTTGTCGTATATCCACACGCACATCTCTTTTATCTTCGCGGGGTCATCATTCATCGTCGGGATAATCAGGTTGGTTATCTCGAGCCACACCTTGTCCCTCTTGAGCGTCTTGAGAGTCCCAAGCACATTATCGAGATACCCCGCCGCGTAATCTTCATAAAATTCCTGCGTGAAGCCCTTCAGGTCTATGTTGGCGGCGTCGAGATACGGGGTGAGCCCATCGAGCGCCTTTGGGCTGAATGAACCGTTGGAATGGCACATGTTCCTGATATCCCTCTGGCGCGCAATCTTCGACGTCGCCAGCATGTATTCGTAAAATATGACGGGCTCGGTATAAGTATACGCGATGGTCCTGCACCGCGCGGCAAGGGCCTCGTCAGCGATCTCGGAGGGGCTCATCGGCCTGTTATTAACGTCCTCCGGAGGGATCTGCGCTATCTGCCAGTTCTGACAACTCTTGCACCTGTAATTGCATCCGGCGGTCGCGATGGAAAAGGCGCCGCTGCCCGGCAGGAAATGAAAGAGCGGTTTCTTCTCGATCGGGTCGACATGCGCGGAGCACACCGAACCGTAAGCGAATGTGTACAGCTCCCCGCCGCGCGCTTCGCGGACACGGCAGAAGCTGCGCACGCCGTCGGATAGAGTGCAGCCGCGCGGGCATAACTGGCACTGGACGGTCGAGTCATCTATCTTCTTATAGAACATGGCCGGGAACGCCTTCGAAAAGTCGCTCTTCGCGGCAAAGGCCTTCCGCCCGAAGATCGTCTCAACGGCCGTCGACGACAACCCGAGCCCGAGACAGTAAAGACATCCCCTCTTCAAAAACTCTTTACGCGTCATATCGCCTCCTCTGACCTCTGACTTCTGACTTCTGACTTCTGACCTCTAACTTCTGGCTACACCAGCCCCCGGCCTCTCACTCCCTTATACACGACCAGATGCTCCTGTATCTGTTCTAGCGGCCTTCTCTTCGACCAGAATTTTTTATACATGAACTCCGTGATCTCTTCCTTCTGATCATAGGAGTACTTATGAACGTTCGGATAGAGCAAGACCATCCAGACGACCGACATGAACTTCTCGAAATCGTCCGGCAGAAAATATACCCTGCTCTTTTTGAAGAGCACCTGCGCCCCCCTGAAGACCCGGCCGGCCTTCAGGGCATTCCTGAAATTCGCGAGATCCTGGGTATTCCGCTGTCCGAAATATTTCCCGACAAAATGGTCGTAGATCCAACTCGTCGTGTATTTGTGTTTCGTGCCGGCCGCCATCAACACGGCGTGTATCGCGCCCACCGGAGCAAGCAAATTGATGTAAAGATTACGAAACAACTCACCCCATGAATCTTCGTGGCAATAGTAGAGCGAATGATGAAGCGTTATCAGGTTCATCTTCTCTCCGGCAAGATGCGCCCTCAAAAAAGATTCGACCCTCCCGCAGTTGAGAAAAACATTCGTGTAATCGCAATGTATCGTCGAAACATGGCGGGTATACTGCCGCCGAATGCGCTCTTTAACTATCCCGAGCGCCTCTTTCTCTATGTCGACGAGATAGAGACCGCCGCGGAAAGCGGATCCGAGTATCCTGAATTGCGGTTCATCGCTCGATCCCAGCGACAGCGCCTTCATCTGCGTCTTCAACGGGAGCGTCTTATTGAGGGTCCGGTTGATGTCGGCCAGCGTCTGGCCTATGTCCACCTTGTCGTTACTGAACTTCGACCATACCTTGTCCTCGCGGAACATCATTGAATCCGCGGACCTTATTCCCTTTTCGATAATATTCTTTTCGGAAGCCCTCATCACCCCTCCTTATTACAGCTCTTCCACAATCGACGGCACTTCGGGTATGGCCGCCGGCAAGATCCCCTTCTTTCTGTATATGGGTCTTATCGCTTTGCGGAGCGCCGGCAGTCTGAGCGTAAAGACTACAGCCGCCATAGAACAGACCACTCCGCCAATCGTCAGCGTAAGCGAAACGCCTATCCTGCTGGCAAGGGCTCCCAGAAGGAGACTTCCCAAAGGCGCCATTCCAATAAAGGACATTATGTAAAGACTCAGGACCCTACCCCTCTTGTCGTCATCTACGATAGTCTGAATTATGGTATTGCAGGCCGCCATCTGCACCATCATGCCCAGCCCCACCAGAAACATGAGCGCCATGGAAAGGATCACGGACCTGGACAGCGAAAACAACATCAGGCCGGTACCAAAGACTATCGAGGCGGCCGCTATACGCCTACCCAGGCCCAATACGCCTTTTCTCGACGCCAGATATATTGCCCCGACGAAGGCTCCCACCCCGGAAGAGGCGAGCAGAAATCCGAAAAGCTCAGGTCCGCCGCCGAGTATTTCCGTCGCGAAGACGGGCATGAGGACTATGTACGGCACGCCGGCCAGGCTCGACAGGCCGACTAGCATAATTATATATCTAATCGGCATTATGCCGAATGCATACCTGGCGCCCTCTTTCATCTCCGACCATACGTTCTTCGACGCGATTTTTTTCTTCGGTTTTCCGGCCCTCATTGCGGCAAACGCGGCTATAACAGCCAGATAACTTACGCTGTTGATAACAAAACAGATGCCCTCTCCTGCTTTGGCTATCAGAATCCCGGCCGCAAAAGGCCCGACCAGCCTTGCCATATTGAATACCGAAGAGTTGAGCGCAATCGCATTGCCAATATCAAGTTTGTCATCCACGAGATCAAACACAAAGGCGTGCCGTGCCGGCATCTCAAATGCGATTATAAGACCCATAATGGTACTCAACAACATTATCTGCCATATGGCTATCGAACCGCTGAAGAATAATACCGCAAGTACCACTGCCTGCGCCATGGCCAGGACCTGAACCACGACGAGGATACGGTACCTGCTCCATCTGTCGACCATTACGCCGGCCAGAGGCGTCAGAAAAAATGCCGGAACCTGGCTGGCAAAAGCCAGAAGCCCCAGCATGAATGCGGAGTTGGTTAAACGAAAGACCAACCAGCTCAACGCCGCAAGCTGCAACCATGTCCCAACCAGCGATATGGCCTGCCCGACAAAGAAGAACCGGTAGTTCCTGTACCGCAGGGCCCTCAACATATTATCCACCGGCAGACCTCGTCGCTATCAAGTTAACGCCGCTTTCGATAAAATCTTTTACTATTACGACGCCGGCGTCCACCGGCGACCTGAGCCGTATTTTCTTTATCTCTTCCATTGCCAGCGGCAATTTTGATTTGGGTATCGGTCTATTCGTCCTCACCGGGACCATCCTGATATCGAGCCCCTCGGCAAGAACCGCCGATGTAAGGATCCTCACGGGATTCTCGATCTCGGATATCGCGTATCCCATCCCCTTCGGACACTTATTGCCGGCAACCTTAAGCGCCCGGCAGTTCTCGATATCGACCGAGAGAAGACACCCTTGAGGGCATTCTATGCAAATCAGTTTCTTGACCATAGCAACTTGCTTTCTTCGGATGTTATGAATGTTACGTAATGTTATGGAATGTTAGCTAAAGTTACGTTTTTCGCAACTTTCCATAACCTTACCTAACCTTACGTAACCCTCCTAACCTTTTAAGATACTCCGCTGCCTGTTTTCCCGCAAGCTCACTGTCTTTCGATACCGAGTCCACCAGGTCATACACTTTAAACGAGTTGCCGCAGACAAACAGCCCCGGTATGGACGTCTTGTTCCCAACGGTCTCCAACAACTCGTTCTCCGGTATGAGGCCAACGGAGACGAGCACCGTATCGCATTCTATATCAAATTCCGTTCCCGCTACCTCATTGAAATCATCATCCACCCTGACCACGCTCACCTTCTCCACCCTGTCCATACCGTGGATCTTTGCTACCTTATGGCCAAAATAGACGGGTATATCAAAATCCTCAACGCACTGGACCATGTTCCGGATAAGGCCGCGCGACGTCTTCTGTATCTCAATAATGGCTTTTACTTTGGCGCCTTCCAGCGTAAACCGCCTGGCCATTATCAGCCCTATGTCCCCGGAACCGACGATGACGGCTTCTTTACCGGGCAGAAGACCCTCAATATTTATCAGTTTCTGCGCAAGGCCCGCGGGAAAAACGCCGGAAGGCCTCGTCCCAGGGATATGCACCATCTCCCTGGTCCTCTCGCGGCATCCAGTAGCCAGGATCAAAGCCCTGGCTCTTATCTCTTTCATAACGCCCGGCGCGAGGCATGTAAGCACTTTATTTTTAGTGAGGTGAACGGCAAACGTCCTGAGACTAATCTCGATATTTTTTATGCCGAGTAATTTCTTTACAAACCTGTCGGCGTATTCGGGGCCGGTCAATATCTCTTTGAAATATTCGAGGCCAAAGCCGGTATGGACACACTGGTTCAGGAGTCCGCCGAGATACTGATCCCGTTCCACAAGCAATATGTCCTTAACGCCGTTCTCGTGGGCCGATATGCCTGCCGCTATACCGGCAGGCCCTCCGCCCACTATGACAAGGTCTCTTTCAATCACTTGCCCTGTCCTCCTTTACTATCTCGGACCCGCGGCCTCTCTTGGTAGTTTCCGTCACGGACCTGCCGGTCTCCTCCGCAAGGATCTTCAGAAGTCTTGATGTGCAAAAACCGCCGTGACACCTGCCCGCCTGTGCGCGGGTCCTGAATTTGATGCCGTCCAGCGTCGTAGCCCCTCTCTTGATCGCGTCCCGCACCTCTTTGGCCGAGACCATCTCGCATCTGCAAACTATATCGCCATACGCCGGATCTTTTTTTATGAGGCTCTTTGTTTTGGACGGCGGGATCTCAAATAAATGTATCGTCTTCTTCCTGTGGCCGTGGAATATTATCTTTTTTCTTAATGCCAATCCGTTCCTGCCGAGAATATCCCGGACCATGAGCGCTATCACCGGGCCGGACGTCAGCCCAGGCGACTGTATGCCGGCCACATTGACAAAACCCGGCACGCCGTCTTCGTGCCGTATTATAAAATCATCTCCGGCCACGGGCCTGAGTCCCGCAAAATACGCGATGATATCCGATTCGTTCACGGACGGCAAAAGCCGCCGGGCCGATTCAAAGACTTTCCTCAATCCCTCTTCAGACGTGGAAACATCAAACTTGTCATCAATATCTTCGGCCGACGGCCCTATCATCGGATTGCCGTCGGAGGTCCTTATGATC
>Ga0208325_1000253_pt1 | contig 14414 bp, 11 predicted proteins | sample PL_2010_330m_FD_185486 | JGI IMG/M metagenome (GOLD analysis project Ga0208325, IMG submission 185486) | Freshwater microbial communities from Powell Lake, British Columbia, Canada to study Microbial Dark Matter (Phase II) - PL_2010_330m... | ecosystem: Environmental > Aquatic > Freshwater >...
TGTCTACCATTTCCCTAAACTCCTCTTCCGACAACACCTTGATACTTTTGCTTTTGGCTTTTTCGAGTTTTGAACCGGCGTTTTCTCCGGCGACAAGGATATTTGTGCCGGCACCTACCGCGGAAGAAACCTCGCCGCCTTCGGCTTCAACTTTCTCTTTCGCGTCAAGACGCGTCATCGTTTTTAGAGTTCCGGTAAAAACTATTTTTTTGCCGGCTAATTTCCCGTTCCGGCTTGTTTTTCTTTCGTGGATTATTACCCCATATTTTTTAAATCGTTCAATCTCTTTGATGTTTTCTTTATTTTTGAAAAAAATTGTTATACTCTTCGCGATTTCAGGACCGATCTCATTAATGGCGGTCAGCATTCCCTCATCAGATGAGATGATTTTTTCCAAAGTGCCGAATTTATCGGCTAAAAGCACCGCGATATGCCGGCCCACGTTTTTTATTCCCAGTCCGAAAATAAATCTGTCTAAAGTAATGCTTTTTGATTTTTCGATTTGACGCAGTAAATTTTCCGTTTTTTTCTCCCGCCACGTGTCAAGTTTCAAAAGGTCTTCACGTTTAAGCGTGTATATATCCGAAATTTTTCGCAAAATACCTTTTGCATAAAGAAGTTCGACACTTTTTATCGAAAACCCGTCAATACTCGCCGCGCCCTTTGAGACATAGTTTAAAATCGTCTCTCTCATTTGTTTCGGACACGAAAGTCCCGCGGGACACCTGCAAAACACGTCTTCCCATTCCAGTTTAGCTCCACAGCTCGGACACTTGGTCGGAAAATGAAATGTTTTTTCTTTCCCCGTACGTTTTTCTTTCATCACTTCCCCGATGTACGGAATAACGTCTCCCGCGCGATGAACCTTTACATAATCTCCTATTTTAACACCGAGTTTCGTAATTTGGTCCATATTGTGAAGCGTCGCTCTTGAAACCGTAACGCCTCCAACTTCAACCGGCTGTAATAAAGCCAACGGCGTGATCACTCCGGTCCGGCCCACTTGCACAACAATGTTTTCAAGGCGCGTGATCTCTTTACGCGGTTTGAATTTATAAGCAACCGCCCATCTTGGATTAGTGGTTCTCCTACCCAATCTTTCCTGAAGGTCCAAATCATTAACTTTTATCACCACACCGTCTATTTCATAATCAAGTTCGTCACGCTTTACTTCCATATCATGATGATACTGTATCGCGGAGGCAATACCCCGGCAATGTTTTACATTAATAGGGGTATTAAACCCCATTTCCTTCAGTAGTTTCAGCGATTCCAACTGCGTACGCGGCATTCCTTCAGAAATCTTGAGTATTCTATAACAATAAACCCGCAATTTTCGGCTCGCGGTTATCCTATAGTCCAATTGCCGCATAGACCCCGCGGCGACATTACGCGGATTCGCGAAAACCACTCCTCCATCATCTATCTGTTTTTTATTAAGCGCCTGAAAATCTTTTATGTGCATCATAACTTCTCCACGCACAGAAAGATATCCCGGAACACTTTTTCCCGTTATCCGTTTAGGAACACTTTTAATCGTTTTAAGATTTGCTGTAACATCCTCTCCAACTCTCCCGTCACCGCGAGTAGACCCGCCCTTAAAATTACCGTTTTCATAAACAAGTTCTATACTGATCCCGTCAAGCTTAGGTTCAGCGGCGTAATCTATTCTCCCGCCGGATTCCTTAGAACACGTCTGGTCAAAATGTTCCGCGCCGGTTGAGTCATTCACGCTATCAAGACTCAACATAAGCGCGTTATGTTCAACTTTAACAAATTTGTTCGGGATCGCGGCGCCAACCGAACGAGTCGGAGAATCTTCCGCGGCATATTCCGGATATTCTGCCTCAAACCTTTTAAGTTCCCTCAAAAGCCCGTCATATTGCCCATCCGAAATAACCGGCTCCGCCTTCAAATAATAAAGCTCATTGTGACGAAGAATTTCTTTTCTAAGATCGTCAATTTTCTTTTTCACACCGTTCATATTATCCGTTTCCTTTTACAAGGTACAGGGTTCAAGTTACAAGTTTCAGGTTTCCCGCCGAAGGCGGGTCCGCCTCCGGCGGAAAACCTGTGACCTGTAACCTGTAACTTGTCCCCTGTACCCTGTACCCTATTCACGGGCGGACGCAAGGGCCGCCCCTACGATATACCAAAACAACCAGTCACTTCTTAAGCGCCTTCATTAACTTTCCCACCGCGTAAGTATTCAACACATCTTTTTTTTCAAGCCACGCGCGGCGGGCTGTTGTAACACCGTATTTCATCGCGCTCATTTGCGCGAGATCATGCGCGTCGGTATTGATCGCAAATTTCGCGCCAACTTTTTTTGCCATACGGCAATGCAGATCATTCAGATCTATTCTTTCGCCATGCGTGTTTATTTCCAAAAAAATATTATTTTTCGCGCATAATAAAAATATTTTTTCAAAATCCAGAGATATCGGAGTGCGGGTTGTAATAAGCCTTCCCGAGGGATGGGCGAGAACATTTACATACTTATTATCCAATGCCTTGACTATCCGCGCGGTTTGTTTCTTTTCATCCAGCGAAAAATGTGAATGAACGGCCGCGATCACAATATCCAATTCTTTTAACGCGTAATCTTCAAGATCAAGCCGGCCGTCTTCAAGAATATCCACTTCCACACCCGCGAAAACTTTTATCCCGCTAATTTTCGCGGAAACTTTTCTTATGTTCGCCACATGCGCCAGAAGCCTTTTTTCATCCATGCCATGCGCAATTCTCACATATTTGGAATGATTTGTTATCGCGATATATTTGTATCCTTTTCTCTTAGCTTCCAACACAATATCCCGGATTGAAGCATTTCCGTCAGATTCCCTCGTATGCGTATGCAAGTCTCCCAAAATATCTTGTTCAGTCAAAAGATTCACCGGTAGACGTCCAATCTGGGCCGCTTCAATCTCACCATTATCTTCGCGAAGTTCCGGAGGGATCCACGTCATTCCCAATTTTTGATAAACCTCTTCTTCTGTTTTACCGGCAAGTTTTGTTTCTTTACCGGAGGTGGAAACGGAAAAAATACCGTATTCATTCACCTTGCGCCTTTTCGCTTTTGCCATGCGCCTCAACTTAATATTGTGCGCCTTAGAACCTGTAAAATACATTAAGGCCGCCCCAAAATTCCCCGCGGAGCCGATACGCAAATCTACTTGAGTTCCGTCTTTAAGTAAAATACTTGATTTACTTGAACCCTTCACGACTATTTTTTCAGATAGAGGCATAGAGGTAAAATAATCCATCGCTTTACTCTCATCCCGCGCCTCAGCAAGGATATCAATGTCTCCTACTGTTTCCTTCCCTCTTCGTAAACTTCCGGCGATTTCAATTTTTTTAAAAACATTCGACTTCGCCAAATAAGCAACAATTTTTCCCGCGACGCGTTCAGCATCCTGAAGTAGAAGCCGCCCGACTCCTTTTTTATAATATTTTATCGCTTCGGAAAGTTTTGCCTCCGCCCGTTCTCCCTCACCTTCAAGTTCCGACAAAGAATGCTTTCGGCATGCCTTTTCCAAATCATCGAGATTCTGGATATCCAGTTTTTCTTTGAACTTTTTTAGTCTTTTGGGACCGAGTCCGGAAAGTTTGAGCATATCGAAAAAACCCGGAGGAAACTCTTTCATAAGACTCTCAAAATACGCCAAACGCCCGCTGGAGAGCATTTCAATAATTTTTTCCTTAAGATCTCGTCCGATACCCGGGATGGAATCAAGCTGAGAGGGGTCCTGTTCAAAGAGGGTGCTTACCTCACCGGGCAAATCCATAATATTACGTGCCGCCCGGCGATACGCGCGGATTTTGAAAACGTTTTCCCCTTTGATTTCAAGCGCGTCACCGATACGATAAAAAATTGATGCGATTTCTTTATTATTCATTTTTCAAATAGAGCTAAAGCGGTAAAATTCCGCTTCGCTATTTTTCCCCTTCCTCATTATCTCTTAATGCTTTCCTTTGTATTTTATCCAAATAAGCATCCGCTTCTTCCATACTTTTAAACACATTCAAACTCGGAAGCGCTTTTATCACCTCAAATATTTTTCGTATCTGCGGCTGAAGCTCGGTTAATACAAATGTCCCCCCCAAATTTTCAATATCTTTTTTTGCCTTAAAAAGCATGCTTAATCCCAAACTGCTTATATAGACAACTTCACTCATATTAACAAGAAGAACATGCACCTTTTCGTCCAATTCAGACTTAATTTCATCATAGAAATAATCCGACGACTCGGAATCGATAATACCTTTAGCGGACACATAACACGTACCCTCCTGTTTTTTAGTTTCAACTGTAAGATTCATACTCCCCCTTCATACCGCGTTTGATAAAACCCATTTTTCTACCACCTCACCACAAAATGTCAACCCACCTACACACAATTATACTATCTAACCAAATAAAACCAACATAATTATCAAAAAAATCCCACCCCACCCCAAATTGCACCTCGTAGGTGCACCAAGTTGCACCTACCTACCCCCCAATCGCACCTCGTAGGTGCAACTGGTTGCACCTACGAGGTGCGATTGGGGGAGGGGGATTTGAGGGGGACGAATATGTATGTTGACGAAAGATAAAATATTTATTGATTTTTGGACAACCCGGCTCTATAATACGTTTCTATGACGACTGAAGAATTATTAATCAAATGCGTAAACCATAACCGCGCCGCGTGGGATATTTTTATCGCGCGCTATAAAAACCTCGTCACTAAAAGCGTCCGATACAAAATGACTTCTTTAGGCGTCACCTTTTCTCAAAATGAAAGCCGCGACATCGTACAACAAATCTTCTTCGAACTATGGACAAAAAACAAACTTAAAAAACTTCGAAAGGTCGTCTGTTTAAAAAACTGGCTGACTATCGTATCCCTGAATATAACTTTAAATTATTGCAAAGAAAAAACATTTCGAAATTCAAGAAAGCTCGTCTCTCTTGAAAAAAATCTATGCCGAGACGATGAGAAACATGAAAAAAATCTGCTGAGAAAATTTTTATCCGATGAAAAATATAATAGTGCCCGCGTTTTGGAATCATATGAAACACTCGAGGCCATAAAACGCGAAATTTCCAAGCTTGAATATCGCAGAGCTCTCGCGCTGAAGCTAAATATTTACCACGGAAAAACACAAAAAGATATCGCCGGGATCATGAACATCCCGACCGGAACCGTAGCAACGCTGATAAAACGCTCAAAAGAACTTTTGAGGGAAAATTTAAGAACATTTTATGAAAACCGGTAAAAATAAGGAAAAAAATATGAAGAACAGACTTTGTCCAAGTGAAGAAAATTTAAGCGTTTATCTAAGCGGAACTTTGTCTGATACTGACAGGATCTTTTTAGAACAGCATCTCGCTAATTGCCAAGCTTGCCGAACTTTAATCGCTGAGGCTCACTCCATCGCGCGAAAATCCGCCGGAAACAAAATACAAAAACTATTCCACGCGCTAAAACCCGGAGCTCTCTGGCTTACCGCGTGTATTTTCTCACTCGCGCTTTCATTTGTGTTTTCAAAATATTTTATCCAGTTTTTGACGGCCGCGCTTCTTCTCGGAATCAAATGGATCATTGACTCGAAAACAACAAAAACACTTATTACGATACACAAAACATTAAAATCCGACGCGGCAACCAACAAAGATGAAACTTTTATCAATAAAAACACTTTTAATGATTAACAGAAAGCTTTTTTATGAAATACTCATCACGCGAAATAGGAAAAATGGGCGAAAAAATCGCCGTAAGATTCCTGCTTGCCGGGAAATTCAGGATATTGGACAGAAATTTTTCCTGTCCACTCGGTGAAATAGATATCGTAACCAAAAAAAACAACCGCGTAATATTTTTCGAAGTTAAAACCCGAACATCAAATGAATTCGGTCACCCTCTCGAATCAATAACCGAACAAAAGAAAAAACACATATTGAGAAGTTGTTACTACTATCTTGGAAAATATAATCTGTTCGATAACCCATATCGCGTTGACGCGATCGGAATAAATCTCAACCCGGAAGGCAAATTTCAAATTCTAACTCACGTAAAAAATATATTGCAAGACGTGACAAATTATACCAATTACATTAATTAATTGCACATTTTAAACAACGAAAGGATAAATTCATGCATACAAAAGTAAATTCGGGAGGAGTGCTCGGGGTTAACGCGTATTCGATCGACGTTGAAGTGGATGTCTCAGGCGGACTGCCCAGTTTCTCCGTAGTGGGACTTCCGGACGCTTCCATAAGAGAAAGCCGGGATAGAATCCGTTCGGCAATTAAAAATTCCGGTTTTTATTTCCCTCGAATAAAAATCACGGCAAACCTTTCTCCGGCAGACATAAAAAAAGAAGGAATAGGATTCGACCTGCCGATAGCAATCGGCATACTCGGAGCAACTTCGGTTTTTAAACAGGAGGAACTTGACGGAATAGTTTTCTGCGGCGGACTTTCTCTAAACGGCAAACTAAAATATTTCCGAGGGGGCCTGCCTATTGCCATGTCTTTAAAAAAATCTTTCAGCTCATTTATCATGCCGAAGAGGAGCGCGTATGAAGCGGCGAATATTCCCGGGATATTCGCCCACGGCGCGGACTCTCTCGCGGAAGTCGTTGAACACATAAAAAAAATAACTCCGATTGAAACCATAACCATCCCGCCGCGAAAGGAGGCCGCCAATAGGCCTTACAACGGCCTGGATTTTAACGATGTTAAAGGCCAAGAACACGTAAAACGAGGATTAGAAATTGCCGCGAGCGGCAACCACAACATACTCCTATTAGGCCCTCCGGGTTCCGGAAAAAGTATGCTGGCAAAAAGATTTCCATCAATCTTGCCCGACCTCACCGCTCAAGAAGCACTTGAGACAACCAATGTTTATAGTGTCGCCGGTAAAATAAAAACTGCGGGGCTTCTATACGAAAGACCTTTCCGGGCCCCACACCACACAATTTCATACGCCGCGATGGCCGGAGGAGGATCATGGCCCCTGCCGGGCGAAATCAGCCTCGCCCATAACGGAATACTTTTTCTCGATGAATTCCCGGAATTCCGCCGCGACGTACTCGAGACTCTGCGTCAACCGCTTGAATCCGGAAAGATCACTATCGCGAGAGTGAATCAAGCACTTGAATACCCTTCGCGTTTTTTACTCATCTCCGCTATGAATCCATGCCCGTGCGGTTATTTCACTGATCCGATAAAAAAATGTCAATGTTCGGCAAACCAAATACAAAGATACCTTTCAAAAATATCCGGTCCGCTTTTGGATAGAATAGATCTGCATCTTGAGGTTCCGCGTTTAAAATACAACGAACTTTCGCAAAAAAGAATGGGAGAGACTTCCGGTGTTATAAAAACGCGAGTAATAAAAAACAGACAGCTCCAGGGAAAAAGATTCGATTATAAACCCGCGCGAGGCAGTTATAACGCGTACATGACTTCAAAAGAAATAGAGAAGTTCTGCATCCTGTCTCAAGACGCCGAGCTGATACTTAAAGAAGCGATACTTGAACTGGGAATCAGCGCGCGAGCCTATGACAAAATCCTAAAAATATCACGCACAATCGCCGACATGGACTCCTCCGGAACAATAGAAACAAACCACATCTCCGAAGCCATCAGCTACCGCTCACTAGACAAAAGCCTTTGGACGTAAACAAACCTCGCAGAGCAACATCATAGGTTAAGCATACCCCCAACTGCACCTCGTAGGTGCAACTAGTTGCACCTACGAGGTGCAAATGGGGTACGAGGGGAAAATTAGTGCAACTTACGAGATTGTCGAAAGGTGTGGTTTTTTCGTGAAACCTGTAACCTGAAACGTGTAACTTGCAACCTGTAAACCTGGAATTTATTCCGCGAGGGCGTTCAGTTTTGTTTTGATGTTTTCTTTTGTTTCCGCGTTTGTTCCGGATTTTTCAAGTTCTTCAATGATTTCCTGTCGGGCGGAATTTATTTTTTCTTTATTCTCGCGAAGCACATGACAGAGTTCCGTCATTTTTACGGCTAAATCTTTTAATTCGTCTTTTTTTCTGAGTCTGATATCTTCTGAATAGTCCCCAGTTTTAAGCGAATCTATGTACTTACTTATTCGATAAATCGGTCCGGCGATCCTATGCGACAACAATATTCCAATAACCACAAAAAAAACGCGTAATCCAAACAAACCACGTACAAAAACAAAGGTTTAAGGATAAGCCGGATCACATGGCATACAATGCGTATATGAAATCAACGAAATTAGAACTTTACTGCACCTTATCAAAAGAAGCACAAGAAATCCTAAAAACCGCGATTTTAGAACTTGGCGTCAGCGCGAGGGCATATGATAAAATATTGAAAATTTCACGAACCATAGCGGATATGGAAGACTCTACTATCATAGATTCTCATCACATCTCCGAAGCCGTAGGCTACCGCTATCTGGACAAAAACTTGTGGGTATAACCCGAACCTGTTAATTTTCCAATTTCGATATCGAGCGATTATACCAACTTTGGCTAATTTCTGGGACGAAATTTAAACATAAAATCGTCCGCGCTCTCATATTGGGACTGTCGAAAAACACCCTTTTCTGTCATTTTCACGAAAGCGGGAATCTGTAACATATTGTGTTTATAAGACTTATAATCCCCGCTTTCGCGGGGATGGTAACATGAAAAAGAGGCTTCCTTCCAAGGATGTCTAAAAGTGGCTTTTATAGCCAAGACATTTTTGGGATCTCAAGGATCAAAGGGTATTATAGAAAGTAGAAACTTTTCTAAACCCTCAACCTTAAAATGGGACCTCATGAAGAAGTATATCGGATTGGATGCCCATTCGTCAACATGTACTTTTAGTCTGTCAAGCCAAATCCTAATTAGACATTTCAAACAACTTATGTGGTATTTCGCGACAGCCCCATATTATGCTGACTGTAGTGCTTTTAACTTTGCTTTGTAAAAATCTATCAGTTCGGACGAATTCATCCTTTTAGGCTCTGGCAAAAGTATTAACATTCTTTTTTCTTCATCATAATGCAGAATCATCTCGATTTTGGCATAATGCCTTGCCCCAAGAGCTAATTCTATCGCCACGGATAACATCTTCATGATCTCTATGCCTTGCTGTTTGTCTTCGATTTCACCGTACTCTTCGTAAAATTCATTCAATTTAGTCGGGTCAACTGCTGTAAGAAACGGTTTTTTCCTTTCACCAAGACTTCCCAACATATTATTATTTAAGAAGTCAATGGTTTCTATTGACCCAAAAATAATAGTATTTGAAAAATCCTTTTTATCGATCAACTGGCCTTGCACTTTCCCTGCCCAATCCATAATATTTTCACGGTACTCTTTCACCACGATCTTAACATTGTGTATTCCCATTGACACCAGTTTCTTTTCCATGTCTCTAATGCCCTTCATAAGACCATTTATAGCATTATGTTGCAATGTTCGCCCTTCATGCGTAGCAGGGATCCAGTCCGCTTCTATTCCTATGACCAGGTTTTTCTTTTTGTTATCAGGGTCTACTCCGAACTTGAAAATCTCATCTACAATGCTCTCTATCCCCAGTTTGCCTGCTTTTTCTCTTATCTGGTCTTCAAATATTTTATGGTGATCGCGCATTTGAGTTTTATCTGATTTTTCAACCACATCCAGTATCTCTTCCATATCCTCGACCACTTTTCCGGTAATAACATCCCCATCTATTAAGCGCGGTGTATATCTTCCTCGACATTGTTTTCGTCCAAAAATCCAACCTTGAAGTCTATTCGCGACTTTTATCACCCGTGTTCTAATGCTAAATCGTTTAGCAAGGTCAGGCCTATAATGCTCCACTACACCCGTTACAATTTCATTAATCGACTTATATTTACGACCCGGCCTATATTTGTTAATTTCAGCGGAATCACATATAGCTACCGTTTTATCGTCTCTTGTATCCATTTTTATCCGAACATTATTGCCCAATAATTTTGTTATTGCTTCTGCGATCTCAATATTAGATGTAACTTTCCCGCTTGAAATATTAATAATCCTGGGAATGTTTTTATCTTTTAAAGGTACTGCAAGAACAGCCAAAAGATCTTCAACGCAATCCTCAACATCCAAACAATCTCTCCCTCCGCGCCATACTTTAAATACTCCACCTGGGGTTATATCAGCAATACCATCAAAATACTTATCAGCATACCTGTTTTCATCTCCCTCGTTGTATCCTCCCAGCACATATGCTCCAATTTTATATTTTTCGTCCTGTCCAGGTCCAAAAATATTGACAAATCGGACAATTATGGTATTGTCCATTTTACTGATAATCCTTTCCGCCAGCAATTTAGTCATTGGATAAATAAAGTCTTTCGGCATGCCAAGTTCTTGCCATCTTTCCCCTGGAACACTTTTTATCATATCGATTGAATCCGTTAGTATCCTTTTCGCAAATTCTACTGGCGCCTCAAGCTCGCCATCCTCAATAACAACAAGTGGATACTTTCTTTTTGCTTCTCCAATATTTACCTTTCCTCCTTCTGTGTCAATATAGAATCCAATATACTGTTGAAGCTTTGTTTCCCATTCTTCCAAAGAAATTCTTAGAAGCTCTATCTCTCTTTCCTCATTTTCGGTTTCTCCCAATATGGCATATGGATCGACTTCTTGCATGAGTTTCCCATCAAGAGCTTTTTCCCCCATTAAGCTATATACATAAAAAGTAGATGAAAAGATTAACCGTGTATTATTTTTCTCGGCTAACCCTGCCAGTATAACCGTACCAATTATGTTTGTTGCAATTGCCTCTGCAGGAAATTCTTGACACATTAAATGGTCTGACATTCCGCCAAGATGATAAAACGTACTATTCCCGGCCATAATATTATTTAAACTCTCGTGATCCAGATTCATTAAATCGGCGTATTCGAGGCCTTCCCGATTCGCCAACTTATATAACTTTCCTGAGTTCGCCCTGACCACACTTGTATAGTTTATCCCTCTTTCTTGTGACTTCTTCCTAAGCACACCGCCAACAAATCCTGTTACTCCGGTGCCAGCAAAGTTCCATGGACGAACAACATGCCGGGCGGATTCATCGGAAAGCACATTCAACTTAGTAAATTCCTTATGTTTATCATTAAGTGCTAATACTGCGGTCTCGCTATCTTCTCCACTTTCAGACAAGATCTCCTCCATTAAAACATCTCTTATGGTTTCTTCTGTAAAAACTTTTTTCCTGATATAATCAAAAGCTTCTTTTGGATTCTCCAAAGCGCTTTTTTCTTCTCCAAGATATTCCCGCAAAGCAACTTTCCTGAGCCAGTTGGCACCCATTTCCATGGAATCCGATAAAACAAAACACACAAAAAGTTTTCTCATCCATTCTCTATCCGCTTTGCTCAGCGAAACTAACCATTTCTGCACTTCAGGAGTCAACTGTTCTTCTATACTCGTCTCCAGATCTATCCTCGGATCTTTAATCTTATTAACAACATCCTGTTTGTTTTTGTTCCGGCAAACCACTAAAAGAAACTCAATTGCCGACCCGATCTTAATATTATTCTCATGCAAAATTCTAAAAGGATTCTCACTTCTCTTAAATTTCGGAAGCATTTCATGGCTCCCATATATCCCGTCAATTGAATGTGAAATAACAAATTTATGGAAAATTTGTCTGTATTTCTCCGATTGAACCCTATCACTCTCAACCCCCTTAACAACCCCCCATAAAATGTCAAAGAAACACACCAATCTTCTCATATGATCCTTATTTAATGGAGCTGGGGTTATATTTATCAGTTCTTCATCATCCATATCCATAATATCCCTCTCATTTGAGGGTTTCTCCGAAGGCAAATCACTTGAACTTTCTTGAAAATATCCCTCTCTCTTTCCCGGAACCAACTTGATGAAATAATATTCACTTGTCATTAATCCATAGCCTGTAATTTCCCCGGCAACAGCATTGTTTTTTAAACATATTTTTACATCGACAATTCTATCTCCAATTTCACACGGGACAGTAACAATCCCTTCGGATGACTTTTTGATACCGGAGGCATTTATTCCGAAAAGTTCAACATCCTCTCTATCTTTCATAATCTCAACTATACGAGCTAAGTCATATGGGACCCTATTTTTTGTTGGATCTCCAAGAAGATACTTACTTATTTCATTGATAGCATGTAAAAAACTTGCCTCTATCTTTAAAGCTTCTTGGGTCCCCCTGGCATCCACTGTAAGCATTTCTCGTTGAAAAACACTTTGTCCTGCAAGAGTGAAATCTTCCACATTGAATCCCTGATATAAAGTATCTGCATGCATAGACCCGGCAGGGAAAACCAATAGGGTTATTAATGCATACGCCAATATATTTTCTCTTATCCTTTTCATCTCTTAGCTCCTCTTTTTATGCCTACCAACCATAATCTGTCCAATCAACAAGATTCACCTTCTTTTAAATCAGCTTGTATTAAAATTTTATTTTCTACATCCATCCCATCCAATACCTCTATAATAATCTGACCAGCCTGTTTTCCTATATCTATCAATGGAAATGCTATAGAACTTAATCTGGGACTCAAATATCCATCGATTGGCAACCCGTCAAAGCCCAGCACTCCTATATCTTCCGGACATTTTACATCTATTTTTCCTAAGTTATTGATAATCCCTACTGCTATTTCATCATTTAAAGAAAACACGCCAAGCGACTTGCGATAAATCTGTTCTATCTTTCCTACTGCTTCGGGTCCAGAAGCATAACTAAAAGGACATTCAATGTGATCTACCCGAATGTCCTTCTTATTTGCTATGAATTCATTAAATCCCTTTTTTCTCATTTCAGAATGAGCAGAATGTTTTGAATCGGATATTAACACCATATCTCTGTATCCTTTCTCCCACAGTACCTTGGCACCTAAATACCCTGCTGCCTGATGATCAAGTACGATGTTGTAAACATTCTTTACACTAAATTCATTATCTATACTGACAATCGGAAAAGCATACCTCTTTAGTAATTCATAAGGTAAGTCAATATGTCTGCAATACGGCGATAATATTAATCCTGCAATTTCTGTGTTAAATAATAAACTATAAATCTCATCTTGATTGTAACTTTCTTCGACTGGCAAGATCACAAGAGAATACTCTGTATTTAGCAATGTTTCATTTAATCCTTTAATTATCGAATTGTAATATTCATCATAAAAAATAGACTTTATCCCTACCGGCAAGATTAAACTAAAATTGGTCAGTTTTTGTTTTTTAAGATCCCTGGCCTTTATATTTGGTTTGAAACCTTTCTTTTTTATCAAATTAAAAATCTTTTCCCGTGTAGACCCTTTCACCATATACTCGGTTTCTTTATTAATTGCTCTCGAAACTGTAGCAATATTTAATCCTAATTCCTTAGCTATTTCATTGAGGGTTTTGCTCATTCCTTTTACTCCTTGATCAATTATTTTTCAATTAATGCAAACGTTTGCATAAATTATTATACCATTTCCCTGTCGTATGTCAATACATCATAGCTACCTTTTTAAAACTTTAATTTTTAAGCGGAATGAAGTGGAGGTAGAAATTCTCGGATAAAAGAGGAGCATAACATGTGCAGATAAAAGCCGCAGACAACAACAGGTAGTGGAGAAAATATCTAAATCTCGAGAAAACTCTTTATCTCTTCCAAATGTATTTTTCTCGGTGTTACCCCTCTTATCTCCCAATTAATGACCGTATCTTCGGTAACACCAATCTTCAAGGCGAGTTCCTTGATGAGCATATTACTGTCCATTCTTGCTTTTCTCATTTTTTCGGCAAAAGTTTTGGGATTTTTAGGATATTTGGGGTTGAAATCGTTCAGGTTTAGTTTAATATTGACGGTGTATACAAGAGGTTCCGAAACATCTTTATCCATTGAACTCTCCTATCTACTTGCTTTTCTAAGTCTCTCTAAAGAAAGAACTTACCCTATTCCACAACTTCCCAATACCCGCCTTTATCCGGACCAACACGCTTAATCTTATTCAATTTTTTCAATTTTGCCAAATGTTTTTCAACAGCACGAGAACTTATATCTATCAGCCCTGCCAATTCATGGGCAGAAATATTGCCATTTTTCCTGAGCAAGCAAAGTATTTTCTCCGAACTTTTCTCCGAACTCTTCTCCGAACCCCTCCCCTTACTTTCCCGGCCGCCTTTTCCAAGCCCATCACCCTCTTCCCATCCCCATAAAAAACTCTGCTTCCTGTCAAATTGCCTTTTAATCTCCCTGGCGGTCATCTGTTTGTCCGATTCCCCGACACGCATATATGCCCGGGCATAAGCAAAATACGGCGTATGCGAACCATGGAATTCAACAAGAACACACTCCTTACCTTTAACCTTTTTCACCGTAATCTCAGGATAAATTTTTGGTT
>Ga0208325_1000254_pt1 | contig 14378 bp, 18 predicted proteins | sample PL_2010_330m_FD_185486 | JGI IMG/M metagenome (GOLD analysis project Ga0208325, IMG submission 185486) | Freshwater microbial communities from Powell Lake, British Columbia, Canada to study Microbial Dark Matter (Phase II) - PL_2010_330m... | ecosystem: Environmental > Aquatic > Freshwater >...
GCGCCGGCGCGGACGGGTATCAAAATCACAGAACACGATCTGCTGCCAGGTTCCCAGAGTCATCGCGCCTTCAACGAACGGAACGGATATTGAAGGCCCTATCAGGGACGCCCTGATATGCGCGGAGCCGTTGTCGTCATTCCATGTTTTACCGTGTTCGTAAACCTTATCCGTGGGGGCCACTATTTCCAGGGCATTCTTGAGGTCTTTAATAAGATTCGGTTCGTATTCAATCGCAGTCAGAGCCCCCGTTGAACCGGGGCTGAACACCACAACGATTCCGTTGTTCATTCCCGTTTCTTTTATTATGCTTGCGCATTCCGGAGTTATATCAATTACGTCTGTATTTCCTTTGGTTTCAAGAGGCAGGTATTTTGTTATAACCGACATTGTGAAGGTCTATTTCGTTTTCACTGACTGTCTGTCAATGTATTGCATGAGCTGTTTTCGCTCCTTGGGCAGAAGCGTATTGAAAAAGATAGCCACGTCATAATATTGCACTTCGCCGTCTTTCTTCACGGGATGTTCCCTCACGACGATACCGTCCACATTCATCGTTATGGAAGAGACCGAACGGGTTTTACCCGGTATTGAAAGCACGACCTGCACCCTGGTCATCACAGGCATGTGGCGTGAAACCTTGCAATAGATGCCGGAAGCGCTGACATCAAGGCTCTGTGTTATCGTATTAAACCCGTCACCCTGCAGCTTTATGGATATATTTTCATCCTTAATCCGTGGAAATCTTCGGCGTTCAGCTCCTTGCGTCATTTTATTCCTCCATCATGTTCGGGAATCATCCCGGCGGCCATGAAAAATTTCTGCCTCCGAGAAGGTGCATATGCAAATGAAAAACTTCCTGTCCCGCGGCTTTATTACAATTGACCACTATCCGGTATCCTTCCGCGGCAATATTATTCCCGACGGCAATTTCCCTGGCCACATCAAACATCCTGCCCAGAACCGCGGTATCTTTCCCTGAGATATCGTTCAGAGTCGCTACGTGCCTTCTCGGGATAAGCACGACGTGCACCGGAGACTGAGGTCGGATATCCCTAAAGGCGAGTATCTCCTCATCTTTATACACTATATCAGCCGGTATTTCCCCTGCGGCAATACCACAAAAAAGACAGTTCTCTATCATGTCAGTTCATTATAACATTTACGCGGTATTTTTCAACTGAATCTCACGGACTTACGTCGTGGAGACCTTCGCCCCCTCGACGCATTATATTTGCTCAGGGTCGACCTTGAACTTGTCGAAAGGCCGACGCGCTCCTCACTATGTTCGTCGCTTGCTCAGGGTGGTTCGCCGCAAGATTCAATGGTGAGCAAGGCCGCTGAAAGCGGCCGCGCCGAACCACAAAAGGATACAGCTTCACCTATTGGGGGATCTTCCTCTGTGAAAATGCGGATGGTTCAACGCACTACGCGGACATTATGCCTTCTCTTCGGTATTTTCGTCCGCCTTTTTCTTCTCCGCGGCTTCTTTCTGCGCCGCTTCGGCTTTGCGTTTATAGCACTTTTTCGTGCAATAGAACCCGTCATTGCGATAGTACCACAATTTCTTCTTTAACGCTTTGCCGCAGTGGGCACACTCGGTAGGGGTCAAAGGTTTTGTGCTTTTGGGCTGGTTTGCATTACCCTTAGGATTTTCTTCCGCTACGGGCTTCTCTTCCGCTACGGGCTTCTCTTCCGCTACGGGCTTCTCTTCCGCTGCGGGTTTCTCTTCCGCTCTTCCGCTACGGGTTTTTCATCTGCTACGGGTTTTTCATCCATCGGGACTTTGCCCTTTTCTTCTTCTGCGCTCATTTTGCCTCCGTTGTTGGTTACTTGGTTTTGTCACGCGAGGGCCTCAGCCACTTCTGATAAATATACTCCATCAGCCTGCCCCTGTCACCGCTACTGAGATTTTTAAATTGAATCCCGCCTCTGTATTTCGCGCTATCAGAAACTGAACCGCTTACCCAGGCGATTTTTCCTTCAAAAATGACCGGCATGTTATCTCCCGGAATCATTAATTCTACTTCAACGTCTTCCCCTTCGTCAAGCGATTCTTCACTCAGCACGCCTATTCCTTCCCGGCTGAAATTGTTTACTTTAAATTGCTTTGATGCTCCGCCTTTTCTGAATATTGCGTCCATTAACACGTTGAAACGCATGTGTTTTCTTTTTTCCCCCATTATTCCTCCCTTTTAATACAGAAAGGGAACGACCGAAATCGTTCCCTTTCCATGTAACCTACTTATATCAGCGCAATTATTCGCTGAATACGAATTCAGGTTCCATAACAGGCTGATAATCCTCAGGTATCGGAAACGGGAAAGTCACCGTTTCGTAAACACCCGCGCCGGTTCTGACCACTGTCATACCAACGCCTTTTGCCAGCCCCATCGTGAGACCCGAAAGGACGTTTTCTTCAACACTGGTGTCATAGATGTTTTTAGGAAGTTCCACCCAACCAGTCAGGATATTAGCAAGACCTCTTCCGAGTTTCTTAAGAGGATCCTGAGCGTAACACTGAGCAGCCATTCCTACCATCGCTATGACAACGCAAAACACTAACATTATCTTCATTGTCTTTTTCATCGTTTCACCTCCTTTTTCGCGTAATTTTACATGAGCCTTAAATTCAAGAGAAGTATATCATCGGGTTTTCCTTTTGTCCAGTTTTCGTCCCAATTTTCTTCTTCTCTACCTGGCTCTCTACTAAAATATACATTACCTACGTGTCAAATACAAGTCAGGCAACAAATTTTTAATCTACCTTTTTTGGCTGCCATATCCTAACAAGTTTCAGAAGGTCAATGGTCAAAGGTCTGCGAGACTTTTCACTTTACATACCTTCCCGGGGGTGTATAATATGGGATAACAGGAGGCAAACGCCTATGTATTTGGAGTTTTATGGTCTGAAGGAAAACCCTTTCAATGTGACGAGTGACCCCAGCTTTCTCTATCTAAGCAATACCCATAGAGAAGCGCTTGACCATCTTTTATACGGCATAAATCAAAAAAAAGGATTCGTAGAAATTACGGGCGAGATCGGCGCCGGGAAAACCACCCTTTGCAGAGCCCTACTGACGCGCCTGGATTACAGTGTAAAGACATCGTTCATTTTCAATTCCAGTCTTCCGGAAACTCAGCTTCTGGAAGCGGTGTTACACGATTTCGGAATCGTACCCGAGCGAAGAAGAAAAGTGCTTTTTATCCGGCTGCTGAATGATTTTTTGCTGGAGCAGCTTTCACAAAATAACAATGTAGTCCTGATTATAGATGAAGCGCAAAATCTGCGTTCGTCCACTCTCGAAACCATCCGGATGCTGTCCAACCTTGAAACAGAAAAAGAGAAACTTCTACAGATAATACTGGTGGGGCAACCGCAACTCCGCGAAAAACTGAATTCCCCCCAACTGTTACAATTGCGGCAGCGCATAAGCGTTCGTTTTCACATAAGAGCCCTTAATAAAAATGAGATTCTGGAGTATATCAGACACCGCCTGAACGTCGCCAAGCCGCGCGAACAGATTGTTTTTGAAAATGACGCTATTGAAAGCATCTATGAATACTCCGCCGGCATTCCCCGCGTCATAAATGTTATCTGTGATAAATCTCTTCTTCTCGGTTTTGCCACGGGCACGCGGATCATTGGGCAGGAAATAGTCAAAAAAAGCATAGAAGAAACGGAAGGACAGTTCAGTCTCGTAACCGTCTAACCTCTTAACCTACGGAGAAAACAATGAGCATTATAGCCACGGCCTTAAAAAAAGCGCAGGATAAACGAGCGGAAAATCATGTCAACAAAAACGCCAAGTCGGTTTTTATCAAGCACCTCATACCCGAGGCCCAAGCTAAAACACATTTTTCTCTTCCTAAATTTAATCGCGATTTATTTCCGACAATGTCCGTAGTTCTTATCACGGCCGTGATACTTGCGGCGCTGACGGGGCTTTTTATCTATTTAGGTCTTCCCCGAAACGGGAAAAACCCTGTCCGTTCTCTTTCCGCAAAACAATCGTCCGCTTACGCCAGGCGAAACAGGCTTCCGATACTTAACGGCATCATGTTCTCACCGGTTCTTTCACAGGCCGTTATTAACGGCACAACCGTAGCCGAAGGTGAAAATATAGCCGGCTTTTCTATCCTCAAGATATTCCCGCACAAGGTGAAAATCGCGTCTACCCGCAAAGAGAAGAAAGAATTTGAACTGACGGTCTGATAAGAGCATGGTTCATGCTTTATGAAAATGCTTTTAGCACATGGCTGGGAGCAGGGATGGGTTTTCCTTTGCAGTTAATGAAGGCATGTTTTGTTCTTCCGACTGCCGCGGTTTTTCCATTTGCGCTTACTTCATAGTCAAAACTCATGCGCGTGGCGCTCATCTCCGCGAGAGACGTATCCACGGTAACCAGGTCATCATATCTCAATGGTGATTTGTAACGGCAAAAGGACTCAACGACCGGAACGTAAATCTTATCCCGTTCTTCCATTTCGCGATAACCGACGCCCATGACGCGAAAAAACTCCGTTCTCGCGACCTCAAACACTCCGTTCTCGCGACCTCAAACCAGACCAGATAATTGGCGTAATATACCACTCCCATCTGGTCAGTTTCCGCGTATCTCACGCGCAATTTTATTGAATGTTTTTTCATGAAAGGCGTTCCGTTTCACAAACTTCACTCGGTGTATTTCCTCAAAACGGTTCTGATCAGCAAGACCGGTATATCCTCAATAATCTCAACGGAACCGATTTTTCGGGGAAGAACAAACCGGTTGACCCCGGACATGAATTTCTTATCATATCCATAGGAATTCATTATGTGTATTTTCTCAAAACGGTTCTGAGCAGCAAGACCGGTATATCCTCAATAATCTCAACGGAACCGATTTTTCGGGGAAGAACAAACCGGTTGACCCCGGACATGAATTTCTTATCATATCCATAGGAATTCATTATGTCCTTCACGGACACACCGCGTATCCTGGCCGGGAATCCCACCTTTCTGATAAGATTTTTCATCCTCTCAAGATCCGTTTCACTGAACATATCAAGACGCACGGCAATCTCGCCGGCCAGTATCATACCAATGGCCACGGCCTCACCGTGACTGTAGCGTCCGGAATACCCGGAAGCGGCCTCCACCGCATGCCCGAGTGTATGGCCGAAATTCAACGCAATTCTGATCCCTTTCGTGTCCCGTTCGTCTCGCTCCACTATCCGCGCTTTTATAGCCGCGCATTCGTATACAACTCTTTCTATCCGGTCCGTTTTTAAAGACATTATCTCGCCGATATTGTTTTCCAAAAAATCAAAGAAACGCCTGTTTCCAATAACCGCATACTTGATCACTTCAGCCATACCGTTCCGCACCTGACTCCGCGGCAGGCTCTTTAAAAACTTGGGATCCATTAAAACGGCTCTGGGTTGATAGAACGCGCCGACGAGATTCTTTGCCTCGGGGAGATCAATCGCGGTTTTCCCCCCTATGGCGGAATCCACCTGCGCCAGCAGGGTTGTGGGGATCTGCACCAACGGCACTCCTCTTCTATACGTCGCGGCAATAAATCCGGCAAGATCGCCTACAACGCCTCCGCCGACGGCCACAATCAACGGACAATGTGTCCTGGTGCGAGAGCTTATTTCGTAAACTGTGTTTTGAAAAACTTTCAGGGACTTGGCCCGCTCCGACTGGGGAACTACAACTCGCAAAACTTCATTGGGCAATTGCCTGAAAACCGGCGCCGTGATACGGGCTGTTTTCTTCATTACGGCTTTATCTGTTATCACCACAATGGGTCCGGCAAAAGACAGGCCTTTGACCACGCGCGGTAATTCCGCCGCCGCGCCCGCGCCCGTCAGAATATCGTAACTTCTATCCCCAAGATTTACTTTAATCTTTTTCATTTTCCTGTCAACTATATCACATGGATGTGGAAAAGGCAAAATCGGTGTTTTATGGGCATTTGAGAACTATAAAGGCGGGTTTTAAGCGGTCTTACCCGTTGAGGGCTTCTTCAAGCAGAACGGAAGGAAATCCAACGTTTCTTGTTACAATCTCTCCGCAGACATGTGGTCCATCCGCGATAAAAAACCCTTTTTTAGGCAAACCAAAAGTAACAGTCTTGTGCGCCTTGATACAGGACTCGGCCGCTGCACCGGTCGTCGCGTCCAGCCCGGAGGGAATATCAACGGCGTATATCTTCATATCGGCGGCGTTTACATATCTCCATGCCTCAACGTATTCTTCCGGCAACGCCCCTCTGAATCCGGTCCCGAATACCGCATCCACGGTCACCGTATAATCCTCTTCTTTTTCCCGTTCCTGAAGAAAAGACCTCATCGGCCGGATATCAATCCCCATTTTTCGGATAACCCGGAAATTATCACTCGCCGCGCCGGGTTTTATATCCGACGCATCCGGAGCGTATACGACGAGGCATCCCAGATGTTCGTTAAAAAGATGACGCGCCGCCACAAAACCATCTCCGCCGTTATTCCCCTTGCCGCAAAAAAGAGCTATCCGTAAGGTTTTTGCCGGACTGTTTTCGGCGAGAATTATCTCGGCTACCGCCCTGCCGGCATTTTCCATAAGAACGATTTGCGCAATACCAAAATCGTCCTGAGCCCTTCTGTCAATTTCCGCCATTTTTTCGGCAGTGACACCATTACTCTTCATGATATTTTTCTATCGGACCGGAGTTCCTTCAGGAACATCTTTTTCGGGAAGCAGGACAATGGGAGAATTTTCATAGTTAGCGGCGAGCACCATGCCTTCTGATGCCTCACCTCTGATTACGGCGGGTTCTATATTGTTGACAATTACCAGTTTTTTGCCGATTAACTCTTCAGCGGTATACTGAGCGCGTATGCCGGCCACTATCTGCTTTTCCTGATCGCCGACATCTACCCGAATCACATATAATCTATCAGCGTTTGGATGCTCTTTAACCTCCAAAACCCTGGCTATACGGATATCCAGCTCCTTAAAACGATCAAATGGCAACATATTGTCCTTTCACGTTACTGTAAGGCCTCTAAAGACGTACTATACGTTACTGTAAGGCCTCTAAAGACGTACTATTTTTTACCGCCTTTTTTAGCCGGGGCGCCTTTCTGCGCAGCGGGTGCTTTCTTTGCGGCGCTTCCGGCATCTTTCTGACCGGCGGCTCCGGGAGCAGCGGCTACTGCGCCTTCGGCTTCACCCGTTTTTTCTTCTTCGGCGGCCTTTACCTTCTTGACCTTGAACTTGACGCGCTTGATCTTCGGCAAGCGATAAACGGAATCTTTTTCCTCTTCCCATTTCTCCTTATCCGACAAATCCTTTATCTTCTCATATCTTTTTAAAACCGATCGGAATTTTCCGTCTTTTTGGCTTCCCTTTAAACTCGGATGCTGTGTCATTGTTTTCCTCCTGGATGAAATTACACTTTTTCTTATAGCTCAAACTGCACGCCTCGTTACCGAACCCTTCTTATGTAACAACCGCTGTAGCTCTCAGAGAATCCCTGTTTTGCTTCCCGCACCTCGTCAATGGTTCGGTATCCCCCCACATAAACCTGAAACCAGTCCCCGTTTCGCTCCATGTTGGCCCCTATCCCTTCGGTCTTCAGTTTATCCGCCATTTCCTGCGCGGAAACCCTGTTCTTAAAAGCGGCCAGTCGTACAATATATTCCTTATCGCCGCCAATTTCAACTTTTTTTTCTGTTTTAACCGGGTCCGGCGCTACAACAGTTTCCGGGGCTTCCGGCTCCTGAATGTCTTCGTATTTTTCTTCCGTATCAGCATCAGCATTAACGGAAACAATCTCTTCGGGCGCTTGCGCGGCGACAATCACCTTTTCCCGGATACTCAGGTCTTCGTGAGGCCGAACGCGTTTCCCATTTTCAACACCAATGGCATAAGCGACAATTACCAGAACCAATACGCCTATAGCCGCTATGACCGAATACTCTACCGGCATCTTTATATATGGCAGAAACCTTTGCCCGGAATAGCCAAACCCGTCTCCAGAGCGAGGTTTCCCGCCTTTTTCTCCGCGAGATCGGGCCTCAAAAAAATCGTCTTTATAATTACCGGCGTTCATATCGGGCTATATTTTAACACATTAGCGTGAAATGGCAAGAACGGCTTTTGGCCAGCCGCCGGAGATGAAAACTACTACGCGTATAACGCCTTGAGCAGCAATGCGTTTCCCTTATAACTGATTACCGTGCTATACCACCCGTCTTCGTCCCGGGACAAGACATTCTCTTTTATAGCATCATCAAAATCCGCCGCCATATCCGGCGAAAAAGATATTTTTAATTCCAAACGAACTTCTCCACTCCCCCGAAAATGGGCGTAAGAACCGCTCATTCTCACGTTTTTTGAATCCGCCCGCAGATCTGAAATCTCAAGAACGCCGCTTCGGGCGGTTATCCTGAATGACACGTCTCCGTATTCCAGTTCCGAACTGAATGGTATCATGAGAACGTCATCGTAAAAAGGAAGTGACTCTTTGTCGTCCCCGCGCGAAAATGACACTCCCTCCATTTTGCAATCCAGAACTATCTGTCTTCGCGTTAACAGACGATGCGTGTCAATCTTGAAAAAACATTTTTTTCCCTGCGCGGCAAACACCTTGCCGGGAAACTCCAGCCGCATACCTCGTATCTCAGCGCCGTTAAAAACGGTGCCGCTCCATTTTTTATAAGTCACGCCGCACTTGGTAAAATGATCGGCATAAAAAACCGCCAGTTGTCCGGCGTAATAAAACACCAGAGAACCGACAAGCGCGATAAATAAAAAATAAGGAAGAATTCGCAGAAAACGCGGGCGGGGTTTAATCTCAGACATCTCTCATCAGTTCCTTAACAATCTTCATTACCTTTTTATCCCGTGTATAGCAGTATCCTTTTGTAGCTTCGGTTGAATCCTTCTCCAAGACACCCAACTTAACCAGTTTGTCCAACGCGGACTGGACTTTACTGCGCTCGTCATTCACCCAGGCCGATACGCCGCCGACACTGTCAATGCTTCCCTGATTCTGATAGAAAAAAGCCACGATATCCCTGCTAAGCTTATTCTTCAGCGTCTTCTTTAACTTATCCTTCATGTTTTACGCAACTCCTTTTCCAGAAGTCTTCTCACGTCTTTCCTCTGGATAGCTTCACAAAATACCTTGACAACATGCGGGTCAAACTGAACTCCCGCGTTTTTCTTCACTTCTCTTACGGCATTTTCAATGGAAAGCGCCCTGCGATAAGGTTTTTTCGTTATCATCGCTTCAAAATCCCCCACAACGGCCAGCACTCTGGCCGCCAAAGGAATATCCCTGCCCTTCAGGCCTTTAGGATATCCAGTTCCGTTAAAATTTTCATGGTGATACAGAATTATCGGAACAATAGGTTTCAACGGTTTAAATTTTGATAATATCGCCGACCCTTTCAGCGGATGGGTTTTCATTATATTATATTCGCGGCCTGTCAATTCTCCCTTTTTCATCAAAACTTTCTCCGGAATGCTTATCTGGCCGGCATCGTGCAGCATCGCCGCATATTGGAGCATCTTTATTTCGCTTTCGTTCATACTGAGCTTGGGGCCCATAATATTGATTAGTTTGAGTGACGACGCCTCCGCTCTCTGGACACTGTGCGGCCGGTCTTCCAAAAGCCGTGCAATACACCTGATACTTGATAGGGTCAAATCTGCCTGTTCCTTAAAAAGCTGCGCGTTTTTAACCGCGATGGCTGCCTGCTCAGACAGGGTTTTCATAATCTCTTCATCAAACTGCGTGAACGCTTTGCCGTCAATCTTATCATAAAGGGTTATTACCCCGACCACTTCTTTATCTATCATTGGCGATGCCAGATAATTTTCGCCGCGGACGGGAACTTCTTTTTTTACCGCTCTTCCCGGGGCATATTTTCCTATCCTGACTTTTTTTAGACGCGTCTTCTTTTTTCTGAGATCAATGGTTGCCATCGGCAGGAGTATCTTTCTTTTTTTATCCACAAGCTTTATTGAACAGCGGTTCGCTCTTAATAATTGCAGCGAAAGCCGTGCGATTCTGGGAAGAAGCTCCGAAATATCAAGCGTTGAAGCCATCAATCGATGCACCGTGTGAACGGTGGACAGCGCTATGGCCCTTGGCTTCACCCTCTCGTTCATTCTTTCAAGCTCAACTTCTCTTCGGCTCTCATTGACCAAAGTATCAATAAGCGCGGCAAACATGTCCTGTGAATCACCTGACAAGGTTTTTTTTAATCCGCACAGTATAACAAACCCGAAAACCTTATCTCTTAAAATAAGCGGATAACATAACCCCTGCGACTTTTTTCCGCAGCAGAACTGTTCCGGGGATCTTTTTTTTTGGGATTTTTTCAGAGAGGAGAAAATAATCGCGAGACTCTTCTTGTACTGTTCTCTGAAAACGCCTGAAGCTATTATCTTTTTTGCCAGATCGGTTTCTTTCAGTTCTTTAAATTTGGCGGGAACCCGCGGCAAAACAAAACAGACAGCTCCGTTTAGACACTTGTTAAAAACCGATGCCCCATTCCGGGGTCCGAGATTGCTCTTAACCTTTAAAAACAGTCTTTCCATGCCCTACCCTTCGTTTTTTTAGATTTTCTCCGTTATACCCGCTCATACGGTTCAAAAAGCTGTTTATACTGATCCAACGCATAACGATCGGTCATGCCGGCCATGTAGTCGCAAATAACCCGGTGCTTTCCTCTTTCTTTAATCTTCTCCGCGATCCGGGGTGGAAGCTGCCCGGGGCTATCAAAATAAACCCGGAAAAGGTCTTTTAAGAAACGGGCGGCCTTATTTGACATGCGCACCACACGGTAATGCTTATAAAGTTTATTTTCCAGGATTTTTCTAATCGGCGCCCGTTTTGCGCTCAATTCTCTGCCGAAGGCAACTATCTTTTCCTTGCGGCCGGAAAGATCAGAAACATCTTTTATTCCGAGAGCTTTTATCCTGTCAATCGTGTTCTTGACAACATCCGATACCTGAAGATTTATCAAATATCTTATCATCTGGTATCTCCCGGCCTCGCTGTCAATATTAGAAAACCTCTTACCAAGATCGGCCGCGGCTTCATCCCACATCGGTATCCCCGCAAGGTCTTTTTCTGCCAGAAGGCCGCTTTTCAGGCCGTCATCCAGATCGTGATTATCATACGCTATCTCATCGGAAATATCAACCACCTGTATCTCAAGAAGCCACGGCCCGGGAACATCAAATGAGCCCATTCGCTTTTGGTCAAACGGAGTTGAATGTCTTATAATACCGCGGCGGACTTCCTGCGTCAGATTAAGCCCGCAAAAGTCGTGATACCTCTCCTCCAGTATATCCACAACACGCAACCCGTGAGTATTGTGGTCAAACCCTCCGTGATCTTTCATTAGAGTCGCGAGCGCCTCTTCGCCGGCATGGCCGAATGGAGTATGCCCGAGATCATGCGCCAGCGCAATCGCTTCAACAAGGTCTTCATTGAGCCCGAGCACCCGGGCTATGGCCCTGGAAATCTGAGCAACCTCTATCGTGTGAGTGAGCCGGGTGCGGTAATAATCCCCTTCATGATTGACAAATACCTGGGTTTTATATTCAAGCCGGCGAAAAGCCGTGGAATATATAATTCTGTCTTTATCACGCTGATAGGCGGTGCGGTAAAGATGTTCTTTCTCTTTATGCTCGCGCCCTCCCGTCATGGCGCTTTTCATCGCATACGGGGCCAACAGTTTTTCTTCCTGCTTTTCCATCTCTTTTCTTGTGATCATTTTATTCCCTATCCGCCATTCGTGTTTTACGTTCTACTTGATGAAATATAAGAGTACGAATCCGACAAGCCCGACTGCAAAAACCAGGCCGGTATCCCATCCAATCCTCCGGCGGGCGTCTCTTCTTATAAACAAACCCGCAACAACAATAACTGCCAGAGCCAGAGCGAACCCGGTGGCAAGAACCTGACCCGCCGTCAGCATGCCCAGAATCGGACTCTCGCTCAAGACATCCAAGAGGGGTATTATGCAAACATCAAACATGTTACTACCGAGTATATTCCCCACCGCCATATCCACGGATGAAGCCCTCAGCGCGGCGAAAGAAACAATTATCTCCGGGAGTGATGTCGCCGCTCCGAGAAGAAGCGTTCCCGTAAAGGTCTGACTCAATCCGGTCACCAGAATTATCTTTTCGCCAATCCTGGCCATCCACATGCCGAGAAACATGACTACAACCAGAAACATCAGGAATTTAGACCAGATCTTCCAAAAGGATTCACGCTTGGAAGGTGAACTCACGACGGCTTCCTTGTGCATCCGGTGCATGACCCGGAGATACATGAAATACGCAGTGATTATCAGTATGCTTTCGACTCCTACCATTCCTATCCGCGGAAGCGGCATTATCCCCAATGACCGCGCTACCGCAGCTCCCAGTACGATAAAAATTACACCCAATACAAAAAGACCCGTTACTCGGTTGGAGTGAGAAACCTTCGAGAGTATCCTTCCCTTCCCATAATAATAGTCCAGCCCCATCAGAATCATAAAATTGACCATGACCGAACCTATGATATCTCCGTATCCAAGCCCGATCCGGCCGAGGGAGAATACCGCCGTAGAGGCCGTTATAATCTCGGGAAAGGACGTCGCCACGGCGAGAAAAAACATTCCTATGACACCCTCGGAAATATGCGTCTTTTCCGAGATAGCCACTCCCTCCAGGCACAGACGGTAGGCAAAAAACGTCAATAATCCCGCACAAAATAAAAACTCAAACCAGACCATAGGTTTATGTCCAATCGGGAAGTAGGCGGCTCAGCATGTAATGATTTCCGCCCGGATCTCATCACCGTTAATCTCAATTATGCCGAAAGAAGGTTTTTTTGAAAGCATGCTGCCGGTCGCGCTTCCGGGGTTAAAAAAAAGAACACCATCTTTTTTCTCGTTAAAAGCAGTATGCGAATGACCGAAAATAATTATATCAAGTTTCTTTCCAAAGGCCTTGCTGACCCTCGTGAACAAATTAAAAGGCGCCCCTTTTCCGTGTATGACCCCGATCTTTTTCCCGGCTATATTCAGAACCATTTTTTCAGGCAAACTCTGTTTAAGCTCATTGCTGTCCATGTTCCCCTGAACCGCTTTTGTTTCGGCTATTTTCCCGAGCTCGTCAATCACACTTTTTTCTACGGCGTCGCCGGCATGAATTATCAGATCACACTCTTTAAAATAATCATAGATTTTTTGCGGCAGGCAGTCGGCGGAAATGGGTATATGGGTATCAGAGATAACGCCGATTCTCATAATGTCAGCTCAAACTTCCCGAATAAACGAAGTATCTTGTTAAGCAGCTGCACATCCCAGACCCATATATTCTGTTCTTTAGCCAGAAGAAACGCGTTCTGCTCTATACCGTTAAGCGGAACGAATATCTTCCGCACGATCTTAGACTTATCTCCGGTCCCCTTATAATCCCATAAAGCGCAGATGTCCTGTTCCTCGGCGATATCGCCGCGTTTGAGCCGACATGCCCATTTCTTGTTTTGGATACTGCCTGTAATCTGGAAAACATTTTCGGAAAGAGCGCTGCTTTTTACAGCATCAAATTTCGGCATCTTACGGCTATTCATCCTGACCTGTATCTTTTCATTGTTAAAACTCCTGAAAAGATCGCACATGACATCGCCGACATCCTTGGCGTCAAACACGCGATAAAGTTCATAATCTTTAGCCATGGAATTTTTGAACTCCAGATATTTTATGTCCATATCGTCCGCGATTGCGCGCGTTCTCAGGCTGTAAACATGCTTCAACCAGTATTCAAAAAGTTTTTCCGTTATCTTATAGAAAACCCCGCTTGAAAAAACGAGATCCATCTCCTGAAGCGCCTGCAGTTTGGCTCCTATTTCCCCGCCGGTCGTATCAAGATCTTTTTGTATTGATTTAATCGTGCTGTTGCCTCGCGCGAGCGACAAGAGAACTGGGAGAAATTTCGTTCTGGCTTTTTTCTCCAGGAAAAAATTCACGGTATTTTCAAAATACTGGTTGAGCACCCCGTCCGACGCATACAGAAGTTCCGCGAAAGCGTCTAAAAGACATTCTTTAATATCGCCCTTACCGTGTTTTTCATTTACCAGCTGCGAGAACCGGGTTGATAGGGCCTCAAGATAAAAAGGACTGCCCTGTGAAACCTGTATGAGATAGTTCCGTATGCTCCCGTCGGGATCAATATCCTTTACCCTGTCGGAGATAAAGGAACGGGCTGTCTGGCTGTCAAAACCGTTCACATCAATAACCTCAAAATTCCCAAAAAGCAGAGAAAGCCGTTTTGAGAGTATTTCTCTCAGAAGCGTTCGCTGTGAGCTTGAAACGATATACATCGTATTCTT
>Ga0208325_1000257_pt1 | contig 14308 bp, 18 predicted proteins | sample PL_2010_330m_FD_185486 | JGI IMG/M metagenome (GOLD analysis project Ga0208325, IMG submission 185486) | Freshwater microbial communities from Powell Lake, British Columbia, Canada to study Microbial Dark Matter (Phase II) - PL_2010_330m... | ecosystem: Environmental > Aquatic > Freshwater >...
GTGGAGGTGCGGCGCGATCGGAGTCCGGCGGCGGTTTTCGCGCGTTGATATGGATGCGCGCGCGAGGTCGAGAGGGGGGAGGGGGCCAGTCGGGCCCCGCGCTCTCTGTCTATGTAGTAACCCCCCCACAGAAAAATTATATACAGAATCCCACTCTTTTACCATTGACAGCGCGGAAACCACTTGATACCATTCATGGTGAAGATTACGAAACGTTACGTAACATTACATAGGAGTACGGTAATAATGAACGGTGGCTTTGTAAAGATATACAGCGATATGCTTACTTCCTCGATATGGAACGAGAGCGACAAGGTGCGGGTGCTATGGATCACGATGTTGGCAATGAGTGATGCCAAGGGTGTTGTCAGGAGCGCATTGACATCTTTGGGGCACATGGCGAGGTTGAATAACAAGGCCGAGCTATTGGAGGCTCTCAGTGTTCTCGAGGGCCCTGATGAGGAAAGCCGTACGGAGCTCTATGAGGGTCGTAGAGTTGCCAAGATAGAGGGAGGCTGGCAAATCCTGAATTTTGAGAAATACCGTAACGGAGTGATCAATACTCCAACCGCTGAAAGGAACCGAGATCGAGTTCGGAAGTTCAGAGAGAAGAAATCAAAGGAATTGTTGCCGCAAAGCGTTACAAAGCATGAGGAAACATTACGTAATGTTACAGTAACGGACGGTAATGCTACGTTGCATGTCTCTGCTTCTGCTTCTGCTTCTGCTTCTGCTTCTGAAGATGGGGAGTGTGAGGGGAAGACGGTCGATGTAATGATTTCACGTTTACACGATCTTGGGGCAACAGATATCACGCCTGAGATTTGGATTAAGATTAACCGGGCGTATCCGGGCGCAGATCGTTCTAAGGTGGTTTTGGAGCTCGAGGCGTGGGCTGAGAAGAATGAGGCCCCGGTGCGTGGGTGGTACAGCTTGATAATGGGCTTCTTCTCCACAAACGAGGCTACGCGGATAAAGCGTGGGCTTGTCGACAAGACCGGGAAGGATATTGAGCCGGCCGGATCGGAGATGCCTGATTATCTCAAAAAGGCAGATGCCATCAAAGACCCTGAAGAACGCCGGGCGTATCTGGCAGAGCTTCAGGATGAGGGGAAGGTATGAGCTATTACGTCCAGCCATGTAACGCCTGCTTCAAAAAGCGGCCGTGCATGAGTGGCCTTTGTGACGAGTGCTACGAGAAGGGTTTGAAGATTGCAGGAAAAACGAAAAGGAAAAGAAGAAATGAACAGACCGCCAAGAACAGAAAAGATGCCTGAAGAGGTCAAAAAAGAGGCTGGCAAAGGGCCAACGCCGAGGGCCGGAGCTCACAGCGAGAAGTGGGACGATTGCCCCTTGTGGTGGAGGCGGTGGAATTTAGACGCTGACGGCCGGTGCGGTTGGTGTTACTGTAGAGAAGAAGAGCGAAACAAAGATAGGAGATAGAGATGGCTGACAAAATATACGCAGAAGGAATGTATGGCAGTTTTGCCAAAGACGGTGATCCGACTTGGAAGATGGGCCGGATCAGTATTCAGATAGACCGCTTCAAAGCGTTTCTTGAAGAGCACAGGAAGGAGGGCGATGATTGGATCAACCTTGAGATACTTCAGCGCAAGAGCGATAATACAAAGATGAATTTCCAGCTTGATACCTTTACGCCTGATCCGAGCAAGCGCAGAGAAGAGCCGCCTCAGACGATGGAAAATGTCAACAGGGGCGACGAGCAGATGGGGCCGGACGATGAAAATTTGCCATACTGAAGATATTGAATTTGAGGAACGTGTTGCCATAAAGATATTTCACGGTAACATTCCAGAAAGGAAAGCCATTGAGCAAGCTACAAGGGAGCAACGTGATCACGACTTACAAACGGGAAAAGCTGACCAAGACCAAGGTTAATTACTGTCACGATCTTGGCGAGTTCTTCCCCGAGTTTATAATTGTCGTTACGATGCCGGCCGAAAGTCAGGCCTGTATCAATCAGGAGATGGATAGGCAACTCGCTGTTTTCATCCACAAAGCTATGGCCTCAATTTTAGAGGTCGCGCCGGCGGCGTATATGTTCAACAGCGAGGGGAAGTTCAGGCCTTTCGGGCCGCTCGCAGATGATATATCTCACTTCCCGCGCTACAACTACAAGGAGCAAAACCTAGAGGTAGACGAATTATGAGAGCGAAAGGAAAACTGAATAGCACTCGCTACAAGCAGGAGTGCGCGAACTGCGGAAAGTTATACGAGGCGAAGCGGAGGGGTTCAAAGTATTGTAGTAAGAAGTGTCGAAACTCGCATTACAATAAAACCCACCCGCGAGTTGATTACCGTGAAGTAAAAGCCATCCTGAAGCAAACAGAAGCGTACAGATAGAAAGATCATTATGAGCGAAAATCAAGCCCCGTTTTCCGAAGAGGCAGAGCGCGCCTTTCTTGGCGCAGTCATGTACGATTACACGGCCGCGACTACCGGCCTTGAAGGTGTGCGGATCGAAGTAGAAGATTTTTATGTTCCCGCTCACGCTACGATATGGGAAGCCGTTGATGCTTTGCTGATGGAGCAGAGGCCAGTTGACGCGCTGACAGTTGAAGACAAGTTGAAGGCCACAAAGAAGCTTGATCAGGTCGGCGGTTCAACCGCGCTGGACGCGCTCATAGATGCCTGCACAACTGTCACTCATGCACACTATTACCTGAACATCATTCAGAAGAAAGCCAAGGCCCGGAAGATTCTGCACAGTTGCCTCGAGGCCCGGCACGATATATGTACCAACCCGGACAAAGACCCGGACGATATCTTGAACAAGATTCTCGAAGAGCTCTTTGACTGCTCCGGGGCCACAGAGTCAAGTATCACATTGGGCGAGGCCGCCAACGTCCTGATACGCCGCTTCAAGGATGCAAAGGAAGGGATCAAGCCCGGCCTGCCGTGCTTCTTGCGCGATCTCGAAGACTATCTTGGATTCTGGAAAAACGCCGGCCTTTACTTTATCGCGTCTGAGCCGGCCCTTGGTAAGACAACTTTCCTGCAACAGCAACTCAAGCATTGGGCGAAGGATTGCGGCATACCAGTTGCCGGCATAAGCCTCGAGATGAGACTTGAGGATTTCTTTGGGCGTATGCTTTGCGAAGAGGCCGATGTTTCCATGTTCAATTTAGAGCAAGGCACACCGGAGCCGCCAGGCGCGTCACCGCCAAGCCGGATACAGAAGTTCGGGAAAGCCTGCCAAGCATGGATAGGCGAAGACGGCAAGCCAAAGTACCCGCTCTATTTGACCGACAAGAGGATGAATGTGGTTGAGATTTGTACGTGGGTCAGGATGATGGTGAAGCGGTTTGGAGTTAAAGGCGTAGGCATTGATTACCTTCAACTGATGAAAGTCCCAACAGGCCGAAGGTTCGGATCGGACGCGGAGAAAATGGAGTACGTGGTAGAGATGATGCGCGATCTATCCAAGGAGATCAACATACCAATTATCATCATGGCACAGATCACAAAGGAAGCCCGGCAGTCGGCCAAGGGCGCAGGCGGCAACAAGAAACGCCGGCCCATGCCGAGCGACATACGCGGCTCTTCAGCAATCGAAGATGTTGCTTGGGGCATCATTATGATGTATAAGTGGATCAACGAAGACACCGATCAGGAGCAGATTATTGTTGACTTGTGCAAGCACAGATCAGGAACAATAGGACGCTCTGAATTGATCTTCCAGAAGACGCGGCAGAGGATGAGCTCGAGGGCCCTTTACTCACCGAGAGGGTATTAACATGGCTAAGAAAAAAAAGAAGAAGGCAGTTACGGCTATTGCTAAACTTGAACAGGCCGTTGCCAAGACTGAAGATATGAAGCCCCCGCAACTTGTGGGTGTGTCTAGGAGTATCAAGAATACATTGGCCGTGGCAGACAGCCGCAACGCAGAGAACGGCACAGGCGGCGTTTCGCTCGAGCAGATTTGGGATGAGGTCTGCGAGTTTACCGACACCAATGAGATGGTGCGGATCAACCTTCAGCAAATTCAAGTGATGTTTCAGGAAGCCTTCTCGCGCTACTACAGCGACAAGGTTGGCCGCGAGAATATGCTAAAAATCGTTGAGGAAAAGGTATCCGAAAGCTCGGAGTTTATCGAGCAATTCATAGACCTCAAGAGGCTTTACGCGCAGGAAGAGGCAGACCAGATGAAGGTGATCACTACGCTCTCTAGCCGCGTGGAAGGGATGGCCAAGGAGTACAGGCAATGCGCTCTGCAAAAGAAATGGGTTGTGCATATCGCTCTTGTCATTCAATTCAAGCTGGCCGTGGAGTCTGCTATCCACCGCAACATATCTGACCCGCAAGTGTTGTCGGCTATCTCCGAAGACATAAGACAGGCGGCTATGGAGCTCTTCAAAGTTTCGCCGGAGGATTAGAAGTGCCAAAGCAACAAGGAGCAATGAAAGCGAATAGGCCTCTCAGCATTGGGGAGCTTGCCAACGATCTCGCTCGCAACATCCAGAAGAAAGACCCGCGCTATGATTTCTTCTATAATTATCCTTTCCCGCCGGTTGCGGTTGCGCCGGGCAACTTCTTCACGGACGGCCGTAAGACCAAGGCTCTCTTTGGCGGCAACAGATCACGCAAAACAACATACGGTTTGATCGAGGCCGTGATGGTGTTCACAGGGATCATTCCGAAAGAGTTGAAAGGCGTGTACGCTCACGAGAAAGAGCTTCTTGATATCTCTCCCGGCGGCGCGCATCACCGGCCGCGTCATGTGCGTATTATCGTTATGGACTACGGCAAGCATTGGAATACAGTGATCAGGCCCATGCTCTTAGGGAACCCGGAGAAGAACGAGATAGGCTTGCTTCCTGAAGGTTGGTCGAAGTGGGATAAAGAGAATCATATATTCGAGGGCCCGGATGGAAGCTTTCTCGACCTCTTCTCAAGTGATCCGGCACAGGTAAACATCGACACCCGCAATCTCCGTGGCGCGTCGATGGATCACACGATGATTGACGAGATCAATACTGAATCGACATACGGTGAATCTTTGGTTCGAGGCACACAACTTAACGACGGGCCGCGCACCGTTACGCAAGTGTACTGTCCTCAAGAGGGCTATGATTGCTGGCACTACGAAACATTCTACAAAGCCTGCTACGACGCGATCACAAAGAAGCGGCTACCGATAGGCAAGCAGAACAAAGCCATCTTCTCGCAACAGATCAGCATGAAGGATAATCCGAGCATATCGGCCGAGCAGATCGAGATGATCGTTCAATCCTTGCGGCAATGGGAAGTGGCTTACCGCGTCTTTGGCGAATACAGTTACCGGGGCGAGAACCCATACTTCCAGATTGAAACTCTGATCAAGTGGGAAGACCAAGCCACCGTAGGCCGGTGTTGCGTTGTCGAGGAAGAAGGTGTGGATGTTGAGAGAGGCAAGTTCGGCGGCGTGATGAAATTCATCCCCGGCGGTCAGGCCGCAGAGAACGGCAAGTACGATGAAACCAAGTTTCCGGTGTGGCGCGTCTGGAAGGAGCCCGAAGAGGGTCACCGCTATTTGTTGAGCGCAGATGTGGCCGCCGGCAACGAGAGATCGGATTATCAATCAGCCAAACTCTTTGACGCTACCACGAAGGGCGAGTTCGACGAAGTGGCTAGTTTAAGAATCAAGATGCTCAAGCCCGGAGACTTTGGCCAGCAATGCGCCTGCATGGCCACGATCTACGGGAAGTGCCTGCTTGTGCCAGAGAGCAACAATACCGGCGAGGCGTTCATCGACAGGGCCCGAAACTACGCGAACCTCTACACCCGGATATCTGGAACAGAGAAGCAGGACAACAAGGAAACGACAAAGTACGGCTTCTCGACTGACGTAAAGACTAAGGGCCCCATGCTCGAAACGCTCTACAAGCACATAGAGAATTGCGGCAAAGTGGGAGAGCCATTCCTGCGAGACAGGCATACGATCATGGAGCTTCAAGGCTATGAAGAGCGCATTAAACGCAACAAAGAGAATGTGCCGATCCGCGAGTGGGGGGCGAGGGCCGGCTCCCATGATGATACCGTAATGGCGACGGCTATAGGTTGCCGCGTGATCCTCACAGAGTATTATAAACTTTCTGCTTGCAAACTTTCTACGGATAAGCCAGTATCTTTGGTGGACGAGCATAAGTTTGATAAGAAGAAATCTCAGCGAACAGGAGCGTTCTCGAAATTGAAACCTCAAAAGAACTTCTTTAAGACACAAGCCAATTTCAATAGGACTCACCGTAATGCCTCAAGATGATACCTATAACGGTCTATCGCCAGATCAAAAGAAGCATATAACGAGGTTCCGCGATTCGCTTCAGCAAAGCAAAGACTTTGTTCATCCCAACTTCCAGAAATTCGTAAGGTTCTACAAGATGTTTGCCGGCATCCCGCCGCCAGAGATCAAGGGCACATTCTCCCAAGTGATGCTTTGGTATCCGTGGTCTATCATTGATCAGGAGCTTCCGATAGCGATGCGCTCGATCCTCACGAATGATTGGTTTAACCTCGAGGCCGAAGACCTTTCTCTTGAAAAACACGCTAAAACCGCCCAAAAATGGGCTAAATACCAGATGGAGAAGGTTCAGCGTATCCCGCAAACAATCATCCCGACGATGCAGAGCGGCTTGATTTTCGGTACTGGATACCGAATGTATGGCCACAAGTTTCTAAGCCGCACCGTAAAGGATTTTGTTGAGACTGAGAGTTTTATGGGTGTGCCGCTTGGGATGGAAGAGCGCGAGCGCGAAGAGCAGAAGAGTATCATCAATGGCAACTACATGAACGTCTTTAACGTCTTCCCTTCCCCCACCGGTAGCCAGATCAACGCGCCTGATTGGTGTAGCGAGACACAGGTAGAATACTTGATCGCCAATTTCTACTACAACGAGAAACAGCTTGAGAATGAAGTAACGGCCGGCAATTTCGATAAGACACAGGTTGGCTTCTTGGTAGACAATAAATGTGAATCAGTCGATCCATCCGAAGACTTCAAATCAGAGCTCCTTTCTGCCGGGGAGGGCTGGAACCAATTTCAGGCCCCGCAATGGGTGAAGCTGATGAAGAGCCGGAATGTCACCAAGCGTTTCCGAGTAAGCTGGTATTTCAGCCCGGAGCATTGGATGGCCATGGGCGAAGATAGATGCTTGCTCTATGAAGGGCCGCCGCTCCTGAAGTACATACCAGTAGCCAAATTTGCCCCATCTCAACAGCTTGACAACTTCTTTGGTGTAGGCCTTCTCGAGCCGGCCGAAGACCTTTTGATGTCCATAACGCTCAATTTCAACCATAGACTCGATTATATGGCTAACACGTTCCACCCCACTACTTTCGTACCGGAGCAAATGATAGAGGATATCGGCGGCGATATGGGCGTACTCGATCCAAGCCCTTACAACACAGTACCTTACAACCATAAGTCTTACAATGGCCCTATCGGCAATTTTGTCCACCGCGACAGGCCGCCGGAGATCAATCAGCAGACCTTCATCGAAGAGGGCAAGATGGAGAACTACCTTCAGGAGATTCTTGGTCAAGATCGCGCTGAAACGCTCCAAAGCGAGACAGCCACAGTTGGAGCAAGCTTGATCAGTAAGAGTGCCGCCAGATCAATGCTACGGGCCATAAACATGGATGAGGGCGGCTTCTCCGAGTGTATCCGGCTCACATTGGCCTACGGGGAGAAATTCAAGAACCAGAACGAGATTATCCGCACCGGCGGCCCTGATATGCCTTGGGAGAGTATAGACCACGAAGCTATCACCGACGGCTATGGGATCAGCGTCAACGGGGCCCGAGAGATGGATATGAACGAAGAGGCCTTCCGCAAGATGCTCACAATAGCCCCTCAAATGCTCAATAATCCCGGTATTCGCGGCCAAATGGAGCTAAGTCAGCAATTACTCGAGAAGGCTGGCTACCGCAATGTGGATAAGATTCTCAACGGCCCTGAACAGCAAAGCCTCGAGATCACCCCGGATCAGGGCGGTATGCCTACGGCGGCCGGGGCCAGTACAGTCGATAATCAAGTGCGCTCAACATACAACGGCTCGCGCGCGGCCAAGAATGACGGACAGCAGATCGCGGCCGGGAATGCGATGATTTAATGAAGACAGTCTTTGACGCTACCATAAGCAAGAAGCCCATCCAAGTGCCGGAGCCTAACGACATCTTGGCCTTATCCAAGACCCTCGAGCGTACCGAGCTTGAGGTCGAATTACTCGAATTGCGGATTCAGAAGCTAAACGAATCAGACGATTTTGCCTTTATGATTGAAGAGTCTGAGGCGCGAGAACAAGAGCTTCTGAAGGCCCTCGCCTGCGTCGATCCTCACGATGCCGTAAAGATGGCAACCATACAGGGCCAGATTGCAGAAAGATTTAAGTTGACCGGAACAATCAATTCGTTGCATAATGTTGTCACCGAGAAGAGAAGTGTCTGCGATAAGATCAAAGACACAATATCGAAGTGGTCGAATAAAATGAATAAGATGGCAAAGGAAAATTGAAATGAAAGACGGAACTGATGTTGTTCAGCCTACACCCGAAGCGAGCATACTTGATAGCATTGTAGATGCTACGAAAGGTGCGCTCGCTGATCCGGTGGAGGTTACGCCAGAGGCCCCGATAGACGGTAACCCGGATGCAGTTGCACCGGCCCCTGAAGATCGGCAACCTGAAAGCCCTGAATCACCGACAGACCTCAAGCCTGAAGAGCCCGAAAAGGCCGAAGGCGACAAGGAGCCCGTTGTTGCAGACCCGGACAAGAAAGAAGAAGACCCCGACAAGAAGGAGGCCCCGAAAGAGGCAACCCTTGACGATAAGGTTGACGAGTTTCTTGGCGAAAACCTAACGCCTGAAGAGGATGAAGGTGCGTACCGTGATAAGTACGAGGCATCCTCGAGGGAAGCGCACAAACTGGTAACAGAACGTGACAGCATGAATCGGGCCCTTGAAGGGGTCGGCGTTGCTTTAGTTCAGACAGGCATTGACGAAGGCGGTAATCCGACTTACGCGCTTGCCCCAACTGAAGAGTACGCGGCCAAAGAGGTCGAGATTGATGTGGACGCGCTTTGGGACGGTATGAGCGAAGCGGAAAAGGATGAATTAGATGATTCTCCTAAGAAGGCGTTTCAAGGTATCGCACAAAAGATAAAAGCGGAAGTGCTTAAGCAGAAGCCAGAGGTGAATGCTAAAGTTGAGGACAAGGTTCTAGCGGTAGACGAGCGTAACGGTATTTGGGATTCTTTTGTAGAAGAGAAGACTAAGACCGGTGAGCCACGTTATCCCAATGCAGACAGTGAAGACGCACAGAAAGTGATGGGGCGCATCTATAATTCTCGATTGCCCGGAATGGACAAGTTCCGCAATATGATGGAGCAGGATGCAGGGTTTCACAAGTTGGGTCTTCAGATGATGTATTGGGGCGCAAGCAGAATTCTTGTACCACAGAAATTAGCGGCCTCGGCGGCGGCAAAAGCAGAAGCCGAGAAGCAAGAATCGAATAAAAAGGAAACTGTTATTCCTATTGGTGCAGGCGGGATTCCCCCGGCCGCGCAAACAGAAGCGGAGCAAACCAATTCTGATAGCGTTGCTGAAGGTATAGTGCAAGCATTGAACAGGTAGCAGGCTCCTAAAAAGGGAGGCCAAAATGGCTGTTGATCAGGGAACAATTATAGACGGGGCCGCAAGGTCTGATAACGTCAATGCAAATGGTCTTGTAATTGATATGGAGTCGAGAATCAAGGAACTGGAACCTGATTCCTACATGATGGTCGCGCTGACTAAGGCTTTTGGAGCCAAGGTAGCCGCAGACCAGTTGAAGCATGAGTATATGGAACGCAGACCGATTCCTAACTACTCTGTTTGTTCTGCCGCAGTTTCGGCAGGCGACGCGGCTATCAGCGTTAAGGATTATGATCGCTGTAAGACCGATCACCTTATCTATGTTCCGAAGAATGATGAGATGTATCTCATTCAGGACGCGGCTATAGACGAGAGCGTTGCCGTTGTGGCATGGCCGGCCGGTTCAGGAACGATTGTTACGGCAATAGCCGTTGGCGATCCTCTTGTAATCATGCAGGTAGACGCACACGCAGATGGCGAGGCTGTTCCTACTGCATTCACAAACCAGAGCACGAATAAGTTTGACTATATCATGCAACTGGATCGGGCCGTCAAGAAGACCGATATCGAGGCTAAATCGAAGCACTACGATACCCGCGAAGATACTCTCGCGTTTGATCGTGGCGTTGCATGGATCGAAGCTATGCGCGATATCAATGTACTGATGTATGTTGGTAAGGCCGGGCGTGAGATCGTAACCGCAAGCGGCCGTAGACGGCATTGCTTGGGCGGCGTGTTCGAGAAGTTTACAGAGAATGACATTGATCTGTCAGAGAGCGGCGGTGGATTCACGGAAGAAACCCTTTCGAGCATCCTCGCAGAAACCACGTTCTTCTCTGCATCGAGTAAGACGAAAGTTGGACTCTTTGGCACAAAGGCATGGAGAGCTATATCGGCATGGCCGAAAGCAGCACTCCGCATAAGCCCTAATGCGAAAGAGTGGGGTGTCAGAGTTTCCCGCATCATCACCGGTTTTGGTGATGTTGACGTTGGTTACGATAACGTCCTGAACGCTGATAAGGGTCTGGATGATCGCGCTGTGATCCTTGACCAGAACAAGATGCGTCAGCTATACCTTGCAGGCCTGCCAGTACGTTTGTACACAGGCATTCAGGGCAGCAGAGACATTCACAATACTGAAGATGCCATTTCCGGCACAGTTGGTATTATGACCCCATTGGCTGAACTCTATGCACAAATATCAGGCGTTGCGTAGACATTATTAACCCTGTATAGCCCCCGCAAGGGGGCGCAGAAAGGAAACTGAAAAAATGACGGAAAACGGAAAGATCGAAAAGGTGGCAAAAGACGATTGGCTGAAGGACCCCGACAAAGTGATACGAAGGGTTTTTCGTCAATTCGAGTGGTGGAAGAATCCAAGCAAAAAGAAGCTTGGTCTTGCTAACCTCGAAAAGCGTCAGATCAAAGGTACGGACTATCCGGCCCTTACGGTGATATCAACTCCAAACCATGCTTGTCAGCACGTTCTCGAAGCGAATGTGCGCGAGTACGCTGTTCAGCTAAAAGCTCTTAGGGGCTATGTTGAAAAAGGCTTGTTGGAAGAGATTGACCCGTCGGAAGCAGGAAAGGTTGGTATCCCTCCGCACATCCCGACTGAACTCGAAAAGCAGAATAAAACTCTGGTCGAAAAGGTGAAAGACCTCGAAGCGAAGCTTGCCGGTAAACCCGAAACGTCCTCCAAGGATGGCGCGACGGACGGCGAGAAGAGCGACAAGAATGTAACCTCGAAGCCGAGTAAATAGGAGATATGAAGACGATGAAGAATAGAATGAAAATTGGGATTGCTCTTCTGAGCATGATAGTGTTGGCCTCGGTAGCAAGTGCGGAACAGCGTGGACTTTATAAGTTCGCCGAAGCCGACAAAACGCCTGCGATGAGGATCAAGTATAACGGTTCAGCCTCAACAGCAACATTCACGAATAGCACGACAGCATTCGTAGTTGTTGATGATACTGTTACCTCAACCGAATCGCGCAGTGCAGGAACGTATGCCAATCTGGCCTCTACGGTTCTGGCCGCTACAAACTCAGCCGGAAAGAAGAATTTCGAGATTGAGTATGTAGGAGCAATCGCTGCTGACGTTTACAGTAACAACGTGATAGCCGCAACGGCAACAGTCGATCTGACTGATGGCAAGTGGCATAATATCGGGCTCATGGATACATCGGCTATTATAGCATATCCTGTAGGCGTACCGGGTAGCGATGTAGGCAACTTCTATGTTGACTCCATCTACGGTAACCTGACCGGTACTGGTGACATCACGCTTGACGTTTACATCGACGGCGCGAAGGTGTGGGAAAACTACATCGTTAGCCCCACGTATAGCTCGTCTGACGGTTCGATTTACCTGACAAATAACATTGTCAGCGTCAATATCGAACTGCCAAGCGGCATTATGGCAAGCTCCGGCAAACCGGTTGCAGTACGCGCTACCCGCGCCACTACGGCAACTACCGGAAACCTTGGCGTAATCTTCACCAAGCGATAGACCGCAACTGTAGATACTATAAGTGCGGCCCTGTTCACGCAGGGCCGCACCTTTTAGCAGGGGGGCCTGTCCAATGATAGCTTGCGGAGAACTAATACAGCGCATTCAGGATATGATTGACGATGATAGCCCTGAGACAAAGGTTGTCATACGCAGGCACATGACTTCAGTGGTGTCCGGCTTCTCGAGCCGCCGGAACTGGTTTGTGCTCCGACTTCCCCTTGATATCCCATCTTCCCGCATACTCCCGGCAGACGTTCAGACGATTTACTACTCGCAGGCCCCGGATACTGACTACCAGACCCATCAGAGCGCGGCCCCAAAGCGTTACACCGATAACCGTTGGCTTTACAACTGGTATCTGTCTCTTCCGATCACTACGCCGGTCTTAACCGGCTCCGATCTGGCCACTACAATCAACTCGACTACGATTACATCAGTGGCGGCCGGCTTTACCGCCGCAATGGTCGGAGAATACGTCAGGATAGGCGCACACCCCGGCTTCTACAAAATAGGTACTTATGTGGGGGCCGGTGAGGTTACGCTCACTGAGGGCTTCAGAGGGGCCGATCTGTCCAATCCTAGTACGCCGGCTAACCTGACCAGCCAATACTTTGAAGTGCGGCCTAACGGCACAAAGCAGTTGATCCTGCATGATGAGCTCGGCGACGCGATTACTACCGGGACATTTCCTATTCAGTACACCCGGATACCGCTTCCTCTCTACAACGATTATGATCAAATCTATCTGCCCGGCAACTGCGAGGCCGTCTTGCTGAAGTGCCTCAAGGTAATGGATCGTACACAGCGGTACAGCAATGATGCCTTGAAGCTGGACGGTGATCTCGAGATGGAATGGGGCCGCATGAAGGCTCTTGATTTTCAACCGGTAAGCAAACCGATACCAAGGGACGCAATGGGCCATCAGATCATGTTTGGCCGCGACAAGTACAGCGCAGGCGGGTACGACTCTAATAGCAGGCGCATTTTATCATAAGGGAGATATATGTCTTTTCGCAGACCATCCAACCCGGCCCTTATGTCGATCGCCAAGTTTCGCTATTTCGACGGCATAGGCGGCCCTCTTAAACAGCTTTTACGGCGGTTCAATGAGCGCGGCCAAGATATCTCGAACAGTATCGCCAATGAAGTGACCGATTTCGATCTCCTTCAAGTTGGCTCCATGATCAAGCGCAACGGATCGAGGAAGACCAATACAACGGGCGAGGCCGCTACGGTCACAAACGTCATACCTGTTTCCGTAGGGAGCGTCTTGGCTTACGGCGTTGTTGTTGCCGGGGCCCTGAAGATCATAACGATGCCAACGGTAAACGTGCGGCTCAATCCGCTCGAGCTCTCCCCGGCAAACGCTACCCCTGCTCTTGCGACTCACTATACTTCAACCGATCCCTCAATTTGGTACTAATATGGCCTTTAGACGCGAAAACGATAGAATATCAAAGCTGAACGCAAAAAGCTTTCGCGCATTCAAGGGCTCTCATTACGGCTATGGCAAATGTGATCAGCCGGATATGTTTGCGTACATCGTGGATTTTGTTGCCAACAACGAGAAGCTTGAGAAGCGTGACGGCCAAAGGAAGAACTCTACCACCGGATACCCGGCTACCATTACAGAAGTGATGAATATGAATTTAGGCGGCGCGAATCTGCTCGGCGTAGTAGTAAACGGCGCGATGATTGCGTATCCGACTGAAGATGTGCTTGAAGCTATCCGCAGATACTATACAGTAAGGGAAGTAAGAGCCGGATTCACAGTGACAAGATTAACGGCAGAAGAAGTAAACGACCTAATAAAGAGGGCTCCGCGATGAAAAAGCTACTGGTAAGCGTATTGATGATGTTCCTTTTGGCAACGGCCGCAAAGGCTGATTGGGGTTATACCACCAATGTAACTGTTAGCACAAACGGCCTTACGTTCACTTTCCTTGGTCTTGACGCACCAGCCGATCTGACTCTTTTCAATATAAACTTCACTAATTTGCAGGCGTGGGCGAACACTGTGACAAACGGCCTTGCTTCCATCGTCTACGTCGACGCAGCCACGAACACTCTTCATGGTTGGGTCGTCGCACAGAGCTATGTAGATCAGACCATAACCAACGGCATACTCGCATCGGCGAACTCTTATACTGATAACGCCACTCAA
>Ga0208325_1000258_pt1 | contig 14302 bp, 11 predicted proteins | sample PL_2010_330m_FD_185486 | JGI IMG/M metagenome (GOLD analysis project Ga0208325, IMG submission 185486) | Freshwater microbial communities from Powell Lake, British Columbia, Canada to study Microbial Dark Matter (Phase II) - PL_2010_330m... | ecosystem: Environmental > Aquatic > Freshwater >...
GTCCTTTTGTCGCGAGGACTTCCGTTATTGCGCTGGTAAGACAGGTTTTTCCATGGTCTATGTGTCCAATCGTTCCTATATTAACATGTGGCTTTGTGCGTTCAAACTTTTCCTTAGCCATGATTACCTCCTTTTAGGTTTCTCCCTTAATTATTTTTTCCGCTACATGTGAAGGCACTTGCTGGTAAAAAGAAGGCTCCATTGTATAGCTTGCGCGGCCTTGTGTCAAGCTTCTTACAACTGTCGCGTACCCGAACATTTGCGCAAGGGGAACGAATGCTCTTATGACTTTTGAGTTCCCCTTCTGGTCTATTGCTTCGATTTTTGCCCTGCGCGAGCTTAAATCACCCAAAACATCACCAAGGTATTCTTCCGGAGCCGCGACCTCCAGGTCCATTATGGGTTCCATCAAAACACATGATGCTTTTTTTAAACCGTCCCGGAGCGCTATGGAACCAGCCATCTTGAATGCAATATCAGAGGAATCCACGTCGTGAAAAGAGCCGTCGTAAAGAATCGCTTTTAAATCAACGACGGGAAATCCCGCCAACACGCCGCTCTTTGCCGCATCGTTAATTCCTCTTTCGATCGGCTTTATGTACTCCCTTGGAATTTGGCCGCCCTTAATTTTGTTCTCAAACACAATACCCGCGCCCTTCTCGGATGGCTCGACCTCTAGCTCAACGTGGCCGTATTGTCCCCTTCCACCTGACTGCTGAATAAACTTGCCGGTTGCTTTTACTTTCTTGGTTACGGTTTCCTTGTAAGCAACGTGGGGCTTTCCTATATTCGCCGTAACGTTAAATTCTTGCTGTATGCGTGAAACGATAATCTCCAGGTGCAACTCCCCCATACCATTAATCAGGGTCTGGGCGGTATCAGGGTTAAATCTTACCGTAAACGACGGATCTTCCTCTTCCATTTTTTTAAGAGCTTTCGCAAGCTTCTCCTGGTCCGATTTTGTAGCCGGTTCGATAGCCATCGAAATAACGGGTTCCGGGAAATGTATCTTCTCCATGAGGATCGGCGTATCCTCCACGCAAAGGGTATCGCCCGTAAAAGCTTTTTTTAATCCGACGAGTGCCACAATGTCTCCGGCCTCTGCGGTCTCTACAATTTCCTGTTTGTCAGCGTACATTCTCACTATCTTTCCGATTCTCTCATCGACGTTTTTGACGGCATTATAGATGTGTTCTCCGGTACGTAAGCGGCCCGAATAAATCCGCACGAAAATAAGCCTGCCTACAAACGGATCTGTCATTATCTTAAATACAAAGGCGCATGGACTTTCGTCCGCATTGGGGTATTTTATTTCTTCTTCGCCTGTATCAGACCTTGTTCCTTTCGCAGGCGGAATGTCAAGCGGTGAGGGCAGAAAGTCCACTATGCCGTCCAGAAGAAGCTCCACGCCCTTATTGCGAAATGCGGTACCGCAAAATACCGGTACGAATTTATTTTTAATCGTTGCCCCCCGTATATACGCTTTTAACTCATGGGGATATATGCCGCCGTCGTGAACGTATTTGTCCATCGCCGTCTCGTCCACCTCGGCGATTTTTGCGATGAGATTGTGCCTATATTTACTGGCCTCTTTCTTCACGCTCTCCGGGATGGGTATTTCCTTACGCTTTATCGTTACACCTTCTCCTTCGAACTCGTATGCTTTCATAGAAACAAGATCAACTACACCGTTAAAGTTGCTTTCGCGGCCTATCGGTATTTCCACGGGGTGCGCGTTTGCACCGAGTTTGTTGCGAATATCCTTTGTGGCTTTGAAGAAATCGCCTCCGACCCTGTCCAGCTTATTTATAAATGCAATTCTTGGAACGCTGTACCGGTCTGCCTGGCGCCACACGGTTTCCGACTGGGGCTGTACGCCGGCTACGCCGCAAAAAACAATAACTGCACCGTCCAGAACCTTGAGCGAACGCTCCACCTCGATCGTAAAATCGACATGTCCCGGCGTATCTATAATGTTGAGCCTGGTATCTTTCCACGAACACATAATAGCAGCGCTCGTAATAGTTATGCCTCTTTCCTGTTCCTGGGGCATCCAATCCGTCGTCGTGTTGCCATCGTCGACATTACCTATCTTGTATATCTTTCCCGTGTGGTAAAGAATGCGCTCGGTGAGCGTGGTTTTGCCCGCGTCGATATGCGCAATTATACCTATGTTACGTGTATTTGCAAGTTTTGACATTTTTTTATCAGCCTTTTCCTCTTTTTCCTCTATCACCAGGTGCGTCCTCGCTAAACTTATAACTTAAACCCTATAACTTAAGACCGTCCGCCTACCACCTGTAATGGCTAAAAGCCTTATTCGACTCAGCCATTCTGTGCGTGTCTTCTCTCTTTTTTATCGCGCCGCCGGTTTTATTATGCGCTTCCGTGAGTTCATCAGCCAGCTTTTCCTGCATGGATTTACCTTTTTTCGCCCGCGCAAAATCGCGGATCCACTTCATGGCCATAAAATTCCCTCGATTTCGGTCAACCTCCATAGGCACCTGATATGTTGCGCCGCCTATTCTTCTTGGCCTTACCTCCAACATGGGCCTGGCATTGTCTATTGCCTTCTGAAAAACCTCTGCAGGGTTTTTACTTCCGGTTTTTTTTGCCAAGAGCTCCATCGCACTGTAAACAATGGATTCGGCCACCGATCTTTTGCCACAGATCATAATCATGTTTATAAATTTCGAAATCAGCTCGTTGTTATATTTCGGATCCGGTAATACCTCTCTTTTTGCCGCTCTTCTTCTTCTCATTTCTTCGGCCTCTTTGCTCCGTACTTTGAGCGCGACTTCTTCCTGTCTGCCACTCCCGCCGTGTCAAGCGTTCCTCTTACAATATGGTACCGTACACCCGGTAAATCCTTAACCCTTCCGCCTCTTATTGTTACGATCGAGTGCTCCTGAAGGTTATGCCCTACGCCTGGAATATATCCGGTCACTTCGATGCCATTTGTAAGCCGAATCCTTGCAACCTTTCGCAGCGCAGAATTAGGCTTTTTCGGGGTTTGGGTCTTGACCTGCAGGCACACGCCTCTTTTTTGTGGACAATTCTCCAGTGCGCGCGATTTTGACTTTCTCTTAAACCTCTGTCGCCCCAGCCTTATAAGTTGGTTTATCGTCGGCATGCCCTTTTATTTTCCCTTCTTTTTCTTTGTATTTTTTTTCTTTGTTTTCACTTCCGGCTCCGACACTTTCTTTTTCTCTTTCTCCGGCACGGGCTTCTTGACTGCTTTTTTCTTTTCACCTTCAAGGACATTTCTTACGATCTCTATATCGCGGTGGGATTTAAATCCCGTTCCTGCGGGAATAAGGTGTCCCATAATTATATTTTCCTTGAGCCCCAAAAGATTATCTACCTTACCACTGGCTGCGGCTTCTGTCAATATTCTCGTTGTCTCCTGGAAGCTTGCCGCGGAAATAAAGCTTTCTGTTGTAAGCGACGCCTTCGTTATGCCGAGGAGAACGGGTGTGGCGCTGGCAGGCTTTGCTTTTCTCTTGATCGCCTTTTCGTTTTCTGCTTTGAATTTGGTTCTGTCCACCTGTTCGCCGATTATGAAAGATGTATCCCCCGAATCCTCTATCGCTACTTTTTTCAGCATCTGCCTTATTATTATTTCAATATGCTTATCGTTAATTTTGACACCCTGAAGCCTGTAGACTTCCTGCACTTCGTTTAGAAGATATTCCTGCAGTTCCTTTTCGCCCAAGACCTTTAATATATCCTGCAACACAATAGGCCCGTCTATCAGCTGCTGCCCCGCAATAACACGGTCGCCTTTATATACATTTAAGTGCTTGCCGTGCAGTATAACATATTCCTTGGCCATGCCTGTCGGACTCTTTACAATGACTCTTTTCTGACCTTTTTTTGTTTCGCCAAATTCTACAATGCCATCTATTTCGCTTATAATTGACGGGTCTTTCGGACGCCTCGCTTCGAAGAGCTCGGCAACGCGCGGAAGGCCGCCCGTTATGTCTTTTGTCTTAGTTATCGTGCGGGGTGTTTTCGCCAAAATGTCGCCGGCTGCAATTTCTTGTTTATCGTTTACAGTAATAACCGCGCCAGAAGGAATCGGATATATCGCAAGTACCTCGTCCTTTTGGTTCAGTATGACGATCTCGGGGTGATAATCACCCTTGTGCTCTATAACAACTTTGTTTTTTATCCTCGTGCTCGGGTCGAGCTCTTCTTTCATCGTAAGGCCTTCTTTTATATCTTCGTATCTGACCTTGCCCATTACTTCGGTAAGAATGGGAACCGTGTACGGGTCCCATCTGACAAAAATTGTTTTCTTGTCAATCGTGGCCCCTTCGGCAAACAAAAGAATAGCGCCCTGGGGTATAGTATGCTTTTCCAGCTCCCGGCCTGACTTTTCATCTATGCTCACCTGACCATTCCTGTTAAGAACAATGACCTGGCCCTGTTTTTTTGCGGGAACGGTCTTCAGCCCGTGATATTTGACTACACCGCTATTCCTCGTATCAATGTAGGATTGTTCGATGACACGACTGGCGGTTCCGCCTATGTGGAACGTTCTCATGGTAAGCTGTGTTCCCGGCTCTCCTATGGACTGCGCCGCAATAACGCCCACAGCTTCTCCTAATTCCGCCATTTTTCCGGTTGCAAGGTTCCTGCCGTAGCATTTCGCGCAAACACCCCGGCCTGTTTCGCATGTCAAGACGCTTCTTATGCGTATCTTCTCAATATTTGCATCCTCAATTTTTTTCGCCTTCTCCTCGGTAATTTCCTGACCGCCCTCTACTATTATTTCATCTGTAACGGCATTAACTATATTGTCCAGAGCCACCCTGCCGGATATTCTTTCCGAAAGAGAAGCAACAATTTCATCACCTTCTAGGATGGCACTTACGAATACGCCGTTCAATGTTCCGCAATCAGACTCCGTCGTGATCACGTCCTGCGCAACGTCAACGAGCCTTCTGGTAAGATAACCCGAGTCGGCCGTTTTGAGAGCGGTATCCGCCAGGCCTTTACGTGCACCGTGCGTTGAAATAAAATAATCGAGCACAGTAAGGCCCTCTCTAAAATTCGCCGTAATGGGTATTTCTATGATTTCTCCGGACGGCTTTGCCATTAAGCCTCTCATTCCGGCAAGCTGACGTATCTGCTGCGTAGATCCTCTCGCGCCGGAATCCGCCATCATAAAAATAGGGTTAAATGAATCCAGCTCTTCAAAAATCAAATCGGAAACCGACTCGGTCGTATGCGTCCAAAGATCGATAATCTTGTTGTACCGCTCGCCGTCGGTTATAATACCCTTCTTATATTGATCCTCTACCTTCGCCACTTCTTCCTTGGTTTTTGCTATATACTTGGACTTTTCGCTGGGGATATGTAAATCGTCTATTGATATGGAAAGCCCGGCGAGCGTCGCTTCCTCAAATCCGACCTCTTTGAGTTTATCTAAAAGCTTAACGGTCGCTTCGTGGCCTTTCAGCTTATAACAATCGATAATAACATCGCTCAGTTTCGATTTGATCATTACACTATTGACAAAAGGTATCCCTTCGGGAAGGAGGTCGTTAAAAATCGTCCTCCCTACCGTCGTCTCAATGATCTCCTGACCTATCCTTAATTTTATTTTCGCATGGAGGTCAATCCGTTCATCCTGAAATGCAGTAATTACCTCGTCGGCATCCGCAAAAACGCTTCCCGCGCCCCTTAAGCCTTCTTTTTCCCTCGTAAGATAGTAACATCCCAGAACAATATCCTGAGATGGCACGGTAATAGGTTTGCCATTAGCCGGTGAAAATATATTGTTTGTGGAAAGCATCAGAAGCCTCGTCTCCATCTGCGCTTCCAGGGAAAGCGGAACATGAACGGCCATCTGGTCACCGTCGAAGTCAGCATTAAATGCCGCACATACAAGCGGGTGTATCCTTATGGATTTGCCCTCGACAAGTACCGGCTGGAAAGCCTGTACACCAAGACGGTGCAGCGTCGGCGCCCTGTTAAGCATAACGGGATGGTCTTTTATAACTTCATCGAGTATATCCCAGACCTCCAGCTTTGCCCTTTCCACCATTTTTTTCGCGCTTTTTATGGTATGTACGAATCCTTTTTCTCTAAGCTTTTTTATGATAAACGGCTCGAAAAGCTCAAGTGCCATTTTCTTCGGCAGGCCGCATTCGTGAAGCTTAAGTTCCGGGCCTATGACTATAACGCTTCTCCCGGAATAATCAACCCTTTTACCTAATAAATTCTGACGAAACCTGCCCTGTTTACCTTTAAGCATATCGGCCAGGGACTTCAAGGGGCGATTTCCTGGACCCAAAACAGGCCTCCCGTGACGGCCGTTGTCAAAAAGTGCATCAACCGCTTCCTGAAGCATTCTCTTTTCATTTCGGATAATTACTTCCGGCGCTTTCAGCTCCAGTAGTTTCTTAAGGCGGTTATTTCTGTTAATAACCCTCCTATAAAGGTCGTTTAAATCACTCGTGGCAAACCTTCCGCCGTCAAGCGGCACCAACGGCCGGAGGTCAGGCGGTATTACAGGTATTACATCCAGTACCATCCATTCGGGTTTGTTACCCGAATGCCTATAACTTTCGATAATCTTGAGGATCTTTACGCTTCTTTTTTGCGCATGGGCTGTTTTTGCCTCGCGCAGTTCTTTTTTTGTTTTCTGGGACATTTTATCGAGATCTATTCCCTCGAACAGGCCCTTGACGGCTTCTGCCCCCATTTTGGCTACGAATTCATTCCCATATTTTTCTCGGTATTCCACGTATCTTTCTTCGTTTAAAAGCTCGTTTCTCTTAAGCGGGGTCTTGCCCGGATCTATCACAACGTATTCTTCGTAATATAGAACCTTTTCCAACTGCCTGGAGTTCAGCTGCAGGATATTGCCCATCCTCGAAGGCAGGGCTTTAAAAAACCATACATGTGAAACAGGAGATGCAAGCTCGATATGACCCATGCGTTCGCGCCGCACGCTTGAACGCGTGACCTCGACACCGCAACGATCGCAAACAATTCCCCTGTGTTTGATCCTCTTGTACTTGCCGCAGTTACACTCGTAATCCCGTGTAGGCCCGAATATGCGTTCACAAAAAAGGCCGTCCTTTTCCGGTTTTAATGTCCGGTAATTAATAGTTTCCGGCTTCTTTACCTCGCCGCGCGACCAGGACCTAATTGTCTGGGGAGAGCTCAGGCGTATGCTGATCGCATCAAACCTATTGCTTGTTTCCTCTATCACTTTTTTTCCTCTTTTGTTTTTTCCATCTTTACATCCAGACACAAGCTCTGTAATTCTTTGACAAGAACGTTGAACGACTCCGGCGTGCCCGGCTGAAAGGAACTTTCTCCTTTTACAATGGCTTCGTATATCTTGGTCCTCCCCATGACGTCATCACTTTTTACGGTCAAAAGCTCTTGAAGCGTGTAGGCAGCCCCATAAGACTCAAGCGCCCAAACCTCCATCTCACCGAACCGCTGTCCGCCAAACTGGGCTTTGCCTCCAAGAGGCTGCTGTGTAACCAGAGAGTACGGACCTATGCTCCTGGCGTGAATCTTGTCATCCACCAGGTGTATAAGCTTCATCATGTAAATGTAACCTACGGTAACCTTCTGATCAAACGGCTTCCCTGTAAGGCCGTCATAAACGGCTACCTTACCGTCCTGCGGAAGATGCGCTTGCTTCATTTCGCTTTTTATTTCGCTCTCGCGCGCCCCGTCAAAAACGGACGTAGCAACGCTAAAACCGAGAACCTTTGCTGCCCAACCAAGGTGTGTCTCCAGGATCTGGCCCACATTCATTCGACTCGGCACTCCCAAGGGATTAAGTACAATTTCAACAGGGGTACCGTCTTCCAGAAAAGGCATGTCCTCTTCAGGCAATATCTTGGCGATAACACCTTTATTCCCGTGCCTGCCCGCCATTTTATCACCAACGGAAATTTTCTTTTTGCTCGCTACGTAGACAATTACTTTTTTTAAAACCCCGGGCGGCAATTCATCGCCGCGTTTTATGTGATCCACTTCTCTTTCCTGTTCATAAGAAAGCTCTTCTATTTGGGCATCCAGGAGACGCATGATCCTATTGATTTCATTCCCAACCTGGGCATTATCCGAAACTTTTATGTTCTCCAGGTCGGCCTTTTCTATTTTACCGAGGTCCTTTGTCTTCACCACAGTGTCATACCTGATGAGAATTTTACCGCTTTCGTTACCCAAAAGACTCGCGGCCAACTTCTGCCCCACCAAAAGCTTGTGAAGCTTCCTCACCTTTTCTTCTTCGATTTTCTTTATCTGCGCGGAGAAGACCTCTTCGATCTTCTTTATTGCTTTATTTTCTTGTGCCCGCTCTTCCTTCGTTTTAGAGCGTGCCTCCTTTCGCGCAAAAACCTCAACGTTGACAACTATCCCCTCTATCCCGGGCGGAACCGTAAGGGAGGCATCCCTTACGTCGCCGGCCTTCTCTCCGAAAATAGCGCGCAAAAGTTTTTCTTCCGGGGAAAGTTCTGTTTCTGATTTAGGCGTTACCTTACCAACCAGAATATCGCCCGGCGTAACTTCGGCACCAATCCTGGCAATGCCGCCGACGTCAAGGTTGCTGAGAGCGTCGTCGCCGACATTCGGAATATCCCTGGTGATTTCTTCATTGCCAAGCCTTGTATCGCGGGCATCTATTTCAAACTCTTCAATATGCACCGAGGTATACACATCCCCTTTTAAGAGTTTTGTGCTCATCAAAATCGCATCCTCAAAGTTATAACCACGCCACGGCATGAATGCAACGAGCACGTTTCTTCCCAGCGCAAGCTCCCCGTCTTTAGTTGCAGCACCGTCAGCGATGACATCGCCCTGCTTCACTTTGTCACCCATTTTCACAAGCGGACGTTGGTTTATGCATGTATTGGCATTGGAGCGTTCGAATTTCCGTAGACTGTATTTCTTTCCACCTATTCCGATTTCGCTTGCGTCAACTTGGGTTACCGTACCCTTGACGTCAGAAACAACGACTGTGCCGGAATCTTTGGCCGCCCTGTGTTCCATACCGGTTCCGATCAGCGGCGATTCTGTTTCCAAAAGCGGCACCGCCTGCCGTTGCATGTTCGAACCCATAAGGGCTCTATTGGCATCGTCGTGCTCCAGAAAAGGAATAAGGCTCGCCGCAACACTCACGAGCTGCCGGGGCGAGACATCCATGTAATGCACGTTTTTCGGTTCCGCCGAAATAAAATCGCGCTTGTACCTGGAAAATACCTTGTTACTTATGAAAAACCCTCTCTTATCTATGCGTTCATTTGCCTGCGCTATAATATATTCGTCTTCGATATCAGCCGAGAGATATTCAATTTTTTCCGTAACCTTTCCGTCCTCGACTTTTCGATAAGGTGTTTCGAGAAAACCAAATTCGTTGACCACTGCATACGTGCTAAGCGACGTTATGAGCCCTATGTTCGGGCCTTCCGGCGTTTCTATCGGGCACATTCTCCCGTAATGCGAATAGTGCACGTCCCTTACTTCAAATCCGGCTCTTTCCCTATTCAACCCTCCGGGCCCAAGTGCACTAAGACGTCTTTTGTGGGTCAGTTCGGCGAGTGGATTCGTCTGATCCATAAATTGCGAAAGCTGGCTCCTCCCAAAAAAGTCCTTCACGACACTGGAAACAAGTTTTGCGTTAATAAGATTGTGCGGCATGATACTATCGAGGTCGTATATGTTCATTCTCTCTCTTACCGATCTCTCGAGCCTTACCATGCCTATCCTCAACTGATTAAGCAAAAGCTCTCCGGCACTTCTTACGCGTCTATTTCCCAGATGATCTATGTCATCGATCGGACCGCCTTCGTTTTTAACGCGAATAAGCCGTTTTATGGCCTTGATGAGCGTCTCGCTATCCAAAATCGTGCGCTCAAGCGGAGCACCCATGGAGAGTTTTCGATTGAGCATAAATCTTCCCACGCGGCCCAAGCTATATCTCTTGGGGTCAAAAAATAATCTGTCAACAAGTCCCTCGGCAGAATCCAGTGTCGGCGGATCCCCCGGGCGCAGTTTCCTGTATATTTCCAGGAGCGCTTCATCTCTGGACCTCGAGTGATCGCGTTCCAGCGTCTTCACTATCTCGGGGCATTCTTTGCTTAATATTGAGAACTGTCTTATTTTCAAGTTCCACATTTTTTTCGCAAGGTCTTTTGTAAGCCGTTCGCCCGATTTGGCAAATATAGAATTTGACGATGCATCGATAATATCTTCGGCCAGAACAAAATTAATATAGTTGGCCAGCTGGCTTTCGCGGATTATTTTCACCTTTTCGATGCCGCTAAATACCTTAAGAATATCTTCGTCTTTAGATAATCCGAACATCCTCAAAAATACCGTTCCGATGAATTTTCTTCTTCTGTCGAGGTAAACATATAGGATATCCGTGGGGTCAAATTCAAATTCCACCCATGCCCCTCTGTAAGGTATAACCCTTGCCGAGAATATTCTCTTTCCGCTCGGATGCTGTGACTCTTCGAAGGAAATACCAGGAGAACGATGAAGCTGGCTGACTACAACACGCTCATCACCATTAACGATAAAGGTGCCTGTAGGCGTCATGAAAGGCAGATCGCACAGGTATACCTCCTGCTCCTTTGTTTCCTTAGGAGTCTTTAACCTCATCCTTACACGTAGCGCCCCGCCGTATGTCATGCCCGTCTTTAGGCACTCCGCAATGGCGTATTTCGGTTTTCCAAGAGTATAGCTCATGTACTGCAGCGAATAGACCTTATCCGGCGTATCCAGCGGAAAAGTTTCCCTCAAAAGGCTTTCCAGCCCTTTCATTTCCCGCTTGTTTCTGGCAACGTCAGCTTGCAAAAACGCTTCATAGCTAGAGAGCTGAATCTGGATAAGATTAGGGAGGTCGAAACACTCCTTTATCTTCGCGTAATTCTTGCGTTTAATCATGCTACTCCCTGTAGTGTGTTACTTTAGTTCGATCTTCGCGCCGGTCTTCTCAAGCTGTGTTTTTATCTTGTCGGCCTCTTCTTTTGTGATGCCTTCTTTAACCGGTTTTGGTGCGGCTTCTACGAGTTCCTTGGCTTCCTTTAAACCCAGTGTAGTTACGGCACGGATTTCCTTGATTACCTGTATCTTGTTCTTTCCGATTTCCGCAAGCACTACCGTAAAGGCTGTCTTCTCTTCGGCGGCCGCTTGACCGGCGCCGGCAGCTCCCGGTGCCATTGCCATTCCTGCCATAGCCATGGTGGCCTGGGCACTAACCTCGAATTTTTCCTCCAGCGCCTTGACAAGATCAGAAAGTTCGAGAACCGTCATCTTCTCCAAGGTATCGATTATACTTTTCATGCCTTTGGTCAACTCGATCTTCTTGCCTTCCTTTTTTTCCTCTTTTTTCTCTTCCACCTTGGCTGCTTCAACCTTTGTTGCCTCGGCCTTGGTTGACTCTTTTTTTGCCTCTTCAGCCATTTTCTTTTCCTCCTTCTTTTTTCTTTTTTATTTCGTTTATCGCATAAACCAGCTTTCTTAAGCAGCCCGACAAAACACCGACAAAGCCGGTAATCGGGCTCTTTATATGACTTATCACGAGTGATAGCAAAACCTCTTTCGGCGGCAATGCTGCCAAGTGCTTTATTCTGTCGAGGCTTTCGATCTTGCCGTCGATAAAAGCGGCTTTCAGCTTGAGTGACGAGTGTTTTTTTGAAAAATCGACAAATGTCTTAGAGGCTCCTATCGCATCTCCCAGGAATCCGACACCCGTCTCGCCTTTTACGAGCTCGTCTATGCCTTTCAAATCGGATTTTTCAAACACCCTCTTTACAATCGAATTTTTAACTACAGTATACCTTGAGCGGGATTTGCCCAATTCTTTTCTAAGCGTCTCCATATCAAGTGAGCTTAAGCCCTTGTAATTAGTGATCATAAAATCCGGAGAGGCAGCAAATTTTTTAGCGAGCTCCTCGAGCATAAAACGTTTTGTACTTATACCGTATTTTTCTTCCATCTCTTACTTCCTAAATTCCGAAATATCAATTTTAAGCCCCGGCCCCATGGACAAGGCAAGTGTTGCAGATTTTACTGTCTGCGGTTTATTCAGTGACGGGCTTGCTGTAAATATCGCATATAACAACTCCTTGGCGTTCTCGCAGAGAGCTTCCTTTGCAAAAGAAATTTTTCCCACGCCGACATGTATGCCGGCCTGCTTATCCATTTTGAATTCGACCTTACCCGCTTTTACCTCTTTCACTGTCTTCGCCACCTCATTCGTAACTGTTCCGGTCTTGGGATTCGGCATCATTCCCCTCGGGCCAAGAACCCTACCGAGTTTGGCAATTTCTCTCATCATTTCATTTGTCGCCACGGCAACGTCGAAATCGCACCAGCCGCTCGCTACCTTTTTGACCAAGTCTTCGGAGCCTGTAAAATCTGCGCCGGCTGCTTTGGCTTCTTCTGCGTCGTGTGCTTTACAAAAAACGGCTACCCGTATAGTTTTCCCGGTTCCGTGAGGCAAAAACGCCGTGCCGCGGACCGCAGCCTGTGCGCTCTTCGGATCAAGATTTAAATTCATAGCCAGCTCCACCGTCTCGTTAAACTTCGCCTTGGGCATGCCCTGCAGGGCCTCCACAGCTTCGGTTAATTTGTACAGTTTCTTCTTGTCGTAAAGCTTCTCTATATTTTTTTTCTTCTTACTTAGCTTCATTGGTTTCTTTGGGTTTTTGCGGCGCGGGTGTTGCTTCGTCGGCTTTTTCTTTGTCCTCTTTCGGTTTTTCGGTCCTCTTCTCTACTATATCTATTCCCATGCTCCTGGCCGTACCTTCTATAATCTTCGCGGCAGCATCTGGGTCATTGGCATTTAGGTCCTTCATTTTTGTCTTTGCTATTTCCGCAACCTCTTTCTTGGTTACCTCTCCGACCTTTTCTTTGTTCGGGACACCGCTAGCCTTGGCTATGCCGCAGGCCCTCTTAAGAAGAACGCTCGAAGGCGGGCTCTTTATTATAAAGGTAAAGGACCTGTCTTCGTATGCAGTAATAACCACGGGTAAAACAAGGCCTTCTTGCCCCTTTCCCTTCGTTTTCTCATTGAAAGACTTGCAAAACTGCATTATATTGAGACCGTGCTGTCCGAGAGCCGGGCCTACCGGGGGTGCCGGATTTGCCGTCCCTGCCGGACAATATAGCTTTATAATCGTTTTAATTTTCTTAGCCATTTTGCGTTACACCTTTTCGACTTGCCACATCTCGAGTTCTACCGGGGTTGCGCGGCCAAAGATGGATATTGAAACCCTCACTTTGCCTTTTTCGGAGTTCACTTCCTCTACAACGCCATTAAAGTTGTTAAACGGACCTTCTTTTACGCGTATCGCCTCTCCCTTGTCAAACATGACCTTCGGGATCGGCTTTGCTTTCGTTGTTTCGGTCTGCTTCAGTATGCTCTTTATTTCCAACTGTGTAAGAGGCGTCGGCCGCGAGTGCGGTCCCACAAATCCTGTAACACCGGCCGTGCGCTTTATAAAATACCAGCTTTTGTCGCAGAGCTCCATTTCCACCAGCACGTAACCGGGGAAAAATTTTCTTTCGCTTATTTTTTTTTTGCCACCTTTAATCTCTGCCACCTGCTCGGTCGGCACTATGACCTGCGAGACGAGGCTTGCGGCTTCCGGCGTCTGCTCCAATCTCTTTTTGAGGTTTGCTTTTACTTTTTCCTCAAAGCCGGTCTGCGTATGAATAACGTACCATTTCTTTGCCATGTTAGCGTATAACAAAATTAATGAGGTTAGACCAGATCAAATCGCATACCCCTATAAAAACCGCCAGGATAGCTACAGAAACAATAACAACTATAGTTGAATTGATAAGTTCCCGCCTGGTCGACCACGAGACCTTCGCAAGTTCCATTTTGACTTCGCTTACAAATTTTACAGCCTTATTCATTCTTTTACCCTACGTTTACTCCGAACAATGGCAGGAGCGGCAGGACTCGAACCTGCAGTCACGGCTTTGGAGACCGTTGGTTTGCCAGTTAACCGACGCTCCTAAAACCACATTCGAGACACATTTATTTTATTTCTTTATGCTTCGTGTGTTTCCTGCAAAACTTACAATACTTCGAAAGCTCCATGCGCTGCGGATGCAGCTTCTTGTTTTTTGACGAATTGTAATTACGCCTTTTGCACAGCGTGCATTCGAATGTTATGGTCTCTTGCATATTACTCAATAATCTCCGTTACGACACCCGCGCCTACGGTGTGGCCGCCTTCGCGTATGGCAAACCGAAGACCTTTTTCCATGGCTATAGGCTCAATTAGTGCGATTTCTACGGTTACAT
>Ga0208325_1000259_pt1 | contig 14198 bp, 13 predicted proteins | sample PL_2010_330m_FD_185486 | JGI IMG/M metagenome (GOLD analysis project Ga0208325, IMG submission 185486) | Freshwater microbial communities from Powell Lake, British Columbia, Canada to study Microbial Dark Matter (Phase II) - PL_2010_330m... | ecosystem: Environmental > Aquatic > Freshwater >...
CTCAAAAAAGAGACAAATTTTTCAGTGTTCGATATATCCGAAATGGTTCGCGACCGCGGATGGCTCGTTCCCGCTTACACCATGCCGGAAAATGACGAACACCTCGCGGTTCTTCGAATAGTTGTTAAAGAAGGCTTCAGTCGTGATATGGCTGATCTATTGATCGGAGATTTAAAACGTATATTAAAACATTATGCCGAGCAACCTAACCGAAAAGCAAAAAAACCGGAAAAACAAGGCAAATACAGAAAACATTGTTAACGCGCCGCGTAGTGGAGCACCCCCGGTTCGGTTAAATAGGGACAGGCACCTATTTAAAAAAATAGGTGTCTGTCCCACTATCGTCTCAACCTTTAATTTCCCTTTCTACCGCTTCGTAGGGGCGGACCCATGTGTCCGCCCTTTTCTTTTTTCTTTATCCGAATTATAAGGGCGCACCGACGGGTGCGCCCCTACGGTATTAAAGGGGGCGAAACTCCCCGACCCCTCAATTAATTGTACATTTTAAACTGCGAAATCTATGCGTATATTTTTTTGTAATGGGTATAATTTATTCAAAATCTCCATCTGATTTTATAATTTTGTTTATAGGTACGGTGGCAATAACACCAACCCCCGGGTTTGTAAAATCTATATTTTCTTCCGCGAGCAGTTCTTTAAATTTGTCAAAAACTTTTTCGTTATCCAAAATTGCCAATATAGTTTTATTTATGGTTTTTCCTTCTCCCATCAGCTGTCTTAATCCGGCGAATATGGGAACTTCGTAAGCCAGATAATGTCCGATACCTTCGGAGTCCGAAATAGTGGCACCGCTGATACCCGCTTCCACAAGTAAAAACGTTAGTTTTTCAAGATATTCTTCCTTATTAAGAATGATAACCAAAAGTTCCATATTCTTTCCTCCAATTCATTTGCGCCGCCGACTTTATAGGGGCGGACTTTCGTTTTTATTTTGCTTTACCGATTTCACCGGCCTTGCGAATGGCAAATTTAGTCGCTATAGGACCGATTATTTCGAACACTATCGTAGTTGCCGCGATAGTGTTTATAACCAAAACCGCTAAATCCTTCCCTGTCTGACCTAACACCGAAAAATCCCGTGTAGCCATAATAGCCAGACCTATAGCCACACCGGCTTGAGACAATATTCCAAATCCCAAATATTTGCGGAGAACAGGATCCGAGTTTGAAACTGCCGCGCCGAAATAAGCGCCGCCCATCAATCCCAAACTTCTGCAGGCAATATATATTATACCCAATAATCCCATAGCCGGAAGAAGAGAAATCTGCAGATACGCGCCCGCGATAACAAAAAAGATCGTATATATAGGTAGTGAAATAAAGTTAAAACTTTCAACTGACCTGCGGTTGGCATGCAGATAAAGATTCGCGAAGATTATACCCAAGCTCAAATTCGCTAAAATAAGAGAAAAGTGAAAATAATTTGAAAGCCCCGAACAGATCATAACCGCTGATAAAGAAACGGACAATATTTCTTTTTTGCTATGTATCTTTCTCGCGATATACCCCAGAATGAAACCAATAAATCCGCCCAATATTATGGCGCCGGTGATTTCAATTATCGGCCCCTTTACTATGGACAAAAAGGATTCAGCAGACCCCGTTATGGATATTTTTGCCAAAGCCGCCGCGAAAGCGTAAATCATGATCGCTAACCCGTCATCTAACCCTACGACAGCATATAGCGCGTTAGTCAGAGGACCTTTCGCCTTATATTCCTGTAATACCACGGCAGTTCCGGCGGGAGCGCTCGCGGGCGCCATGGCTCCGAATATTAGCGCCAAATACACCTTATGGGTCAAGAAATAAACACCTGCAAATACCAACGCGAAAGCTCCGAAAGACTCGGAAAAAATAATTGCAACAATACCTTTTCCCATTTTTCTCAGCGTACTCAAACGCATTTCACTACCGATAATGAACGCGACGATCCCCAAGGCGAAATCTGTGAATACGCCCATGGATCTTAACAATTCGAGGGTGAGAATATTGAGGAAAGAGGGCCCAAGCAACAGCCCCGCGATAAGATATCCGACGACAGCGGGAAACTTTAAACGGTTACTTATCTTCCCGCCGATGAACCCACACGCCAGCATTAAGCCCACCAAAAATAAGATCTGCATGCGTTAAAAACCTCTATTGTTAATAATCCACTTTTCTAAATATCTCTATAACCTCTTTCGGCGTGGAAGCATTTAACAGTTGTTCCCTGAAAGGTTCTTTATCTAAACGCCTGGTAAGAGAAGACAGTATCTTTAAATAATCGTGCAGCCCTTTGTCTTTAGGAGTTCCCATCAAAAATATCAGTTTAACGGGCTTTTTATCCAACGCGTCAAATTCCAGCCCATCGTTAATTCTTCCGAACGCGATAACGAAATCTTTTACGGTATTAGTGCGGGAATGAGGAATGGCGATATTCTGTCCGATTCCGGTGGAGCTTAAGGCCTCTCTCTGGAAAACATCTTTAATGAATTGATCATAATCCGATACCGTTTTTTCGTTCTTTAACAAAATCCCCAGTTTTTTTATGGCGTCTTCCTTGCTTGATGCTGTAAGGTCGAGATCCATATGGTTTTCTCTAAGATAATCCGTAACTTTCATTTTTTGTTCCTCCTTTTGCCGGGAAATCAATACTTACTATCAAATTTCAGTATCAGCCGCATTATTTGATCTTTATTTTCCGCCTTCATAAATTTATTGACACCACCGGAAAAATGAAGCAGTTTGGAAATTTTAGCCAACAATCTAATATGAACAAATTCATTGGGTGCGCAAGGCATAAAAAACATACTTACCGGCTGTTTATCCGGGGCATCAAAGGCGATACCAGTTTTTGAACGAACAATAATTATTTTGGGTTCTTTAAATAATTTCGGGGAAGGATGCCGCGGATGAGGAAAAGCTACTCCGCCGCTTATGGCCGTGCTTAGCATTTTTTCTCTCTGTTTGAGTTCTTTTAAAAGGATGCTCTCATTAGAAGTCAATTCGTTGTCATAAGCGATTTTACTTAACTGCGTAAGCACCTGAGGCAATGTCCGAGCCGATGAATGGAGCTCTATAAATTTAGATCCGGTTAACCTTGATAATGGGACGGCATTTTCTTGTGTGTGTATGATCAGATCCAAATCGCCATCTGACGATTCCATTAGATCCGTTTGCAGATATCTATCTATGGCCGCCAAATGAAACCGCCACTGATTTCCGACTTTTACTCCCGGGATCTTACCGTTTTGCGCCATACGCAGTACGGTTTTCTCGTTCAATTTGATATAAGCCGCTAATTCCCTGGTAGTCATAATAGGATTCGTAACCATTTTAATCCCTACCTTTTGCTATTGGTGTCCGCAAAATAACTTAAACGAACTCAAACTAACGTATATTGCTATTAGTCTATCCCCAAAAAGCGTTTTTGTCAACAGTTTTAAGACAAATTGTTGCACTATCGGGACTTGTCTCTAATTTTGAGGGGTTGAAAGGTGAATCGTTCGCCACCAACCTCGTAGGATGGTAGCAAAGAGCACTACCAACCTACGAGGATGTTGGCTGGGTTTGTTGGTTTTTCGTAGGGGCGGACAGGCGCGCCCGCCCGTAATCGTTGAAAGGTGAATCGTCCGCCACCAACCTCGTAGGATGGTAGCAAAGAGCACTACCAGCCTACGAGGATGTTGGCTGGGTTTGTTGGTTTTTCGTAGGGGCGGTCCCATGTGTCCGCCCGTAATCATTGAAAGGTGAATCGTTCGCCACCAACCTCGTAGGATGGTAGCAAAGAGCATTACCAACCTACGAGGATGTTGGCTGGGTTTGTTGGTTTTTCGTAGGGGCGGTCCCATGTGTCCGCCCGTAATCATTGAAAGGTGAATCGTCCGCCACCAACCTCGTAGGATGGTAGCAAAGAGCACTACCAGCCTACGAGGATGTTGGCTGGGTTTGTTGGTTTTTCGTAGGGGCGGTCCCATGTGTCCGCCCGTAATCGTTGAAAGGTGAATCGTCCGCCACCAACCTCGTAGGATGGTAGCAAAGAGCATTACCAACCTACGAGGATGTTGGCTGAGTTTGTTGGTTTTTCGTAGGGGCGGTCCCATGTGTCCGCCCGTAATCATTGAAAGGTGAATCGTCCGCCACCAACCTCGTAGGATGGTAGCAAAGAGCACTACCAACCTACGAGGATGTTGGCTGGGTTTGTTGGTTTTTCGTAGGGGCGGACAGGTGCGCCCGCCCTTTTCTCTTTTCTTTATTCGAATTATGAACTCGGTCCCAGGTGTCCGTCCCTACGAAGAGGCAGAAAGGGAAATTAAAGGTTAGAAACGGGAAAAGAAGGTAAGATCAATAGGCTCAAAGAATAGACACATGAGCCGACCCTGCGCTTAATCCGGCTAAATAGCCTGTTGAGAAAGCTTCTTGAAGATTATAGCCGCCGGAATCGCCGTCGATGTCAATTATTTCACCCGCGAAATACAGCCCTTTGATGAGACGTGAGGCCATGGCGCGGGGGTCGATCTCTTTAAGCGAGACACCGCCGCGAGTTATCATAGCTTCGGTTATTTTCGCGGTTCTTAATATGGTTAGGGGAAAAGCTTTGCACATTGACGCGAGGAGAAACCCTTCTTGTTTTGTTAACCGGTTAGATTTTTTCGTTTTGTCTATATGGTTTATTTCAAGAAAAAGATCACAGAGTCTTTGAGGAATGAAAGTTTTTAAAGTGTTTTTTATAGTTTTAGAAGCGTGTTTTTTTAGAAGTTTGTTGAAGAAAGAGGGAAACTCTTCTTTTGATATATCCGGAAACTGATCTATTTTCATTGTGAGAGTTTTGTTTTTAGTTAACAAGTCTGATATTGCTCCGCTTACTGACAAGATCAGAGGACCGGATACCCCGCGCGAAGTGAAGATAATATCACCTTTCCGGTCTGCTGTTTTATAGTTGCCCAAAAAAATGTTAATAATAACGTTTTGCAAGGAAAGTCCCTTCAGCACGGAAGGATATTTTTCTTCAACGACAAGAGGGACGAGTCCGGGTTTTAGCGGCTCGACGGTGTGGCCTAATTTTTCGGCGAAGCTAAAACCGTCGCCGGTGGAACCCGTTTCGGGATAAGATATTCCGCCGGTTGCGAGTATAACGGCATTGCAAGAGATAATTTTGCCGTTTTCTAATTTTATGCCGGTAACTTGTTTTTTTGAGGAAATGATACCCCCGGCAGGTGAATTATAAAAAATAGAGACTTTGTTGTTTAAAAGCTCGTTCTTTAATATTTCAAGAACGCTTTGGGCTTTATCATCCCGCGGAAACACTCTTTTTTCCCCGTCAGAGATACATCCCAATCCGCGCTTTTCAAAAAAACGTATAAGGTCCCGATTAAAAAACTGTTTAAAAGCGTCCCGCAAAAAAGCGCCGTTTTTAGAATAGTGTGAGAGAAAGGAATCAAGTTCTCGGCTATTGGTCAAATTACATCGCGAGTTTCCGGTCAAAAGAAGTTTTTTGCCCAACATGTGATTTTTTTCCAACAAAACCACATTATGCGCCTTTCCGCCGGCTGTTATTGCCGCCATCATCCCGGCAGGTCCGCCGCCGACAACCACTATCTTTTTTTTATTCATAATTGTGAAATGAAATTTTTTTTGATCTTTAAAAGTTTTTAATTCCGCATGTAAATATAACATATTTCCCAAAAAAGCGCTAATCCCGTTTACTAACCCCAAATCCTAATTAGGATTTGGGGAACTGCATATATGGTAGATATTTAAGCATTAACGTGATACAATCTTGATTCAAATGTGTTAATCTGTAGCAGAGTGTAACCGGAGGGATACAAAAAGAGCAATGAAAACCTTAAGAGTTGATGAAGTCGCGAAAGTATTACAGTTACACCCATACACAATAAGAAGATTGAGTAGAGAAGGTAAAGTGCCAGCGGTCAAAATAGGTGGACAATGGCGCTACCACAAAGATAAAATAGAAGAGTTGGTAAAGAAAGAGGTTGGAAAGATTGTTTAATAACTAAAAAGGGTTACCGAATTGTTGAGATAGGACACCTGTCCCTGCTTTTGGAGACTAAATTTGTAAAAGATCACAGGGAGCATATAAAAATAATTCCACAGTTTGACATAGGCAAATATATTTCAGCGGAGTATAAGGTATATATCCCGAAATACCGCACAGACTTCCTTTTGACCTATGCCCATGGCGGCAAAGAAGCGACGCTTATCTTGGAATACGATGGGCTGGAGTTTCATTTTAATAATCCTCAGGAAGTAAATAATTTGAATTTCTCGCAAAGTTATTTGGACTATGATACCGCGCGCCAGCTGGAACTGGAAAGTTACGGATACCGATTTCTCAGGATCAATAAATTTAATTTAAGACCGCAAACCCAGGGGCAGACGGAAGTGGATGTTTTAAATTGTCTATTAGAAAAGACTATTGATTTGAAATGATTCAGTGCCGATAAAGGAGCATTATGGGTAAAGCTGAAAATCAGAATAGGGAATACAAACGATCTTGGAATGAAAATTGTTTAAAAACTATTTGCGGTTTTGCAAACTCCTCCGGCGGTAAACTATATATCGGCGTTGATGATGAGGGTAAACCGATTGGTGTAAAAGATTCAGCCAGATATCTGGCTGATATTCCAAATATAACCAGAGACATTTTAGGCATAACGCCGGAGATTACGCAAAAAAAGAAAGCCGGTAAAGATATAATTGAGGTAGCGGTTGCCCCGTCTTCCGCGCCAATCTCTTATCATGGGCGTTTTTATACGCGTAGCGGCAGTTCCGCAATTGAGATAAAAGGTCATGAGCTGGCGGAGTTATTAATGGAAAAATCCGGGCGCTCCTGGGATGGATTTCTTGAAGAGGGAGCCACTTTAAAAGACATAGACGCAGACGCCATCAATATATTCCGGAAACTGGCCGCCAAAAGAATTCCCCTGATTGCGGGCGAAAAAAGCGTTAAAGCAATTCTCCAAAAATTAAACCTTATGGAAAAGGGAAAACTGCGGCGTGCCGCGCTACTGCTTTTCGGCAAAGACCCGAAGAAGTTTTACATGACCGCCTATATCAAGATTGGCAAGTTTGCAAACGACATTGACCTTATCAGCACGGATGACATTGAAGGTAATATTTTTAGCCAAGTGGACAAGGCCCTGGAGATGTTAAGGGTGAAATATCTGCTCTCGAACATTTCTTATGAAGGTATTTACCGGAAAGACAACATGGAATATCCGGAAGAGGCCTTGCGTGAAGCGATCATCAATGCGGTGATTCACCGCAGTTACATGGGCGCGCATACCCAGCTTAAGATATCTCCCGAGGGCTTGAATCTTTGGAATGAAGGCGGTTTGCCGATCAGCATCAGGATAGCCGATTTGAAAAAATGGCATAAGTCCAAGCCCAGAAATGAATTTTTGGCAGATGTGTTTTTTAAAGCCGGAATGATTGAAGCCTGGGGCCGCGGCACAGTCAAGATTGTTGATGAATGTAAAAAAGCCGGGCTGCCGGAGCCGGAATTTCTGGAAGAGTTCGGCGGATTTTCCGTTTATTTCCGTAAAGCTGTGCAGGGGGAAAAGAGGGGAGAAAGGGTCGGAGATAAGGTCGGAGAAAGGGTCGGAGATAAGGTCGGAGAAAGGATTTCCCTTAACCAACGAAAGATCATTGAGTTTATTAAAAAAGACGCCTCTATTTCGGCAAGAGAACTTGCCGGATTAATAGGTATATCTCAACGAAAAATCGAAGAAAATATTGCGAAATTAAAAACAAAGGGGATTCTTAAGCGTGTGGGACCTGATAAAGGCGGCGCATGGAGGGTAAATTAAGTGGCAATAAGAATAACAACAACACATATTTTTAATTGTAACAGGGTCTATTCTTTTTGGTATTTTTGATCCTAAATCAATAGTTTTTTCAATAGCAATTATCGTAATATCTTTTCTGGCAATGGGATATGGCAATGTTTATGTGATAGGACCTTTGTTGGGAGGTCTATCAACATTTTTATACGTTACAATTATTCTAAAAACGAATATTACCTTCAAAGAGGCAAGAGCCCTGTCCTTTCTTTTTGAGCCTAATTATACAAATAAATGGTATCCATTAACTCATATCAAGAATCTTCCGAGAGAACAAAGAAGGACAGAATTATTTACATGTGCACAAAAATTGATGCCAGGGACAATTGTAGGGGCAGAAAAGTTAGACAAAGGAACTGAACATCTTTTGTGCATGTTAAGCAAAATGGCAAAGGCGGATTCTGTTGTTTCTAAAGAAGAAGTACAGATGATTAGTAATTTTGTTATCAATGTGTGCGTATTCCGGAACTTGTATCCACCTATTCCGGTAAGTCGTCCCCACCTGTCGGAGCGAAGCGACGCTGGTTTTATACAGGTTCCATAGTAGAAGACTCCGAAATGCTGTTTTCAGTATTTGATTGACTTTTTGGGATCATTCTGTACAATAGGTAGCAATAGAAAGCTATAGTAACACCACTTATTGCGGATATTCTACTATAAACAGGAGTGTTTTTGATACCATGGACGATTTAACCAAATATTACACAGTAAAAGACGTAGCTAAGAAATTAGGCGTAACCGAAGACTGGGTGCGCGACCTAATCCAGGGTAAGCAGCTAAAGGCAATTAAGATGAAAAGGTGGCGAGTTAAGCCGCAAGATTTAGAATTGTTTGTTAAATCTAGATCAAATATATGTGATGAATTATGAATGGCGTAAAAGTAAAAAATAACTTAAAAAAAAGATGCAAGTGCATTATATAGCAAACATAACTGCTGGCGCATTATTGGTATCGGAGAGCAGAAAGATCTCGGATTTGATGCTTCGTAATGTTTCTACAGCAGAATGGAAAAATGCCATTGAACAAGAAAACGTTCTACAGAAACTGAGCATGTCTTCTTCAAAACGTGTGGCAGGGCATATTCGTTCGCGTTTAAAACTTATGAAGCCGGAGTTATGGCAAATGGTTCGAGATGGAGATGCCCTTCTTTCTACGCAGGCGATATTTGCTGCGGCTATTAAACATTGCCGAATTTTGGGTGATTATCTTGATATTGTTGTCCGTGAGCAGTTTAGAAGGTTAGAAGACAAATTGACCCCTGCTTTGTGGAATGAATTTATCGTTTCGTGCAAACAAAGAGATCCTTCAATGGAAGATTTTCCTCCTTCGACCGCAAAGAAGATGCGCAGTGTGGTGCATAAAATTTTGGTAGAGGTCGGATATCTACAGAGGGCGCATAATTGGACTTTAAAAAGAATTGAAATTGTGCCGGAGATTCTGGATTACCTCAAAAATAAAAATGAGTCATATGTTCTTAAGTGTATACAGGTGTCGAAATGAAAATGACTTTTGAAGAACGATTAAACGCTATTTTGCATGAGATCACAAAAGAAAAGTTTCTCAACAAAAAAGGACTTGGCAATGAAATACCGTTTCATGTATTTGATTATCCGCCTGATTTCGAGTTGAAAATGCGAGAGCATATAGATTTCATGATCAACCGCATCGCAAGTCATCATCAAAATATAAAACTTGTTTATATTAAGCTTTTTGATTTAATGATCGAGCATATGCGTGAACGCGGCACTTTAGAAAAGGCTTTTGAACTTGAATCTGAAAAAGGTGCTACCGCATTATGGAAGGCGATTTCTGCTTCCGTTAAGCCTGAGCGCTTTGTAAAGGTTATTGATGAAAAGCATGAATTGAAGAATGCCAATCTTATTTTTATTAGCGGTATAGGAACAATATGGCCTTGGGTACGCGCGCATTCACTTTTAAATAATTTGCAAAGTATTACCGGAGATGTTTCAGTTGTCATGTTTTATCCCGGCAAATATGACGGTCAATCATTTCGTCTATTCGACAAGTTGGATGGAGATAATTACTATAGAGCATTTAGGCTCATCCCTGAATGAAATGGAGAGTTATATGAAAATTAAAGAACTTTTTATCAAAGATATTTTTCGATCAATAAATGGTGTCATCAAAGCCGAACAACAAGATTCCGCTTCAATATGGCAGGAGTTGGACGAGCTGGTTTTAACAAAAGAATTAACAAGGCATCTCGATAAATTTTTCTCAGTTTATGCCGATACGGTAGACAATGCCTCACGAACGGAGGCTTCAGGGAAAGTCGGGGTATGGGTGTCAGGGTTCTTTGGTTCGGGAAAATCCCATTTTATAAAGGTTCTACATTATCTCTTTTCAAATACTGAAGCTGAAAAGGACGGTGTGCGTAAAAAAGCGGTTGAATTCTTTGAAGAGAAAATAAGTGACGCAATGCTGTCGGGAACAATTAAGAGAATAGCGGGTAAAGATACTGACGCAATTCTTTTCAATATTGATAGTAAGGCAAATCAGTCAAAAGGAAGGGATGCTATATTAACAGTGTTCTTAAAAGTCCTGAATGATCTTCAAGGATATTGCCCGGATTATCCGCATATTGCTCATATGGAACGTTATCTTGACAATAAAGGACTATTTGAGAAGTTTAAGCAGAATTATCACACGCTAACGGGTGAGGAATGGATCGACCGAAGAATTGACTGGCACTTTAAACAGGACGAGATTGTGAAAGTGCTTTCTGAGATTATAGGACAGAGCGAAGAAGCATCAAGACGCTGGATTGACCATGCGGAAACAGATTTTTCTATGACCGTAGAGAATTTCTCGAAATGGGTTAAAGAGTATCTGGATAAACAAGGTTCTACTCACAGACTGTTCTTTTTTGTTGATGAAATTGGACAGTTCGTCGGTTCAGATGGGCATCTAATGCTTAACCTCCAGACAATTGTTGAAAACTTAGGCGTTACCTGTGATGGCAGGGCATGGGTTATTGTAACCTCTCAAGAGGATATTGATACAGTGCTTGGCTCACTCAGCAATGCCAGAACAAATGACTTTTCAAAGATACAAGGCCGGTTTAAAACACGCCTCTCATTATCAAGTTCAAACGCGGATGAAGTTATTCAGAAACGTCTCCTGGAAAAGAAAGATAAATGTCATGAAGAATTAAAAGCACTGTATCAACCGAATGCGGATATATTGAAGAATCAATTAATGTTTACAACGGATACCGGAATGACGCTTTCATCTTACAGGGATGCTCAAGATTTTATTAACACATATCCTTTTATCCCATATCAATTCAAGCTTCTGCAAAAGGTATTTGAAACTATCAGACGAGCCGGCGCTACCGGACTCCATCTTTCACGCGGAGAACGTTCAATGCTCGACGCTTTTCAATTCGCGGCGCAACAAGCCGCCTCAAAGGAAACAGGGATTCTTGTCCCTTTATGCTGGTTTTATCCTTCCATAGAAAGCTTTCTTGATACAGCGGTAAAAAAGACTATTGATCAGGCAAAACAAAACCCATCATTGCATGAATTTGACATATTTATTCTACAAACACTTTTTATGATTCGTTATGTCGATGAAATAAAAGGGAATATTGATAACCTTATCACTCTTTGCATCGAAAGCATTGATGAAGACCGTTTTGAGCTACGAACGAAGATTGAGCAGTCTTTATTAAGACTTGAAAAAGAATCCCTAATTGCCCGAAGCGGAGAGAATTATTATTTTTTAACAAATGAAGAACAGGATATCAGCCGAGAAATAAAGAATGTTGATCTAGGTTTTGGCGATGAAAGCCGTGCCTTAAACAAGATCATATTTGAAGATATTTACAGAGATGAAAAGAAGCACCGTTACGCTAAAACAGGAAAAGATTTTGATGTCTTGCGTATGTGTGATTTACAGTTATTCGGCGGTCGTGTAGAGAAAGGGCTGACATGGTCTGTTATTTCACCGTTTCACGATGAATATGCTTTGTATGGCCAAGCTCGTTGTATTGGCGAGAGCATAAATGAAAATGGATGTATTATTGTTAAACTTCCAGATAATGATCAACTCGGAAAAGAAATTAAAATATTATTGCAAACCGATGAATATATCAGGATGAAAAGTGGAAAAAATAATAATGAAGTCGAACGAATATTAAGTGATCGTAAAGATGAAAATCGTGCTCGAAAAAAACGACTAATAGAGATAGTTAAAAGCCTCATTGATGAAGCTGAATTCTATATTAACGGGCAGGTCTGGAAAGAAGACTCGGAAGAGGTTTTAACTGTCCGTGTTCGCGCTTTAGACTATCTCATTGATAATACTTTCCCCAAGATGGGGTATATTGAACATCCTTGCGCTAATCCTCAAGCAGAAGTCCAATCTGTATTAAGGCATGACGACATAACAGAGCGGACGTTTGATATGAATGTTCCTGAAAATAATCCCCGTGCGACAAAAGATGTGCGTGAATATATTTCACTTTGCGCGATGCAAAGTAAACAGATGGTCATACATGAAATCATTGCGAGATATGGCCTGCGTCCCTTTGGATGGAATGAATGGGAGACCGCGCTTTTGTTGGTAAAGATGTTTTGCCTCGGTGAAATTCAATTTGTATTAAATGGTGGTATTGTTGAACGCGGCAGGGCATACGAAGTAATTTCACGTACAAGTAACTGGAAGAAGGTCACTATTCGCCAGCGAAAGGTAGTTGATTCTTCTAATATCGAAGAAGCTCGCAAACTCGGACAAAAGATCTTCGGAGAAATGGGCCCGGATAAAGAAATTCAGTTATTTGAATTTCTTAAAGATAAGTGTGAAGTCCTTTCCATAAAATTATCAAAGTATAAAACTCTCGCGGAAATAGGAAAATATCCGGGATTAAAGAATATAAATGAGCTTCTCCGCCTTACAAGTACTTTAATGAACCCAAGGGATAGTTTTGATTTTATAGACAGATTTCTCGAAAATAAGAATAATTTGAATGATGCTGTCAATCCCTTAGCGGATATCGAAGCATTCTATACAAAACAACGCGCGCAGTGGGATAAACTTCGTGAGGAGCTTGGACGTTTTGAACTTAACCGGTTTGACTTGGAAAAGAATACAGCCGCGAAAAACGCGTTAGCCCGGATGAAAGAGATCCTGCAGGCTGTAGCTCCGTATGGAATGATCCAAGAATCGGAAAAACTTATCCGGACAGTGAGTGATGTTAATAACGATTTGCTTAAAGAAGCGCTTGAAGCTCCTCAAAGAAGCATTTCTGAATTAATGAGTCGATTTCAAAAAGAGGTTGGCTTTATGAATGCCGCAAAGGAAAATATTGAAAATGCTATGGATAAATTTAAACGGCTTTCCGAACGGGCGAATAACGAGATAAGTATTGCTAACCTACGGCGTCTCATAGATGAATCAAAGAATCTTTTTGAAGAAGAGATTAATCGCAGTGTTCAATCTGTTGCCGGCAGAGAAGAAAAGCCTCAAATAAAAGAGGTAAAAACTTTTCATGTTAAGAGCATTGTGAAGAAAGCTTTTATAGAAACCGAAGCGGATGTAGATGAATTTGTTAATGAACTCAGCAAGGAACTTAAATCGTCAATCAAAAAGGGAAAACGCGTCAGGATAGAATAAAAGGAGTTTTGGTGTAATGGTTAAAGAAGAAGTTGAAAGGCTTTTATCTCAGGGCGAAGGAATCCGCGTTGAATTTAAAGAAGCGAATACAGATGTTCCGTTTTCTTTGTATGAAACGGTTGTATCCTTCTTAAACAAAGATGGGGGCGTTATATTGCTGGGTGTTACAAATGAAGGAATTGTTCAGGGTATTTCTTCAGATGTTATTGAGCAGATGAAGCAAAACATTACAACAGCGTGCAATAATAGTGAATTTATTAATCCTCCTTTATCCTTGACCTCTCTTCAAGTAGAACATGATGGTAAGCTAATACTCGCGCTTAAGATTCCTGTTAGTTCACAGGTTCACAAGCTCAATGGTGATATTTATGAAAGGGAAAACGATAGCGATATAAAAATAGTAGATCATACTCGAATCAGTAATATTTATTTTAGGAAACGGGATATATTTACTGAAAATCAGATATTTCCGGAGGTAATGTTTGATGATTTAAAAGAGGATTTATTTGTTCAATTTAGAAAAATTATTCAAGGCGCTAACACGAACCATCCTTGGCTTTCAATGTCAAACGAAGAAATGCTGCGCAGCGCGTCTTTGCGGATCAAAGATTATAAGACTGGGCAAGAAGGGTATTCTTTGGCATGTATTCTTCTTTTTGGTAAAGATGAAATTATCCAAAGTATTCTACCCGCGTATAA
>Ga0208325_1000261_pt1 | contig 14147 bp, 16 predicted proteins | sample PL_2010_330m_FD_185486 | JGI IMG/M metagenome (GOLD analysis project Ga0208325, IMG submission 185486) | Freshwater microbial communities from Powell Lake, British Columbia, Canada to study Microbial Dark Matter (Phase II) - PL_2010_330m... | ecosystem: Environmental > Aquatic > Freshwater >...
TTCTTTGCCTAACGAAGTAGCTTTCTCTTTAAAAAAGATGCTTGTTCATTTAGGAAAAAACGACTGGAAAATTGTATTTCTGCCAAAAAGCTTAATTAAAAATAGTATTTCATTAAATACTTCATTAAGAGAAGCATTAGATCAAGCACAATTAAGAGAAAAAGAAACATCTTTAACTATTGACCAAGCTACTTTTTATTCTAAAGATGATAAAGATATAATAATTAGAACCCTTGATGCTATTTATCTCCTCAACTTTCTCACAGAATCTATAGAAAAAATATATGATGGTAAAAGTTCCCCCTTTATAATTGATGACGACTATATCTATTTTATAAAAGAAAACGGTGTTTTCACTAAAGTTTCTTTGCAAACAAAAGAAGAAATAAAAACATCATTGTACAGTTTTTCTCTTGAAGATTTAGAAAAAACTAAAATCAGAAAGGAGGGAAATGACGGTAAATTTTTAATCATTGAAGGATCAAAGAAAGCTTACTACTTGAAAACATTTGAGGATTTACCAAAATTAATCAGTGAAAATATTATTGATGGTATTTTTTCTTTAAACGAAAACGAAATATTATTATCTTCAGAAGATAAAATTGAAATTTATAATTTAGAAAATAATATTAACTCTTCTAAAAAACTTTATTCTGATATTCCAGTTTCATGGTTTCTTAACAATGATTATCTTCTATTTTTAAAAGACGGTATGCTTAATATTTATGTTCTTAAAAATAATAAAACCTGGCCTATTGCCAGTGATATAAAAAATAATAACTTTTTTTACGACCCTTCAATAAATTACATCTTTTATCTTTCAGATACAGGTATAATAAAAGTATCCTTATAGATTTATTCGTATCTCAAAGCATCAATTGGGCTTAATTTTGCTGCTTTACGAGCAGGATAAATTCCAAAAATAAGACCAATGCCTGTAGCTACTCCAAAAGCTAAAATTATAGAACTTAAAGAAAGAACAAATTCCCATTCTATTCCAAGGGCCATTGTTAAAATGATACTCACAAGATAAGAAAGAATAGCTCCTAATAAAATTCCTAATATTCCACCTACCCCAGTTAAAACCATTGCTTCAATCAAAAACTGATAAAGGATATCTTTTTTCCGAGCGCCAACTGCTTTCCTTAAACCAATCTCCCTAGTTCTTTCAACTACTGAGACTAACATGATATTCATAATTCCAATTCCACCAACCACTAAAGCAATAGCAGCTACAGAAGATAAAAGTAATGCAAGAATACTTGTTACTGTATTCATAAGTTCAGCAGTTTCTTTTCCACTCACTACTTTAAAATCATCTTTAGATAAATCACCCTCTGGATTATATATATTATGCCGCTCTCTTAGCATTAAGCGAATACCCTCCACGGCTTCATCAATTTTATCTTGTTCAACTATTTTAACTACAGAAGACTGTACATGATTAATGCCTAATAAAAATTTCTGGGCAGTAGTAATTGGAATATATACATATTCATCAAGATTTTGAAACATCTGTGTTCCTTGTTCTTCCATAACGCCAATTACCCTAAAATTTGTTTGTTTAATTCTAATAATCTTACCAATTGGATTCTCGTCTTCAAATAAATTCTCTTTTGCCGCATATCCTAAGACAGCAACTTTTGACATGCTCTGAACATCAAAATCAGTAAAATCAGATCCTAATACAGTCCTGCTATTGGTTATTTCATTATATGCTGGAGTAGTACCAAAAAGAGTGATTTTTTCATCATTATTTTTATAAATTACCCTGCCCACACTAACAACCATCGGAGCAACCATTTCCACTAATGGATCATCCTCAATTGCTTTCATATCTGCAAGCGTTAGTGTTTTAATTTCCATTCCTTCCATCATTTGTTGTGTCATATCTCCTCCCCCTGTAGTAAAAGCACCTGGTTCAACATAAACGTTATTAGGGCCCATAGACATAATCTGTCCTAAAATTAAATTCTGAGCTCCATCGCCTAATGACATCATTAAAATAACTGATGCTATACCAATAACAATTCCCAAAATAGTTAAAGCAGAACGTGTTTTATTCGTTTTTAATCCTATTATTGCTGTTTTAAAAGAATTATCAAATTTCATAATTTTATTTAATCAAACCATCTTTAGCATAATGCCTTGAATTTACTGATTCGTCACTAATTACTTTCCCGTCTTTTAATGAAATAATTCTTTTTGCCATTTCAGCAGTATATTTTTCATGTGTAACTAAGATTACAGTATGACCTTGATTATTAAGTTTTTGAAAAATATCCATTACTTGCTGACCTGATTTACTATCTAAATTACCAGTTGGCTCATCTGCAAAGATTACAGATGGATGATTAACTATTGCTCGAGCAATTGCTGTCTTTTGTTGCTCTCCACCAGAAAGCTGATTTGGAAAATGGGAAGACCTATGTAAAATACCAACTGCTTCAAGAGCCTGTTTTACCATCTCATATTCTTTTTGTCTAGAAAAACCCGTGTAAATTAAAGGCAATCTTACATTATCAAAAACTGTGGTTCTAGATAAAAGATTATAAGATTGAAAGACAAAACCCATTTTTTTATTTCTCATTCTTGCTAACTCATCGTCAGTTAAACTATCAATACTTTTTCCTTCAAATTTACAAATCCCTGAACTTGGTCTGTCTAAAAAACACATAATATGCATTAAAGTTGATTTTCCAGAACCAGAAGGTCCCATAATAGAAACAAATTCTCCTTGCTTAATCCTAAAAGAAACCCCTTGAAGAGCTGGGGTTTCAACAGAATCATTGCGATAAATCTTTTTAAGATTTTCTACTTCAATCATAAAATTATCATTTTTTGATAAAAGTAATTACTTTATCACCTTCCTTTAATCCAGATATGATTTCAATATTTCCATCAGAACTTACTAAACCTGTTTCAACTTCAATTTCTTGAAAATCCTCATTAACAGGGATTCTTACCATGCTCTTTCCGTCTTTTTCTATCACAGCTCTTCTTGGAATAATCAAAACATCTTCTTTTGAATCAGTAATAATAATAATATCAGCAGTCATTCCTGATTTAATATTAGTATCCTTAGTATCAATTGTACTTTTTACTTTATAATAAACTACGCCATCAACAATAGTCTCAGCAGAATCAATATGTACTATTCCTCCAAAAAACTCTTCACGAGGAAAAGCATCTAAAGTTATCAAAACCCTATCCCCTATCTTCACTTTAGAAACGTCAACTTCAGGAATATATGTTTTAATCTGTAATCCTTTTTCTGCCATAAGACTAATTACTGGAATATTTGCCAATACTACCTCGCCTTTTTTTATTTCTTTTTTAGCTATAAAACCATCTATTGGAGCGCGAATAATTGTCTTTTCTATAATCGCATAATAATTAGATACATTAGCTTGCGCAGACTTTACTTTTGCTTCTTGAATTATAATCTCCTCTTTTGTAGAGCCAGATAGTAAAAGATCTAATTCGTTTTGTGTTTTTTCAACTAATAATTTTTGAGAGGCAATATTCTGTTCTAAATCATTAATACTTGTTATGGCGGAAATAATAAGATTCCTGCCATGGTTTGCGTTTACCCTATGGACATCAAGATAAGGATTACTGTAAGAACAATCTGCTAATAAAACATTACTTAATTTTTCAAAAAAATTCTTAAAAACCAATAAATACACTTCTACATTTTTTGTTGCTAAATTCAATTCTTCTCTAGAAGAGTCACTATTTAAAATATTCAGCTCGTTATTCCATTCTTTAAGTTTTCTTTCAGATATTAAGCGTGAATACCCAGCATCTGAAGATATTGAAGAAGACACACAAGGATCAAAACTTAATACATAACTATTTGCCGCTTCTGCTCCCAAAAAAACATCTTTGATATCTATCTTTATAGCTTCTTCTGCCTTAGAATAAGCATCATTTAAAGTATTAAAAATATCTTGATAATAATTACTTAAATCTTGTTCATCCTCAGAAAGTTCTACTTGTTTTATATTTATTGTCTCTTCCCTAGTACCTTTTTTTAATTCTTGCAATTTAGCTTCTTCAGCTTCTAAATTTGCCTGAACCTGTCTTAATTGAGCCCATAAATCATTATTTTCTAAACTAGCTAAAACCTGCCCTTTTATAACCTCGCCTCCAGTTTCAATTAAAACTTGAGATACATTTCCTGTAGCCCTAAAAGATAAATCTATATCTTCAATAGCTTCTATTTTACCTGTAACTGAAACTTCTTCTCTTATTGATCCTTTTTCAACTATTGCTAAGTTATATTCTGATTCTTTATTCCCTTTAAAGAAAAAAAGACCAATAATCAATAAAATAATAGCCCCAGCAATGACAATAATTGGTCTTTTAATAAGTTCTTTATATATTTTTTTTAAAATATCCATAGTATTTTTGCTTTAAAACTATATCACAAAAAGATAAAAATGGCAATTTAAAAGCCGCTGTTCAGTTACACTTATGTAACCTACTAAGCGGCTATTGCCTTATGATGTTATTAAATTAATGAAATAACAAGCAATGATTAATAATATTGAATAAAAAACATATTCTGTAAATCCTAGTACCAACATTCTATTTTTCACCTCCTTTAAAAGCTACTTTCATGAAGGTCCAAAAACATGGCCATTCCGATCTATTACTATACATCCTTCGTTATCTTTGAATATGGCTATTAGTCCTTTCTTATTAGGCCCAATACTTTTTTTTAAAAAGTATTCAACCATTTCTTTTTGAGGATCGGAAAGTTCTGTCATTTTTTTTCGTGTTTCTTCAGAATAATTTTCCCGAACAAATTTTCTTATCACTTCTTCTCTTGAATATTTCATTTCTTACACCTCCTTAAGATTTTTTTATTTAATGGCCTAAGAATACTATTCTTACTGTTGTATTCTCTCCATAGCAGCATAATAAAAGTCAATACGATAAGAAAACAACCCCAACCTTCATGACTTTTCATTATTGCTGCACCCAAAATCAATCCTGAAAGAAGATAAGAATCACTTTCTTCATAACACAGCCATAAGACTATAACTAAAGTTACACTAAGAATTAGCATTAGATAAAACATCCTATTTACCTCCTTTTATCTTTTTTATCTTTTAGATATTTAAAAATGCACATGCTTATTAGCACATTCTGTCATAAGTGATAGAATATTCTTCATTTTGTTTTTATCACTATTATCTAAGGTTTCATAAATTATCAAGAATTCTTTGACCTCTCTAGGAATCTTCTCTACGGGGAAAGACAAAAGATATTTGCTGATCGCGCTTGAATTACGTTGTTTACGAACTTGTAAAAGAAAAGTTTTTTTATTTAGGCCAAGTTTTTTGGCTATTTTAACGCATAAGTTATCACTTGGAGGTACTGTACTAGATTCTAATTTGGAAAAATATGGCTGTATGATACCTAATTCTTTAGCTAATCGTTCTTGGGTCCAATTTTTCTTAATTCTAGCTTCTTTAATAATCTCTGTTATTATTTTCATTTCAATTTACATCCTTTCTTTTTATTTTTTTAAATTTTCAAGCTACAACTACCAAGTAATTTGATTATACCACTAATAGTTTAGTTGGTCAATAAAAAAAAGCGCACTCATTATTAAGTGCCCTCATAATTCAAGGGGTAGAATAATCATCTGCTAGATTAAAGGTTATGAATTCGAGTCCACCCTGGGGCTATGGAACGATGTTTGCCCTGAGCCATGCCGAAGGGTTAGAACCTTTTTGAATCAATAAATCCTCCCCAGTTCAAAGCTTATTATAACAATAGAGGATAGAGATTATATGGCTATGATGAAAGAAGAATTATTAGAAATAAAGCGATTTTGTAGAATGATAAATTTTTTTCCTGTTTCCGTAAGCCCCTAAGAGCCCTAACTTTCTTCTTGTTCATCTTTCAGTTCTCTCATTGACTTCCAATCTCCTATCCCCCAACCGAAACCGTCTTCAAACCTACTAACACGTTTATCTATATAGTGCAAGAATTTTATAAGTTTTGGTTTAATATCTTTCCCAAATATAGCAAGATAATCTTCATTTGTCAGTAAAGTTCTTATTATAGGCCTGATTCTAAAAGTATAAAATCTCTTAAAATTATTCCTCTATAAAGGCGTGTGCAGTTTTAATCTAAACGAAAACAACTTCGCATACAAGCAGGTAAAACCTGTTTTTTTATTATCTCTTAATCCTAATGGAAGGGTTAAGAGTTTTTTTATATATTGATGAAACTAGCCAGATGGGCGTGGTGATTGTCTTATGTATTTAAAAACCCGTCCTGATGGACGGGTAGAAACATACAAATTCACTTTCTCTTTATCTCTTTGACCACTGTGCAGCCTTTCTAGCTTTTTTCAAACCATATTTTTTTCTTTCAACAATACGAGCATCACGTGTTAAAAATCCTGCTTTTCTCAATACAGGTCTTAATTTCTCATCTATTTTTACTAAACAACGACTAATTCCTAATCTAATCGCTTCTGTTTGACCTGTAATTCCTCCTCCATTTGTTTTTACTGAAACAAAAAAACTATTCTCTAAATCAGTTACACGAAAAGGATCTAATATTTTTTTATGGCAATCTTGCAAAGAAAAATATTCTTCCATTGTTTTTCCATTAATAATAAAACCGGGTTTATCTTTAATAAGCCTTACGCGAGCTACAGCTTCTTTTCTTCTCCCAATGGATTCAATATACTTTTTCTTCACTTCTTTCTTTACTTCCTTCTTTACTTCTTCCTTTGTTTTCTTCTTCACTTCTTTCTTTATTTCTTTCTTTGTTACTATAGTTTTTTTAATTTTTTTCTCTTTTTTAACTGCCATACCTTACAAATTTTTAATTTTTAGTCTTTTTATAAATGTATTTCTAATCTTTTTAACCTTTTATCTCGAAGTTTGTTTTTGGGCAACATACCCCTAACTGCCATTTTTAAAACTTTCGTTGGATCTTTTTCCCACATATCAGATAACTTTGTTTCTCTTAAATGGCCTATGTAGCCAGTGTGTTTATAATAAATCTTTGTTTTTAATTTCGTTTCCTTAAAAGGTTTTATCTTACTAAGATTTTCTATTACAACAGCAGTATCTCCAACTTTATTTGGAGCATATTCAGGTTTATGTTTATCTTGAAGTAAAACAGCGATTCTAGACGCCATTCTTCCTAAAGATTGCCCTTCAGCGTCTATTGTAACAATATTTTTATTCTCTTTTTCCATTTATTCTTTGTTTATTGTTTTCGACTCTTTAACAAATTCTAATATTACCAAAGGAGAAGCATCCCTAACCTTTCTTATTGAAGTTTTAATAATTCTCGTATATCCACCTTTTCTATCTTTATACAATGGAGCAATTTCATAATATAACTTATTAGCTGCTTTTTCTGGTAAATTTTCTTTAACCCTTCTCAATGCAACTATGTTTTGTTTTTTAGCAATAGTTATCAACTTCTCTACTTTACTTTTCGCTTCTTTAGCTTTTACTGAAGTAGTTTTAATTCTTTCCTTTAATATTAAATTAGCAGCTAGCCCTTTTAAAAGGGCTTTCCGTTGATCTCTCTTTCTATGAAATTTCTTTCCTTTTTTTAAATGCTTCATCTAATTTACTTTAATGTATATTTTAAATTCTTCAGAATTGCTTTTATTTCTTTTAAGGATTTGTCACCTAAACCATCTATGGTAGATAAAGTTTCTTCGCTATATCTCAGTAGGCCAGCTAAACTCTTAATGCCATTATTTACTAAGGCTTTTTTTGTTCGAGACCCTAAGTCTAAATCCTCTATAAGAATATCTTTTGGTTCTTTATCTTCTTTTTTTAATTTTTTTTCTTTTTTTACTTCTGGAAGAAACTGTTCTTCAATATTAGCAAAATGATCTTTCAGAATCGCAGATGCCTTATTTAAAGCCTCATTTGGAGAAATAGATCCGTCAGTTTCAATAGAAAAAATTAAACGGTTGTAATCAGTTTTTTCTCCAACCCTCATTTCTTCTACCTGAAAATTAACTTTTTGAACCGGAGAAAAAATAGCATCAACGGCAATAGTACCTATTGGAATCTTTTCCTCTTTGCGTTCCTCTATTTGTGAATAACCTAGCCCTTTTTCCACTATCACTTCCATTTCTATTTTTCCTTTTTTATCTGTAATTTCTGTAATATATAAATCAGGATTCATTATGTCCACCATTGGATTATTTTCAAAGTCTTTGGCATATATTTTCTTCTCGCCATTAACTTTTAATCTTAAAACTTGGGGTTCGTTACTGTGTAATTTTATTCTCAATTGCTTTAAATTAAGCATTATATCCAAAACTGTATCAGCAACATGATTAATAGTGGAAAATTCATGATGAACACCCTTAATTTTAAAAGATGTTACTGCTGCGCCTTCTATGGAAGAAAGAAGAACTCTTCTTAAAGCATTGCCAATAGTTACCCCATAACCAGGATACAATCCTTCGATCTGAAATTTCCCATAGTTTTTTTCTTGCTCAATAATTTTTATTGAAGAAGGTAAATGAAACATAGTACAAAAATTTTAAATTATTTTTTTTATCTACTATAAAGTTCTACAATTGAAGTAAAATCAAAGGGTAATTGCAATTCTCCTAAATCAGGATCTGCTAGAACCTCCCCTTCCATCTTACTTAAATCTAATTTGAGATGCTTTGCAGGATTATATTTTTTCAATCTTTCTTTAATATCTTTAAAAGGTGCCTTACTAATACTCTGCGGTCTAATAGAAATAACATCGCCTTTTTTCAAAATTGTAGAAGGGATATCATGTTTCCGCCCATTTAAAAAGAAGTGTCCATGGTTTGCTAAATGCCTAGCCATTGTTCTGGAAGTTGTAAATCCCAAACGAAACACTGTATTATCAAAACGATTCTCTACTAATTGAGCTAAAGCGTCTGGAGTAGAAATTTTCTTTTTTAAGGCTATCTTAAAATATCTACAGAATTGTTTTTCTCTCATTCCATATGATAATTTCACCTTCTGCTTTTCTAATAATTGTTTCCCATATGAAGTTAATGTTTTTCTTCTTTTCCTTTTTCCTAAAACTCTAATTCCTCTTCTTATTAAAGCACACTTAGGAGTGAAACATCTTTCTCCTTTTAAAAACAATTTTTCTCCGACTGCTCTACATTTTTTACATTTATCTTCTAACATAATATATTTTAATTCTTAAACTCTTCTTACTTTTGGAGGCCGAGGACCATTATGGGGCATTGGCGTTATGTCCTTTATTAAAGTAACATCAAGGCCTTGATTAACTAAAGAACGAATTGCTGTTTCTCTTCCGCCTCCGATTCCTTTTACATAAATTTCGATAGTTTTTAATCCAACTTTTTTTACTTTTTCTATTAAAGTTGCTACTACTTTTGATGCAGCAAAAGCTGTGGCTTTCTTAGGACCTCTAAAACCTAAGGATCCAGCTGAAGACCACGCAACAAGATCACCTTTTAAATCAGTAATTGATACCGTTGTATTATTATAGGAAACTTGAATATAAGCCCTTCCAACTTCTAAATGTTTTTTAGAAGAGCCTTTGGCTTTACCAGAAGATGTCTTCTGCTTAGTTTTAGTATCTTCACCTGATTTAGTAATAACTCGCTTTTTACCCATATCTCAAATTTAATATTATTAATCTTACTTTGCTGTTGGGGCTTTCTTCTTTCCAGAGCTAACTGTTCTTCGTACGTTTCCCCTAACTGTACGAGAGTTTGTTTTTGTCCTCTGCCCTCTCGATGGCAATCTTCTTGTATGTCTTACTCCGCGATAAGAGCTGACATCTATAAGACGTTTTATATTTGCCCTTAGGTCTCTTCTTAAATCGCCCTCTGTTTTTATCTTGTTTTTTTCTATTAATTCTTTTAAAGAATTTAATTCGGAAATACTTAAATCCTTTGTTTTCTTTCCAAAATCAATATTAGCTTCTTTTAAAAGCTTTTCAGATAAAGAACGCCCTATTCCATAAATATATGTAAGGGCAATGTTTATACTTTTATCATCTGGAATATTTATACCTAAGAATCGAGCCATTAAATTGATTTATCTTTAAAAATTAGTGAATAAAAAAACATTCAAATATTAACCTTGACGTTGTTTATGTTTAGGAGTTGAACAAATAACATATACGCGACCTTTTCGTCTCACTATTTTACAATTCCTACAAATTTTTTTTACTGATGCTCTGACTTTCATATTTAAAATATAATCGGTTTACAGCCGATAAACAATGCGACCACGGCTAGAATCATAAGATGATTGTTCTACTACAACTCTATCACCTGGAAGAATTTTAATGTGGTGGAGACGAAGCTTACCAGCTAAATGAGCTAATATTTCATTATCTTCTCCATCTAAACGCACTTTAAATACTGCATTACGTAAAGACTCAATCACAACTCCTTCTTTGCGGCTAGCTTCTTTACGTTCGGTTTCTTTTTTCTGTTCCATAAAGCGTTATTAGTTTATCAAAATAACTAGTTTTAGTCAATAAAAAGATTAATTTTCTTCAAAGAATTGGGCACTCTCCTTATCCATAACGGCCAAAGCTTTACTTCCACCTCTTTTATGCCAGGATTACTCTCAAAAATTTTATCTAATTCTTCTCTGCTTTTACCAGCAATAGTTTGCTTTATTTCATCTAAAGATAATTTATGGCATACAATTTGATTTGTTTTAACCAACATTTTTAATGTGCCTTCATTAAAATCAGTTTTAAATTCTAAATACTCTAATTCTGGTTTTTGACAGTATTCATAATTTTCATCTTTATCTTCATCCAACATTGCTTGCATATACTCAATAACATCATTTTCATTAAATGCTATTATATTAACTTCTCCTTCAGCGCTTACAGTAAATTTTTCTCTAGAATCCCCCACATTAGCATCACTATCCACATTAGTAATTTTTATACCACTTTTTGCTTCTGATAAAACTTTCAATTCTTTAGGAATTTTATTTTGTAAATCTTGTTCAATAGAATCCATAACTGTTTTAAGAATTATTTCCTCTGCATTTTTTAAATCCTCTGATGTTACCAAAGGAACAGCGCCAAAACTTCCACCAGTCATTGCTTTAGTGGAAACTCCATAAAAACCTTCAAATTTTGATGTTCCTTCAAATCCTGGAATGGTAAATTTACAATCAGGCAAATTACATGCCTCAATATTATAATCTGGTCCTGATTTGTCAGCAGTAACCTTTACATCAATAGTAGATGGTATAAGTTCTCCGTTTTTAGTACTAGCTCCAGGGATAACAATACGAGAATCTAAACGGAATATTTTATTATCCGGAGTTTCGAAACGTGTTGTGGCAACTAATATCTGTGGAGAAGTAGAATAGTTATTATAAATTGTAATTATTCCTTTAGCTTTTCTTTCATCTTTACCTTGACCAGTACTGGAAAATTCTTGAGTCTCATCTGCTTTAAAAACAAATAGATTTCCAGGAATAACAGCTTGACTAAAGTTTGTGGCAAAAACATTTCTATCAACTAAAATAGTTCCTGAAAAAGGCATCTCGATCTTCTTTGTAGCAATATTAACTTCTGCTTTAGCTAATAAAACAAATCCTAAATAATAAAAAGCAACTAAAGCAAAAAATATGCCTAAAAGAATTTTAAATTTTTTGTCTACTACTTTCTTTTTATTAGTCCATTTTTCTTTTAAAGCAGAAGAAGTTACTGTGATGCTTTCCTCGCTTTTAGTATCTTCAATTTTTCTTTCCACTTTTGCTTTATCAATAAAACGAATTGGAATTTCTTCCGTTTCAATTTGTTTTTGATCAGACGAATAATTATTTAATTCGTGAGGTAAAAAGATATCTTTAACTTTTCTTTTCTTTTTTTGAGAATTTTCCATTATTATATATTATTTTTTTAGTATATCATAAAAAAACAACTTATTCCAGAATTGCCTTTATCCTTCTAGCCCCTGCGCTTGATGATTCTTCTTTGATAATTCTAAAATGCCCCAATTCGCTAGTATGCTCTATATGAGGACCACCACAAATTTCTTTTGAAAAAAGATCATCGTTTTTACCGATTGTATAAACTTTTACTTTTTCTCCATATTTTGATTCAAAAACCCCTGTTGCCCCTCGTTCTTTAGCATCTTTTAATGATATTTCTTCAAAAAATATTGGTAAATCTTTTTGAATTACTTCATTTACTATCTTTTCAACTTCTACCTTTTGTGCATTAGTAAGTTTTTCAGTATGAGAAAAATCAAAACGAAGACGTTCTGCAGTGATATTTGAACCCTTTTGCTCTACATGATTTCCTAATACTTTTTTTAAGGCAGCTAAAAGAAGATGACAACAAGTATGAAGCTTTTTCGTTTCATCAGAAACATTAGCTAAACCACCTTTAAATTTACCTTTAGTAGCAGTTCTGGAAATCTCTTGATGCTTTTTAAGCTCTTCCCTAAATAACTTTAAAAAATTTTCCTCTATATCCTGTGGTATTAAAATCCCACCATTCTTAATTCTTTTTCTATTTATCTCTTCAATACTTAATTCAATAGGAAAGCCGTAAGTTTGATACAAATTAAATAAGCTTTTTGCATCTAAAGAAAACTCTTTAAAATTACCTTTATAATTATTAAATAATTTTTCAAATTCTTTTAATCCTTTTTCCAAGGTTTTATTAAACTTAATTTCTTCTTCTCCCAAGTTATTTGATAAAAATTCAAAATTACGGACTAATCGAGGATAAACATATTCATAATCACTAACTATAATCTTTGCTATATCCTTAATCCAAAATTCCTTTTGAATACCTATTTGCCGACCATAACGAATAGCTCTTCGAATTAATCGACGAACTATATACCCTTGATCAACATTAGAAGGAATAATTCCTTTATCATCACCCATAATAAAAGTAGCAGCTTTTAAATGATCAGCAATGATCTCAAATGATTGCATATTATCTTGATATTTTTGATTTGGTAATTCTTCAATCTTTTTAATAACATTAATGAATAAATCTGTTTCAAAAATATTATTCTTGTTCTGGCTTACCATAGTAATTCGTTCTAAGCCGCCTCCAAAATCTACATTTTTTTGCGACAAAGGTTCAAATCCTTTTTTAGAACGAATAAATTCTATAAAAACGCTGTTGCCAATTTCAATAAAACGCCCACAATCACAATTAACATGACAAGGTTGATTGCTCCACTTAGAATTTTCATGACGCCTTAAATCTTCTCCTAAATCATAAAAAACTTCGCTATCAGGTCCTCCGATTTCTCCTACTGGCATATTGATTGGAATGCCTGAACGTGACCACCAATTTTTGGTTTCGTCATAATAAAAAATACGGCCTTCTTGAAGTCCATGTTTTTCAGAATAATCAACATCTTTAGCTTCAATTCCATTTTTTTTAAAAATATCTTTCCAAATCTGAACAGATTCTGAATCTTTATCAATACCAATTTCTTTATTACCTCGAAAAACAGTAACGTAAATTCTTTCAGGATCTAATTTTATTTCCTTAATTAAAAATTCAAACAGCCAATTTAATTGTTCTTTTTTAAAATAGTCGCCTAATGACCAATTACCTAACATTTCAAAAAAAGTAGTGTGACGATTATCACCTACTTCTTCAATATCTTCAGCACGAAATGATTTTTGGACATTTACTAACCGCTTACCTTCAAGATGGGGTTCTCCCATTAAATACGGTACCAAAGGCTGCATACCTGAACCAGTAAACAAAGTAGTTGGATCATTTTCTGGAATTAAAGAAGCAGAAGGAATTATTTTATGCCCTTTTTCTTCAAAAAACTTTAAAAACTTTTTTCTTAATTCTTTTGAATCCATAAAAAACTTATTAATCCTAACCTTTAAAGATACTTTTGTTCCTTCAACACCTCCCTTACTACTTGCCTATCATCAAAAGAAACTACTTTTGTTCCATAGTCCATTGTTTTCTCATTCCCCCTTCCTAAAACTACTATTAAATCTCCTTCATTAGCCTGTTTTATTGCTTCTTGAATTGCTTCTTTTCTATTTAAAAAAGATAAGTATTTATTTGAAGGAATATTCTTTTTCTTGATAAAATTTAGAAAATCATCAATGCTTTTCTGTGGAGATTCTTCTTGCGGATCATCTTCTGTG
>Ga0208325_1000262_pt1 | contig 14124 bp, 20 predicted proteins | sample PL_2010_330m_FD_185486 | JGI IMG/M metagenome (GOLD analysis project Ga0208325, IMG submission 185486) | Freshwater microbial communities from Powell Lake, British Columbia, Canada to study Microbial Dark Matter (Phase II) - PL_2010_330m... | ecosystem: Environmental > Aquatic > Freshwater >...
TTCGGATTGTGTTCCATTGAGTTATCAGCCGCACCAGAGCCAGCAGGCAGGTTAGCCGCTGTCACCGAATACACGACTTCGTGGTTGGCAATGTCGGTCCCCCACGTACCCGTAGGGGCAACGTAGTCCTCGTCATCGTCGCGCACAACTTGCACCGTGCAGCCTGTGTCCGTGCCGATGGCCCCGTACAGGTCCAGCAGTTTGAACAAGCCACGATCCTTGACTTCCGGCAGGCCGAGACGCCAGAACGCGCAGAAGTCGCTGTCGGTGGTCCAGACCGCCATATCGCGCTTGAAGAAGCTCGTAGGCGAACCCGTGGTGGCCGGAGGCAGAACGGACTTAGCCGTTTCCGCTTGGAAGCCAGCACTCGTCTGATCCACAACCAGGTCGTACATGCCGCCCTCGGCAATCGTCGCCCTGAAGCCGCGCAACATAGCGCCGTTGGTCCCGCCAGCATCGTCCTCGTTGATGAGGTCGATTACGTCCTTCAAGGACAGGGCAGAAGCCGCACCAGCCGACCACGCAACCTTAGCCGCAGCAGGGGTAATCGTGAACGAAGTGGCCGCAAACGTGCCCGCCGCATTCCGGTGGTTCACCGTCAGCGTAATGACGTTTGTGGTCGCAGCAACCGCTACAGTCGCATTGTCCGGCACCGCCGAAGTCAACCCACCGGGGAAAATCTCCGGTGAGTACGAGAGGTTGATGCAGTCGAGCGCATCGGCATCCGTACCAAAGGTCGTAATGTCGAGCCGCTGTGAGAACAGCGCCGTCAGGCTCCCGTTGCCAAGAGCATCGGGGTGGTTGTTTGTGTATGGTCTCATGTTTTTAGTCTCCTGTGTTGTTAGTTTCCCTAGAACGTCGCGTTCACTATCACGCCATTTGTTTTGTCTATGCCTCCGTCCCGAACGATGCAATGTTCAGGCGTACTTGTTCTGCAACCGCAATCGCCAACTTGCGCGGCGAGTTCTTCACCTTTCGCGGTAGCGTTTCACTCATCTCGTCAAACAGGATTGCCAGCACTTGCTTCGACCCCTCGCGGGATACGCCGTCTGCCGCCGTCTGCCCTGTGAACATCAGCGACTCTAGGTACTGGATGAAGTCTACGCGGCGTCTGTCGTCTTTGTACTTCCCTCGAAGCACTTCCGCAACACCGAACCGCGCCCACGCATCATCGCGCCGCAACAGCTTCGCTTCGGGACCGTCAGGCGCACACTCGTACACCCAGTCCTTAAACGCCACCGTGTCGCGGGCATCTTCCTCGCGGGCTTCCAGCACGTTCCACCGCCCCGTACACCAGAACCGAGCATCCCCCGATGCCGTCTGTTCCTGTATCGCTTCTTCCGCAACTACAGGTTCCGGCGCGGGTTCAACTTCCCCACACGCCGCAATGTACGCCTCAGCTTTCACTTCGTCCACGTCCTTGAACCAGTATCCTGTCTTTTTTTCGATGCCTAGCGCATCTGCAACATCGGCCTTGTCCTTGCCCACCTTCTTAGCTATATCGCCAATCTTCATTCCTCACCTTTCCCTTGCGTTAGTGGTCCCTACCCCGCGTGGTGCGGGGCAGGGCCACACAAGTTTCCCTTTTCACCTACCCCCTCAGCGACCGTGTTCCACCACGAATCGCGGCGCACGTTGACTCATCCTTCATCAGAGTAATCCACGTATCAATCAGCGCGTCGGTCTGACGTGTGATCGCCTGCGCGGGCGTCTCGATGTTGTTGTACCACACTTCGCGCAGTCCCTTGAAGGAACCGTAGCCAATGTTGGCCGAGTCCAGTACGATACCCCAATCGCTCATGTTCGTAGCCGCGAACGCCTTGCGGAGTTCATGGACCACAATCGTATTGCCGCTCTGAAGCTGAATAGTCATCTGCTTCGCACCGAGCGTGCCAGCGTTCTGTGTTCCTGACTGAAGCGCGGGCATCTCAAGCATCGTGATCGGATCGCCCTGAAGTGCCGCCTTGCGAACGTCCCTGAACTGTGCCGCGCCGCAGAACCAATCCTTGCTCATGCTCGACAGTTCACTGTCAAACGTAGGCTCAAGGAAGTCGTTCAGTTTCGCCCCCGTCAGGTTCACACCGAGCGCACCAGCGTTCATAACGTGGGACTTGATCTGAGGCACAACACCGTCCGCCAGCCACAACTGTCCCTGAGCACCCTGCGGGTCTACACCCGTCCAGCTATGCCCGAACAGAAGATCGGTCTGCTTGCGATGTATGTGCTGGAACCACACATCGTCCCGAACCTTCGGGTGCGTACCCCAACCGTCAACCATCTCGGTTTCCATCTGGACCCGCGTGATGCTGCCGTAGATACCCACAAGCTGCATGGTGCGGTAGACCGGATCGCCGGGAGCGGTCGTGAAACCAGGGCCAGGAGTACCTTCCTCACCCATGATTACTGCGCCGATCAGCGCAACGGTGGACGCAGGAATCGCAACCGCTGGCCCATTCAGGCGTTCGCACTGAATGTTACAGGTCGTGCCCGCGTCGTTCGTCCATGCGTTCGACTCGGCCGTGTCGTTTGCGAGTACCCGAAGCTGCACGTTGAAGTCGGGGAAATGCAGAATCGTGCCTGCGCCTACGCCAACACTGTCTGCAAGCCCTATGTAACCGACAACTCCGCCACCGGGGAGGTCGGCCGCAGCAATCGCCACGTCGTTGGTCGTCCACAAATCGGCGGAACGGCCTACGCGGTACTTGACTGCGGGCTGCGTAAGGTCGATCTGGTCTACAGCCTGACTCTCAAGAAAGGCGATGTAGGCAGTGTCGTTCTCGTGCGCCTGCTCGAAAATGGAACTGTTCCGGTCCCACCAGCTCGTCGGGCGGAAATCCTGCACGTTCACGTTCCCAAGGTCCAGCGCACTCAGCGCAGACGGGGATACGGAAGTGACGGGATATTCTGACTTCGTGTATTGGTCACTCATAGCTATCTTCTCCTATGAGCGCAGCAGGCTATTCCTCAATGCTCCACTTCTTCTTCACACGTTCCGCACTGGGGCGAACAACTTTCTTCGCTCCCTCTCTACCGGTCCCGTGTGAAGGGTGTCCATCGGGATAAGCTTCCGCGCTCTTCTTGGCCTTGCCAAAGAGTTCGTCAAAGTTGGCACTATCGCCACCAGACGAACCATCCTGCTTCTGCGCGGGGGTTTGCCTCCAGCTTGGAACAGACGGGGCTTTGCGATGTTTACGCAAGGCTTGGAGAAATTGCAGGTATCTGGCGTCTTCCTCTTTAGAGCGTTCAGCTTTTGGCTTGTCAACGACTGCTTGGTCCTTGGCATCCAGTTTCTTATACGCTTCGTCTAAGGCTTTGACATCATCCTCTGTCAGCGATGACTCAAGTGCCGCTACCCGTTCTTTCACCTTCTCCCGTGTGGGCTGTTCCTCTTCCTTCGGACCCGGCTTCTGCCGTTTCAGTTCTGCGACCTCACCTTGAAGCCGCTCCACAGATTCTCTTGCTTCGCTCGCATCCTTCGTGGCGTCTAGCACCTTCTGCGCCAATTCCAGCGTTTTGTCCGCGCTGTCCGCCTTGAGTTTTGCGTCGTCCCCCATCTTGGTTCGATGCTCGTTGATTACCTTCTGAGCATTCTCGTTACGTTCATCGGCGGCTTTCTGTGCCTCAACCGCAGCCACGCGCTCGGCTTCCTTCGCCTCCAACTTCGCCTCGTACTCGGCCTTAATCTCTGCTTCTGTAGCCATCTCAACTCACTCCTTTTTTCCCGCTACGAGCGTTCAATGCGCGTAGTTTCTTCCTTCTCATTGATAGAAGTATTGCACCCCTCTAATTCCGAGTCAAGCGATTCTGAAAGATTTCTCAACTTTTTTTCGCTCTCAATTTCCTTACGCGCAAAGTCCTCCCGCGTCATGGTTATTACCAGTTCCCGCACAACGAGTTCCGCATGCTGCTTCGTGTCTATGTTGCGGTACTCATCGCGGATTCGGTCTAGTGCCGCCTGCTTTTCTGCCTGCCTGCGCTGCCCCGCAGGTGTCTCAAGGAACAAAAGCGTGTCGGCGTTCGCCTGCTTCGCCGCCATGATGCGTTCCTTCTCGGCCCTGACTTGCTCAAGGCTCATCACCGCCAATTCTTCTTTGCTCGCCATGCCTACCCCCTTCCTACACGTTGCCGCCGAATATCCCTTGCATGAACTCTGGCACGCCGTTATGGGCAAGTGCGGCTGCGCTTTCGGCTGTCTTGATTCTGTTGTCGCAGCCTCGACACAAATAGACAAGCCCCTTTGCCAGCCGCCCCTTCAGTATCTCCCCCAGTTCTTTTCCGCAACGAGAACACGCTATTTTCACGCTGCCCCACCTAACTCTCGCCCCGCGATCTGCGGGATTGCGGCTGGTTCGCCCTGTCCGCCGCCAGCAGCAGTAGCTTGTAACTCGGCGGCTTCCTGCTGCTCCTGTTTTCTCCGCACTACGTCGCGGGGCAGTCTTTGGCGCATCAATTTTGATTCATCAGGTTCTAAATCGGAAGCGGCTTCGTAGTTGTCGAACATGTTGCTCTGCACCTTCTCGCGGTACAACATTATCCGCGTGTTCGGGTCCATGCCGCTTTCGCGTGCCTTGCTCTCCAGGTCTACCGTGACGGTGAAGCTGTGCTTTAGGTCATCTTCCGTCACACTGAAGAACTCAGAATACTCTGTGCCGTCCTCTTGGTTGAATGCAGGGCGCTGGAACTCTAGGTTCATGCTGCCGCCCAGGGTCTGCATGTAGATCAAGGTTTGGTTCACAATGCTAGTGAAGCCGCCTGTCTCAAGAAGCATGTGCCGCAAGCGCTCACGCCCCGAAGTCGTGTTCAGCAACTCTTGGAACGCCTGAGTGCCGCCCCGCGTGTAGTTGCGCTGCATCATGTCCCTCTGCGCGGTAGTCATTACGCTGGCTGCATCCATCTGTTCCATGAGCGCAAACGGTTCCTGCCCAACTCGCGGCGGCTCAACGTACTTTGCCATGTCGTCCGGCTTGCCTGCTACGGGCATGACACCGGAAGCGTTGGGCACGGGTGGTTCTTCCATCTCGGTACTGTTCCACAACAGAACGCGCCGCAAGTTCTGCTGGATGATGTCGTTGATTGCGTTCGCCAGAATGTTCTTCTGCCACACAACGCGCTCATGTCCTTCAGCCATGCCCATCGGAAACCAGCGGTCTGCGTCTACCCAGCAGTCGAACTTGACCATAGGGCAACGCATCGTGTCGTACCCGTCATACTTGTCCCACAAAATCTCCCACTCGCTGCCGGGGAATATCCATGTGTGCCGCCCCTCTTCCAGCGCGTAGCACTTGAGAATCGGAACCATTGTCGGCGCTTCTCTGTCAACCGCGCTCTGACCGCGTACACCCGTATGCCCCCCCGCCATAGCGTCTACGCATTCCGCAAACGAGGTCTGCGAGTTGAACCCCCGCGTCTCGGCGTCCTTAATCATCGCTTCTGCGTCGCCCGTGAGTAGGATTTCCTCGCCGTCTCTCGGTTCCTCGCTGAACATCTTGCGGAAGCGTTCTTCGGGCACAAGGTCCAACAGCCACGCATAAGGGGTGGGGTCGCTACCCACAAAATCGGTGCCGGAATAGAAGGGCAGCACCTTGCCCGTACTCAGGTAGCGGTAGCGTAGGCTTCTCTGCGGCGCACCACGTCCCATAACGCGAGCCTCGTTTGCGCCAGCGGCGACTTGGAAAACCGCAGGCGGCGTGATTGTGATAGGTTCCACAATCCCGTACCCAACATCCAACTTGAAGCAGTCCTTGACGCTACGGGTACACTCTCGCTTAATCTTCATGCGGTCACGAAGCATCAGATGCAGCGCCCACGACGATTTGTCCACAACGTCCTGCGGCACTTCCGAACCGCCCCGCAATCGGAACGACGGCGAAGGAGGAAACAGATATTCCATCGCGGGTCCGGTAGCCGTCTCAGTCGCGGCCCACGCCCACGGCAACGGGATTCGACTAGTGGTCGGCCATGCGCTTTCGGACACAACGTTATCATGTGTCTTTTGAAGCGATTTGAGTCGCGTGTAGTTCGCCTCAAGTTTCTTCCAGCTTGCCTCGAAAGCGTCTTCCTGTAGTGCAATCCAGTCTGCTTTACTAGCCGTTGCCATTGGTTCTCTCCTACCGCCCCATAGGGGTTAGTGTTTCGCCAAGTCCCGCAAGGACAGGGTTCTCTTGCCGCCTAGCCGCTTCTTCCGCTTGTTCAAGCCAATTCAATTTTCGCTTCTCTGGTATCTTGCCGCCCCTGCACTTTATCTGGCGGACGAACTGTGCCTGAAAAACAAACAACATGATTCCCCACGCGAACGCGCTGTCCAAAGTCCCTGAATTGGGGTGGTCGCAACGTGTGGCGGTCTTACCTTTCGTCGTTCCAATAATCGCAGCCGACAATTCGCGCAATATCCATTCGTCCGGTATGTTAGGATACGTCTCTTCGTCGTGCCCGTCAAGCCAATCTCGTATGAGTTTATCAAAAACTGTTTCGCGGCGGTCTGGCGTTGGGCAGAACCCCCTGTGTTCCTTCGGCTTCCGCGTGCTCCACTTCTCTACCGTGTCCTTGAACCACCACGGCCAATCGGTGCAGACGGCCTCAAACGTGGCGTTCGCGGCACCCTTTGCGGACTCAGGCGCAAGCAGGCCGTTGTTGAAGTACCGTGCAGCGTACAAGACCTCTCTCGCAAACTGCGGCGTCGGCAACGCTGACCGCACCGTAGCGCACAGCACGGGCGTAGTGGGGTCTGTCTCAACGTCTAGCTGCCGCCCTATGCTGCACGCAGACCAGTCCCCCACTTCCTCAACTAGTTCCGCGCCGTCCGCTTGGTCGGACGCCAGAACATACCCAACCCCATCCTGTCGGTCCTCGTAGAGCCTCCATACCGCTTGTTTATCTTCGGTTTCGGCGTCTGACATTACTACGGGCGTGTCGAGCAGGCCAGGTAGTCGGGAAATTCTGTTGTTGGTCTTGATGCGGTCCCAATCGGCAGTAGGCGAGAAGGTCACAAGTCGGTGCGGCGGCTTGAACTTCTGTAGCCACAAGTTGATCTTCATGCGGTCATAGTAGGGCTTCCCCTGCACGTCGGCGGGTATCCCCCAAATACGCGCCGCCATTTCCCACGGCTTGTCCTCAAGTTCCGAGCGGCTGCGGTTGATGTACTCAGCGTCTCGGTAGGGACAGTCGTAGAGGGTGGCATGGTAAGTCTTCCGCAACGGGTTCCGCGTTTCGGGGAACGCGAGCCCCCGCGTGTACGTGATGCCGCGCCACGGCGTCTCAGACAGGGACCAACGGCTACAGTGAGTCCACATAGACCCTAGCAGGTCTTCGTCGGGCGGTTCTTCGTCGAGGTAGGCTGGCGGTTCCGCGCCTTCAAACGCCTTCTTCTTCGACTCGTAGGTAATCATTTGCAGGCGCACATTGCGCTTGAGCATGACCCACCGTTCCTGAACGTGAAACCCCTTCTTCTTCTGGTCGCTGTAGTGAGTCTCAATAAAGTCCTTGGGCACAAACCGCGCCAACTCTGACCCGCCTTCCCCCGTGAACGCAGGCCACCACACCTGCTTGATGATGCTCTCGTAGGACGCAAGCCGTATCATGCCGCCTGCCGGAACGATTTTATTCTGCGGGAACACGCCTACGCCAATTATGTTTCCGCAATCCCAAGATCCGTCGTCCACAATGCGTGCGTCATGGTCAATAATCTCGTCCGTGCCTTTGCTGCGCCGTCCCCACCGGATGATGTTCTCGGGCGTGATGGGCCGAGCTACCCCCGTATCGTAGCCTTTGTGGTAGCGGAAGCACAGTGGCAGTTCGCCCGTTGCAGACATGAGAATTTCCATGAGCACGCATAGTGATTTCCCAATCCGGCCTGCGGATAGAATCACGCGCCCAAAGGTTTCGTCCAGCAGGTAGTCAGTCTGAAATCCGTGCGGCGCATTGCCGACAGCCTGCACAAGTTCGTTCTCGTACAGGTCAACGTGGTCGTGTAGGGCTTGGTCGAGTAGGGCTTGCGGGCGTTCCACCACGTCCCAAGGCTCGAAGGCGTAAAACAAAGGATGCTTCTTCCAGCCTTCCTGCGCGTCCCCCATTGCTGTACTGATCTTTTCAAATGCGTCCATAATCACAAATCCTGCGCGGTTACACTGGGCGTCCCGTCATCTTGCTGATTGACGGCCCGATGTCAGCCTTGTAAATCTCCGTCATATCGCAAGACATATTGCAAAACCATACTGTCATTTCGCTAATTTGCCTCTCGCTGTAGTGTTGCGTGACTCCGCGAGCACCACCTGTCTGTACCCTGTCCATCGTCAATCTGGCTGGTACGAGTTGATCGCCACACTTCGGGCATACCGGAAACTCGTCGCTGCTATCACGATATAGCGAACTATCTAATGCCAGCGTGGCAGATATGGCGGTCACTTCGTCTGTCTTCGGACACGCTCCGTCCATATTGCAGCCGCTTCTACCGTCCATGTGTCCGCATTCTTCACAGGTCTGTGCTTTCATTCTTCACTCCGTGTTATGGTAGCAGGCGCGGGTTACGCTCCCGCCAATTCGGGGTATGAACCCAAATATCGCACTAGCGGATCGCCTGCATCAATCAAAAAAGGCGGGAGTGTCTAGGGTTCGCTGTAGCCCATTAGTCCACAAACGACACCCCCGCCTTCGGCTTGGCTTCCTATCCTTCCACCGTTTCTCGTTCCACTTCGTCCGTGTTCCCCGCCGTGTCAACAGCTTCCTCTTCTACCTCGGCGGTATCAAGTTCCGCGTTGACTTGGTCGGTGGGTGCGTCCTCGCCCACAACTGCTGGCGCGTGGTATTCCGCAACGTGAGCCGCAATCATGTCCGCGACTTCCCGCTTCTGGCCTACGTTCAGTGTGTACTGTTCGCCTATCCCCATGTCTCTACCTTCCTTCCCTGCCTTGTTGTTTTCCGCAACACTGTGTCGCGGATTCTGTTATTGTACGTTCGTCAGTGGATGGTCTTCCTTGCCCCACTCCTGCTTCATGCGCTTCCGGCTCCGCATCACCTTCCCGCAACTCTTGCAGCGGAAGGTGGGAAACTCGCTGACCGCTGTTCGCGTCGGCTTCGTCAACTGCTTCAGCGCCGTGCTCCCGCAGCACACACAGCGAGCCTTGTTCGGGCCATCCCCATCGTCGTACATAAGCCCGATGTTCGGGTGCCGCTTATCCCACGGGCGAAGTTCCATGTAAACGTCCTCAAGCAGTAGCGTGTCTTGGATGTTGTACTTCTTCATCCGGTCCCACGCCGCCCTGTCTCCGTGCAGGCACTTCACCCACATCCCAACCCCCTCATGTTCCAGTTTGCGCCCTTTTTCCAAGTACATCGCGATGTTCTCCAGTTTTGCACGCGGGAACCGAAACTGCTTCTTGGCGAGAATGCAGGTATCCACCGACCGGTACGGCGACGGTGGCTCCTTCCTCCACCTGACCCAGCGTGCGTTCATCGTCTTTTCGTCAAAAGCCTTCCCGTTGTGCGCAATCACCACGTCGGCGCGGTCTATCAGTTCCCATATAACGCCGCACAGCCGTTCGTCGTTATCGTCCTTCTGCTGTGAGTCGAAGAACACCGTGTCCTCGCCCAGCCACTTCGCGGAGAAGCATAGAACCTCAGACGTGGTGATGAGTTGCGAGGGCGCGATGTACTGCTTGAAACACCCCCACACGTATGCCTGCATGGGCGAAGTCTCAATGTCGAACACCAGGATTTGCGGCCCCGCCGTCTTCGCCTTCGCTGGTCTACTAGTCACTTTCACCGTCATGGTACTCCTTCACCGTTGTCTTATTGGCGAACACATTGCCCACACGTTTATGGCCGAGCAGGTAGTTTCCTATCTTGTACGGGGCGAACCTGCTATCTCCGGAGTGTTGCTGAACCGCGTTTTGCGTCACTCCCAGCCGCCCCGCCATTTCACGGGTAGTCAGCCCCACTCCGTCCTTCAACCCCTCGCACGCTTCAATGACTCTGCGAACCATGCGCGGCGCATTCGATTCGTCAAGCACCCCGCCTTTGTCGTATACCGTCAACTTCATGCTAACTCCCTTTCCTATGACCTTCCTGACTGAGCCTGTAAACGCATCCAGATATCTGCCCATTCAAGCGCAAAAAGTTTCCACACAAAATCGAACGGCGTCTGTGTGCCGCATTCTGCCTCTTCCCCTCTCACTTGTTTGGCTACCACAAGTTCTTCCACGCGGCGCATGGCCATTTGCACAGCACGCTCAACCTCTGCCGACGCCAACATTACGTGGTCAATCTGCACGAACTTAGTGGAGTCCAATTTGTAGGCGTCTAGGTTCAAGCGTGATAGCGTCTTCGCAATCTCAAGGTTCAACTTGATTCGCGTGGCGTCTGCCATTGGCACAGCCACGCCCCCCGCCATTTCGGTCGGCTTCTTTTTGGGGTCGCTGGAGTCCAGTTGCTTCTTGAAGTCGCGCAGAGTCTCTTGCACAAGACTCATTTCCTGACGGACTTCTACCGCTTCCTTGGCAAGTTGGACTTCCTGCCGAACAACCGTCACTGCATAATCGTCGTCTTCTCTCACGGTTCCGTACCTTTGCATTTTATCTACGTCATGTCGAGCAACATTTAGAGCAATGTAGGGTCGGATCTTCATACGCAAAATACACGCCGCGCAGTACCCCACCCCCAGCGTGCCCGTCTGTGGCCCCAGTCCGTAGAAGTCCCCCTTCGTCTTGCCGCCCGCAACGCTCTTGCAGCGTTCCCCATCATGCCGGATTCCGCGACAGCGGTTGAACGCCGTGTCCTTGCGCATGTTCAGAAACCCGTTGATGGCCCGCTTCTGCTTGCGTGACGCTGGCCCCGGCTTGCGCTCTTTTGGAATGTGCCGAAGCAACCAGGGCGGAATTAGTTCCAGTTTCAGCAAGTCGTCTGGATCGTGGCTGATTGTGGATTCCTTGTAGTTGGCTGGTCTTGGGGATTCTTCCATTAGATTGCCTGAGAGTAGATCAGCTCGTATCCCACAACTCGTGTCCGCGCAATCGGACGCCCGAAATCGAACCCTTCCCACACAAGCATGAGTCGTATGTAGTCGCGTACCTCTTGCTCAGGATTCGCCGTCCGAGAGTAGCGGTGTACGCAGCAGTCGGACTCGGTAATGCGTAAATGGCGATGAGTGTCCGTAGTCATGTTGCCCCTTTCACATACCTGCCATACGTCTCAGAATTTGTCCATACGTCCCCAAATGTAGCCGCGTCTGGAACCCGCCCCGGTCTGCTGTCTGCCCTGCTTCCGGCTTGTGTGTCCCGCAAACAGAACGCCGCGTCGTGCCGCCACCTTTGCGGAGTTCAACGTTGTACGTCGCCTCACCCCCGCAGTAATGGCAAGTGTTTGAGAAGCCCATGCGCCCGCCCTTCCTTTCGTTCCCGGCTGAGAGCCGTGTGCTGTTTGTGAACCGTTGTTCATGTTGGGGGGAAGTCTACTATGAATCATGGTTTTCGTCAAGGGGTTTTTTCAAGCCGCAATGTTGCGCCCGTCGAGTAGTACGCCGTTCTGTACCACGATAGGCTGTTGAAGCCCGTTGGCGCGAATGTCGGCTGCTAGTGAATGCAGTTCGTGTTCTGACAACGGCGGGAACAACTTGGCTACGGGGTGAGTCTTCATAATGGTATCCCTTTCTATGTTCACAATTATCTTCAGCGGCGAACCCCTCTTTTTTGGGGGTTCGCCCAGAGACTATACAGGTAATCTATTGATTGCCTGTATAGGCTCTGTCCCTGTAGAGATAGAAGGTAGAGTAAGAGATTAGATATAGAGGTTAGATATAGATGGAGTTTTTGACATATTATTGACTGTCATTGACGGAAGGTTTGACACCGTTTGACTCTTTGGCGGCTTTCTTGCGATCTCTTTCTTCCCGTTTCTTGTTGCGGTTGTACTCTTTTCGTTCATCATCGGACCGCATTTTGCGGTAGGTTCCGTGGTTGATTAGTCGGTACTGGAACTCACCTTCTTGAACTATCCTGATTCCGTCACAATCCTTGGACCGCGATTTAGGGTCTGGCGAGCACAGGAACTTTATGGCCTGTTCTACGCTCTCAACGTCGCCGCCGAGCATTCCGGCCAACATCTGCGGATTGAGTTCTACTGTGCCGTCAGTGTAGTCGGCATTCGATATGCAGTACCCCCATACCGCAAAGACCGTGATTCCTGCACCGTACATGCTTCCCGTGTACATCGACTTGAAGTGTTTGCCGTATAGCATTACTGTTCCCCCTCTTCTCTGCTGTCGAATATCTTGTGGCACTTACGGCATTGAATGGCTTTGGGCATCCAGTCGTCCGGTACTTCCGCGCTGGGCGGATCAAGAATGAGTTTAAGCCCTATGCTCGCAATCACTAATGGTCCGTGCCCGCGAGCTTCAAGCATGGCTTCCTGTCCGCAGTTGGGGCAATCCAACGGCATCTTCTTCACCACGTTCGACTCGCTCCGTTCATCAACAAGTATCTTCCACGTCTTCATGGTTATAGCATGTCATACCGTGTCATACCGCGTCAATCCCTTTTAGCGAAAAAAGTGAAGAAACTTTCTGCTTGCCGCCGCGCCCGTGATTGTGGGATACTTCCGGACAGTGAAAGAAAAAGGGGGGGACAATGGATAAATGGCCTGTAGAACCAGTGGATTGCCCGCAATGTGGCAGCGCGGCGCAAGTGTTTGAGTTGTCGGGCGACAGCATACCGAAAGGCGAAAGGTGGTACATAGCGGGGTGTTTCGACAAACATACGGTTCCTGTTGGACCTCGCGGTTCTCCGTTTGCGGCTATTGACAGGTGGAATGAATGGGCAAACGCAGGCTAGACTTGCACAACGGCACGCGCTTTGTAACGGATCTGGTAGCAAGGCGCACCTGCGCGGTCATGGTTGTGACCTATACATGCCCATTAGAGCGCCTCACACACCCGTCAGAGCACGACCCCCCCTCGCCCTATGTCCTGACTAGGGGTGGGGGGGCGGGGGGCGTCACGGGCGTCCTACGGTAGAATCTTCTCAAGTATGGTCGCAACTCGTTCCTCGGCGGCTATCATGGCGTCTTCTGACGTGTATCGCTCTTGGGAAAGGTGCGCCATTTCAGCCACAAGTACGTGCACGGCTTCATGGCGTGTGAGCGCGTGCATTGAGCATGTGCCCGACAACCCCCCGAACTCCATTGTGACCATCCTGTGCGGCACGTCGAACGTGGATTCTGCCTGTGAGTCTAGACCGGGGACGTACCTGAACCGCACGTCCCAAGCCCCGTCTATCCCTAGTTTCCGCAGGGCGGCGGCTATCCCGCGCTTGAACCGCTCGAAATCGCGGCGTCCTGTTTGTGACTTCATGGCTGTCCTTTCTACGTCCAATCCGGCATTACTTTGAGCCATCCTCTCAGGGTGTCCGCAACTTCTTTGCGTAAATCCTTGGGAAACTCAAAGGCCCAGTCCCTATCGTATGGGTGTTGCAGGGTTATCGTTCCGTCATCTTCCACTATAACCCGCAGCAGCTTCGCTACAGGCTCGCCCGCCCTGGGCTTGCGGTGTCTCATGCTAGGCTCCTTTCTCTGCTCGACTCACCAATTTGTAACCCCACACATAGTCCACAAGGCTACCCAAATCCCACGGCCTCACTTTCCCCTCGTTCACGTCAGCACGCACCTTGCGCGGGTTCTGCCTCGTTTCTTGGGCAATCATGCCCGCGTTCACCGTCCAACTGCGGCGGTCTTTCAGGTCTGCGGGCCGTCGTCTCGCCATGATTTCACCCCTAAATGCATACCATCCCCTACACTATGCCTCACTAGGGACATTATGCACCGCGCTTTGTATTCTTGTCAACCCCCCATTCCCCACATTTTTTCAAAAAAAATACCACCCACCAACCCCCTTGGTCGCACAACCAACCCGCTTGGGGGTGCCCCCGCCCAAACAGGGTATGCGCCCTGAACACCCCTAAATAATCTACGAATCGTCAGCATTGGGGCTACTTTTCTCAACTTTGCAACGCAAAGCACTTTGCAAGGGAAAGGCAGGGCTAATTGCGCATCCACCCTTTATCCATGCTACTTTTTGTCATCTCGACGAAACAGATTGCGGCGACATCCATCGCACCTTTATTTGACGCGCAACTACAATCC
>Ga0208325_1000264_pt1 | contig 14111 bp, 10 predicted proteins | sample PL_2010_330m_FD_185486 | JGI IMG/M metagenome (GOLD analysis project Ga0208325, IMG submission 185486) | Freshwater microbial communities from Powell Lake, British Columbia, Canada to study Microbial Dark Matter (Phase II) - PL_2010_330m... | ecosystem: Environmental > Aquatic > Freshwater >...
ATGTTATTCCGCGGCTTCCGGAAAAAAAGAAATGTCTCTGTGCCGATGCAATGAAGACAGCGTTGGTCACCCCGAGAGAAGCGATCCCGGCAGAGACGCTCCGGAAACTTAAGCTGATAATCGGTGAATAGTGAATCTTCCGCCACCAACCTCGTAGGATGGTAGCAAAGAGCGCTACCAACCTACGAGGATGTTGGCTGAGTTTGTTGGTTCTTCGTAGGGGCGGACCCGTGTGTCCGCCCTTGAATAATGAATAAGGAATGGTGTTTGGTGAATGAAATTCCACCTGCGATGTGGAATGGATGTTTGGAGTTTAATACGAAGGATTGTTGTGAAAAATACAGAAAATAAAAAAATTAGCTATAAAGATACCCTTAATTTACCGCGGACGACGTTTTCCATGAAAGCCAATCTGTCGCAAAAAGAACCTGAAATCCTTAAGCAGTGGCAGAAAGAGGATATTTATGCCGAAATTATTAAAAAACGGAAAACGTCAAAAAAACGTTTCATTCTCCATGACGGACCGCCTTACGCGAACGGGCATATTCATCTGGGGCATGTTCTGAATAAGACGCTTAAAGATATATGTGTAAAATATTTTACGATGAGGGGATATTCAGCGCCTTTTGTTCCGGGATGGGATTGTCACGGGCTTCCCGTGGAACATCAGCTTTTAAAAGAGCTTAAGCTCACCAAAAATGATATCGATCAGGTTAAGTTCCGAAAAAAAGCTTATGATTACGCGATGAAATACGTAAAAATACAGTCTAAAGAATTTGAAAGACTCGGCATATTCGGTGAATGGAAAAAACCTTACTTAACTTTGACAAAAGATTATGAAGCGGATATTCTGGAAAGTTTCGCGGATCTATATGAGAAGGGATATATTTACAAAGATTTGAAGCCGGTCAATTGGTGTCGAAAGTGTGAAACCGCTTTAGCCGAAGCCGAAGTTGAATATGAAGATAAAAATTCTCCGTCAATATATGTGAAATTTCAGGCGGATATTAAAGATAGCGGCGGAACGAAGACTTTTTTTGTCATATGGACAACTACTCCATGGACACTTTTGGCGAACGCGGCGATTGCCGTGCATCCCGAATTTAATTATTCATTTATTTTGGTCAGCGGAGAAGTTTGGATAATGGCGCGCGATTCGGCGGAAGACCTTATGAAACAGTTTGGGATCAAGGATTATAAGGTCGTAAAAGAAAAAACGGGCAAGGAAATCGCGGAACTTATAGAAAATGCCAGGCATCCTTTTATCGATCGCTTGTCAAAAATCGTTTTGGCGGATTATGTGACGAAAGAGGAAGGGACGGGATGCGTGCATACCGCTCCCGGACACGGGCAAGATGATTATTTTACCGGAAAGAAATATAACCTTCCCATGATCATGCCGGTTGAACCTGCCGGAACTTTTTCGGAAGAAGCCGGCGAATTCGCCGGAGAGGATGTTTTTAAAGCTAACGGTTCCATAATAGAAAAAATGCGCGAAGAAAAGACGCTTATTATGGCGAAAGAAGTAACTCATTCCTATCCGCACTGTTGGCGGTGTAAGGAACCGATCATTTTCAGAGCTACGGAACAGTGGTTCATGAATATTGATCACTTGGATTTGCGGCGGAAGATGGAAAGCGTGATAAACGAAAAAGTTGAATGGATACCGCCGTCCGCGAAGGACAGGATCGGTACAATGGTGAAACAGAGGCCGGATTGGTGTCTTTCTCGTCAGAGGTATTGGGGTGTGCCGATACCGGCTTTTCGGTGCGTTTCTTGCGGGAAAGCTTTTACGAGTTACGGGATCATTCGTAAAGCGGCGGAACTTACGCGTCGAGGCGGCGCGGACTCTTGGTTTGAAAGATCTGTCGGCGAAATAATGGACAAAAATACGGTTTGCGGGGTTTGCGGCGGCAAAGAGTTTGTGAAAGAAAACGATATCCTGGACGTTTGGTTTGATTCAGGAATAAGTCATAAAGCTGTTCTTGAGGCAAGGGAGGAGCTGGCGTTTCCGGCTGACTTATATTTGGAAGGATCTGATCAGCATAGAGGTTGGTTTCAGGCGGCTCTTATTACCTCTATGGGTATGAACGAAAAACCGCCTTACAAGAAAGTTTTGACCCACGGGTTTGTTGTGGATGGAGATGGTAAAAAAATGTCCAAATCTATCGGGAATGTAATTAGTCCCGAAGAAATTATGAGGAAATACGGTGCCGATATATTGAGGTTGTGGGTAGCGTCCAGCGATTATCTGGGAGATATTAAAGTTTCTTCTGAAATACTGGAGCGACTCGCGGATGGATACCGGAAAATTCGCAACACGTTTCGGTTTTTGCTGAGCAACTTGTATGATTTTAATGTTTCAGAGAATAAAGTTGATCCGGAAGATCTATCGGAAATAGACAGGTGGATGACTTCGCGGTTACGCGCCTTGACTCAAGACGCGACAGCTTGTTATGAAAGATATGAATTCTATAAAGTGTACCGTATGGTTTATAATTTCTGCGTTTATGAAATAAGCGCGTTTTATCTTGATGTATTGAAAGATGTGCTATATGTGGAAGCGGCTGATTCAGCGGCTCGGCGTTCGGTCCAGACGGTTATTTTTAAAATACTTGATACCTTGACGCGTGTTATGGCGCCGATTCTTTCATTTACGACGGAAGAGGTTTGGGCAAAGGTCGAGTTTACCGGTAAAGAAAGAAGTATTCATATGTCTGATTGGCCGGACATAGATCCAGCGTCTACGGATAGTGAAAATGAAAAACTTGATACGAAATGGAAGAAAATATTGGATATAAGAAACGGGATCATGAAGCTTCTTGAAGTGAAAAGAGAAAAAGGTTTGATCGGGAGTTCTCTTGAAGCTTCAGTTGAATTGTATACCGCGGATATTGACCGACGTGATTTTCTCAAAACGGGGGAGACACTTTTTGCCGGTATTTTTAAGGTTTCCGAAGTACTTATTTCCGAGAAGATGACCCCGGGTATGGAAGAGATCCCGGGGGAACCTAAAATTAAAGCTGTGGTGATGAAGGCTTCCGGGCGAAAATGTGAAAGGTGTTGGAATTTTAGCAGGGCAGTGGAGAAAAACAAAGAAAATTCGGATCTATGCGAACGGTGTCGTAAAGTAATTCTTGAAAGGGGAAAAAATGGTTAATAAAAAACGCGGATCAAAAAGTAAAACTTCTTTATCAAAAGAACTTCAGGCTGTAAGAGATAAGCTTCTTGTCGAAAAAGCTATGATCCTTGAAGAGCTTATGAATCTGAAAGGGGAATCTCTTCATAAATCTCTGAAGGATTCTTCCGGAGATCTTTCAGGTTATTCCATTCATATAGCGGATATGGCAACTGATCTTTATGACAGGGAGTTTTCGTTGGAATTAGCCGAAGGCGAAAGAGCAAGGCTGTATGAACTTGATGACGCGATCAAACGTATAGATCACGGAGAGTATGGGGTATGTACTTTATGCGGAGAAGCTATTTCTAAAGCACGGCTTAAAGTTATGCCCCAGGCGGAATATTGCATAGAATGCAGGGAGAAAACCGAAAAAACTCGAGGCAAATAGTGTTATATTATTTTATCGCGTTTTCAATATGTTTTTTTGATCAGATAACAAAATTTTATATTGAAAAATTCGTTTTGTCATCTTCGAGTATTCCGGTAGTAAGCGAAGTTTTGCATTTAACGCTTGTATACAATACCGGGATCGCGTTTGGTCTGTTTAAAGAATATCCATTTGTATTCGCGATATTAACGATACTGGCGATAATCCTTATCATTTATTTTTTAAACCAAAAAAAACATAAATTAAATGTTTCGGAAAAAATCGCGCTCTGTTTCATTTTAGGAGGCTCGGCGGGTAATTTAATTGACCGTTTGCGCTGGGGACATATCGTGGATTTTATAGATTTTCGTTTTTGGCCGGTATTCAATATAGCGGACAGTTTTATAACGATCGGAGCCGTAATATTGATTTTTTCCATGCTTTTTAAGCGGAAAGATGAGGGGTCGGGGACCGACCCCTCATCCTGAAGCCCGAAGGGCTGAAGGATCTACGAAGGAGTTTTTGATCAAGATGGGATGGGGTTTTAACGTGAGGAGAAAACTCGTCGACCCCTCAAATAATTAAATGAAGCTCCAAACAAACAACCTGTGAGGCTGGTGTTTCGGGGAAAGGTTTTAGGTGAAATGCATCGCATAATTTTCAGTATCGGACCGTTTACATTGTATTCTTACGGTCTTTGTGTCGCGATCGCTTTTTTGATCTCGACCGTTTTTATTCTTCGCGACGCGAAAAAAAACGGATTTAAACAAGCTGATATTTTAGATTGTTTGATCATGGTTTTCCTCAGCGGTCTGGTAGGAGGGCGTCTTTTATACGTGTTTATTAACGCGGGATATTATTTCGACTGTCCTCTCAGAATTTTAATGTTTTATGAAGGCGGCTTGGCTTTTCAAGGAGCGTTAGTCGGGGCCGTGGTTTCAGGCGTTGTCGTCACGCGGGTAAAAAAACTTTCTTTTAGAAAAGTCGCTGATTTGATAGTTCCCTATATGGCTCTGGGGCAAGCGATAGGACGGATAGGCTGTTTTCTGAACGGGTGTTGTTACGGAAAAGTGATATCATTCGGACCCGCGGTGACTTTTCCCGGAGACGCCGCGGCAAGAATGCCTGTACAGCTTTACTCAAGTTTTATTCTTTTTCTATTTTTTCTATTTCTTCTTAAAATCCGAAAAAAACATTTTTTTGACGGATGTGTATTTGCTTTATATTTGGCAGTATACGGCATTTTTAGATTTTTTATGGATTTTTTAAGGGGAGATGAACTTTCTGTTTTTTTTGGAATAAAGCTTTCACAGGTTATCGGCGCGGGGACTTTTTTGTGCGGCGTACTGATTTTTATTGTGTTCAAATGTTTACCGCCAATGGCGCCGGAGGCGCCCGAAGAATATGGAAAAAATGGAATTTGAAGTCAGCCAAGAGGACGCCGGCACACGAATTGACAAATATTTGACGCTCAAACTGGGAGAAGAATATTCCAGGACATATGTAAAATTTCTGATAGACGGCGGCTTTGTGCTTGTGGGGGGAAAGACAATAAAACCTCATTACGCGTCGCGCGCGAATGATATGGTTTTTGTTACGCTTTCTTCCGTGCCGAATGACGGGCGAATAGAGCCGGAAGATATACCTCTGAATATTATTTATGAAGATGAAGGCGTTATTGTAGTTGATAAGCCTGTCGGCATGGTTGTCCATCCGGGAGCGGGGAATAAGACGGGTACGCTTGTGAACGCGCTGCTTTATCACTTAGGCAGTCTTCCTGAAAGTGATGATGAATTAAGGCCGGGTATTGTTCATCGGTTGGATAAAGATACAACAGGCGTTATGGTTGCCGCTAAAACCTCCAAGGCGTTAAGATCTTTGGGCGAACAGTTTCAAAAAAGAGCTGTAAAAAAAAATTATTTGGCAATTGTAAAAGGCCGGGTGGAGTTGGATAACGGAATTATTGACGTGCCTATCGGGCGGCATAAAGAAAATAGAACAAAAATGGTAGTCGAATATACCTCGGGCAAATCCGCCCGGACGATGTATCATGTCATAAAGAGATTCGATCTGTTCACATTTCTTCGGCTGGAACTTTTTACCGGACGTACACATCAGATACGGGTGCATATGAAACATCTCGGACATCCCATTCTTGGGGACATAAGGTATGGCGGAGACCCAAGATTTCATCGTCCGGCACTGCATTCGGAACTGCTTGGTTTTACGAATCCGTGTACCGGTAAATATATGGAATTTACCTCCGCGCTTGCGGAAGATATGCGTGAACTTGTCCAAAAAGGAAAATTCCCGGATTTTTAGGCTTTTTTTTTCGAGGAGAAAACATGGATTGGACAATACGGAAACAGGAACAGGGCTTGAGGGGTGAATTGGAAGTGCCGCCGGACAAAAGTATTTCTCATCGGGCGGTCATATTAGGCGCGATTTCAAACGGAAAGTGCCATGTCAAAAACTTTCTTTTCGGTGAGGATTGCCTTAGCACCATAGAGGCATTTCGTTCGATGGGAGTCCGAATAGACGCCGATAGAAAAAATATCATTGTGCATGGACGGGGGATAAAGGACTTTCAAAAACCCAAGGAAGCGCTTTATCTGGGTAATTCCGGTACGACTATGCGTATCTTGTCAGGAGTGTTGGCCGGACAGGATTTTGATACTCGTCTTCGGGGAGATGAATCGCTGACGGCGCGTCCCATGAGAAGAATAATTGAACCTCTTTCAAAAATGGGAGCGGTCATTGCCTCGGAAGGAAATGAGGGACATGCTCCGCTTTATATAAGGGGAGGAAATAAATTAACAGGCATAAATTATGTTATGCCTGTGGCAAGCGCCCAGGTCAAATCATGCGTTTTGATAGCAGGGCTTTACGCCGCCGGTAAAACAACTGTTCATGAACCTTATCAATCCCGGGATCATACTGAACGGATGTTGGAATATTTTTCAGCGGATATCAAAAGAAAAGGTTTACGAACGGAGATTACCGGATCAAAGCCGTTGATATCGAAAGATATTGAAGTGCCGGCAGATATTTCCAGCGCGGCCTTTTTTATTGTCGCGGCGCTTTTGATCAAGGATTCGCGTATTGTTTTGCGTAACGTAGGGTTAAATCCGACGAGGACAGGGCTTATTAATGTTCTAAAAAAAATGGGCGGCAAAATACGGATTTTTGATCATAAAGATGGAATTGAACCACGCGGCAATTTGGAAATTTCACATTCGGATTTAAGCGCGATAGTTGTCGAGAAAGAAGAGATACCTCTTTTGATAGATGAGATCCCGATTCTCGCGCTTGCGGCTCTCGCGGCAAAGGGGAAGACAATTGTGCGGAGTGTATCAGAGCTGAAAGTGAAAGAAACCGACCGCGTGAGGAGTATTTGTGAAAATTTTCGGCGTATGGGAGCCGAGATAAAAGAATCCGGAGAAGATCTGATCATACAGGGAGATCTTAAAAATTCGCGCGCGGCGGAATTTGATAGTTTTGGAGATCATCGGATCGCGATGACTCTGGCGATGGCGAGTTTGCTTGTCCCCGGAGAAAGTAAAATTAAAAATACGATATGCGTTAAAACATCATATCCCGATTTCTTGTGTGATTTAAAAAAGCTTTATGGGTTTCGTAAATTGTGAATCTTTCGCCCCCAACCTACGATGTTGGTGGCGGGGTGAATGGTTCGTAGGGGGCGCGGCATGCCGTGCCCGTACAATATTAAGGAAATACCATTTTGGGTAGGTACTCAAAATGGTATTTTGCCCAACTCAATAGAAAAACAATACTAAATTTATTTAATAAAAAAGTTTGACAAACTTAATATTATCTGATATCATTCGTTTAATCGGTAATTTAAGAAACATGTAGCATCTCAATTTTTACAAACCTTACCACTTAAGGTATATGATACGTCAAAAATTAAAAAAATATTATGATGATTTTCTTGGACTCTTTTCCAGTGACATGGGGATAGATCTGGGAACGGCGACTACTTTAGTTTATCTTAAAAACGAGGGAATAGTTCTTTGCGAGCCTTCTGTTGTGGCTATTGAAGCGGGAACGTCGAATGTGTTGGCCGTGGGGGAAGAAGCTAAAAGAATGCTCGGAAGAACTCCGGGAAACATCATCGCGATCAGACCTATGCGCGATGGCGTTATTGCCGATTTTGAGATCGCCGAAAGTATGTTGAGATATTTTATAAAAAAAGTACAGCGTTCACGACGGTTAGTTCGTCCCAGGATGGTTGTGGCGGTTCCTTCGGGTATTACCGAAGTTGAGAAACGTGCCGTAAAAGATTCCGCGCTTCATGCCGGAGCGAGAGAAGTGTATATGCTGGAAGAGCCTGTTGCCGCTTCGATCGGGGTGGGGCTTCCAATCCAAGAGCCTTCGGGGAATATGATCATAGACATAGGCGGCGGTACAACCGAAATGGCGGTAATATCTTTGGCGGGCGTGGTTTTTTCAAAGTCTATTCGCGTCGGCGGCGACGAGCTGGATGATGCCATCATAAACTATTTGAAGAGAACCTATAATCTTATGGTCGGCGAAAGGACAGCTGAGGAAATAAAGATCCGAATAGGATCCAGTTATCCCATGGAAGAAGAATTGTCGATGAATGTCAGAGGCCGCGATCTTATTGCCGGGCTTCCCAAAATGATCACAATAACCAGTGAGGAAATTCGTGAAGCGCTTTCCGAACCTATCGCTCAGATCGTAGAAGCGGTGAGAATAACTTTAGAACGAACACCTCCAGAATTATCGGCAGACCTGATAGAAAAAGGGATTATCCTTGCCGGCGGCGGGAGTCTCTTGAGAGGCATAGATAAACTTATAGCGGAGGAAACCAGTTTACCTGTACATGTGGCGGATGATCCTTTGACGGCGGTGGTTCTTGGAACGGGAAAAGTTCTGAGTGAACTTAAATATCTTAAACGATTGACAGTTGGTTCCAGCCTACAGAAATAAGTGGCAGCTATTCAATGTGCATAGATTCTTCAAGAAAAAGAAAAACAGATTAATTGGTTTGTGGGCGTTTGTCCTCGTAGCGTTATTTTTGTATTTTCCTTCCATTTTTTCAGGTGTCAAAAATCTTTCCATAGCGGTGTTTTCATTTCCTGTGAAGCTGTATTCCAACAGCAGCTGTTATTTCCGGACGAAAAAAAATCTAATAAAAGAAAATGATGTGTTATCAAAAAAAACGGCGGATCTTGAACTTCGTCTCGAACGGTTCAAAGAACTTTTCACTGAAAACCGGCGGCTCAGAGAACTTTTAAAATTTAAAGAAAAAATAGAGTTTGACACAATTTCCGCGGAAGTTGTGGTAAGGGATCCGAATAAATGGATGGGATCGTTTATCATCGATAAAGGTTCTCTTGATGGAGTTGCCAAGAATTCCGCTGTGTGTTCCGCGAAAGGACTGCTCGGAAAAGTAGTTGAAACCGAAGAACATATGAGTGTTGTTATGCTGATCACTCATCCTAATTTTAAAGCCGGAGGCATTCTCAAACGGACCCGGATCAACGGAATTATTGTCGGCATGGGAAGTGATATTGTTAAAATGCTGTATCTTCCCGTTGACGCGAAAATCAAAGAGGGAGATATTGTAACCACATCGGAATTCAGCAAAATATTTCCAAAAGGCGTGGGGATCGGAAAAGTTACCTCTTCAGATATAAGCAAAACCGGATTATATAAGTACGCATTAATTAAACCTTTCGCGAATCCTTTTGATCAGGAAGAAGTTTTGTGTATTAAGTGAGGGGTCGGGGTGTTTTCCGACCCCTCATCCTGAAGCCCTGAGGGCTGAGGGATCTACAGGGGTGTTTTCCGACCCCTCATCCTGAAGCCCTGAGGGCTGAAGGATCTACAAAGGAGTTTTTGATCAAGACGGGATGGGACTCTAATGTGAGGGAAGAACTCCCCGACTCCTCAAACAAGTTGTTCCGGCGGAGTTTCCTTTTGGTTAATATTTATGAAAAAAAATTTAAACATATTGATTCTTCTCTTAGGCAGTGTATTCCTTCAAATTTTTTTGACTCGAAATATTATATGTTTTCCGGATATTCTTCTTCTTGTGGTTGTTTTTGCCGGTATTTTTTTAGGCGCGGGTGAAGGCGCGTGGGTAGGGATTACGGCAGGATTTTTGAGAGGCTGTTTTTCTTGCGGGACTATTTTTTTAGACATTTCCCTTTTTTTGATAATAGGGATAAGCTCCTCTTTTTTGGCTAAGAAGTTTTATAAATACAATCCCGTTGTGCAGAGTTTTATTTCGGCGGCGGCAATTTTCATAACAATAACAGGACGTACTCTATATTTTAATGTCGCGGGAGGAAATCCTGTCAACATCCTTTCGCCTTACGCGGCAAACTGGAAAATGATCGGCATAACAATACTTTTTTCACCCATTTTTTTCGCGTTAGCGAAAAAAATCGTAAAAATAAATGGAGAATCGTAGGGGCGGCCCGATGCGCGCGCCCATGTGAATGGTGAATCGCCCGCCAACAACCTCGTAGGATGGTGGCGGAGAGCACCACCAACCTACGAGGATATTGGCGGTGTTTGTTGGTTTTACGTGGGGGCGGGGTCTCGGCGCGCGCCCGTTTTTTCTCCAAAAAGGAATTTTTAGGGATGAGAGTTGGGATTTTTTCTTTAATACTGATTATTGCCATGAATGTACTTCTCGCGGGGCTCTTTTATGCTCAGGTTGGAATGTATAAAAAGTACAGCGTTATGTCGGAAGACAACAGGTTAAAAGTTGTACCTCTGATGGCTCCCCGCGGCAGTATTTTTGATCGTAACGGAAAAGCGCTTGTGGAAGATGTCCTATCTTTTAACGTGTCGGTCATGTACCATAGAATAAAAAACGCGGATTCTTTGATCAGTGTTCTGAGTGAGGTTCTTGATCTGCCGGAAGAAGTTGTCTCCTTAAAGATTAAAGAAGCCGGAAAAAATCCGTATTCTCCTGTCTGTATTGCCTCAGATATTGGCATGGAGAAAGCGGTTCATATGGAAGAGATGGAGATGAATTATCCTGATCTTCTGCTTGAAGTTTCGGCTAAACGAAAGTATTTATGCGGAGATTCAGCCGCGCATGTAGTCGGCTACGTAGGGAGTATTAACCGTTCCGAATTTGAACGATTAAAACATTATGGGTATAGAATTAATGATCTGGTCGGCAGAGACGGAATAGAAAAGTTTTATGACGAATATTTGCGCGGTACACACGGCGGAAAGCAGATTGAAGTTGATCATCGCGGCCGGGAAGCGACTATTTTGGGATATAAAGAACCGCTTTCGGGAAAAGATATCTATTTGACGATTGATTCAGAACTTCAGAAAACCTGTGAGGATTTACTGAAAGACAAAAAAGGGGCAATAGTGGCTTTAAATCCGGAGACGGGTGCCGTGCTTGCCATGGCTAGCGCTCCCGGATATGATCCCGGAATTTTTATCGATGACGATAGAGCTCAAGAATTAAGAAAAGTTTTTAAGAGTAAGGATTATCCTCTGCTTAATAGAGCTATTTCCGGTACGTATCCGCCGGGTTCGGTATTTAAGGTTGTCACGGCGATTAGCGCCTTGGACAATTCTGAAATAACAGAAGAGACGATTTTTAATTGTCCGGGCAGTTTTACTTTGGGAAAAACCCGGTTTTCCTGCTGGAAGGAAACCGGACACGGAGATCAGATCTTAAAGGAAGCGTTGAAAAATTCGTGTAATGTTTATTTTTTCAACATGGGACTCGCGGCGGGTGTAGATAAAATATCCGCCTTCGCGAAAAAATTCGGGTTCGGTCAATGTTCCGGAATAGATATTCCCGGCGAAAAAGCGGGAACATTGCCGTCACGCGTCTGGAAAAGAAAAACGCTGAATGAAAAATGGTACAAAGGAGATACCGCGAATTATGCCATAGGACAGGGGTATCTCTTATGTTCTCCGCTTCAAGTAGCTCGAATGATGTCGGTATTCGCTAATAATGGATATTTGGTAAAGCCGTATGTGGTGGAATTTGTGGATGATGTTAGGGTGAATACGTGTGAAAAGATTTTTTTAAATTTGCCGGCAGCCGATATTTCAGTGATACGTGAGGGGTTAAAAGAAGTTGTTAACGCTTGGAGGGGAACAGGTGTTAAAGCGAAACAATCTGATTTTATAGTAGCCGGCAAAACCGGAACCGCTCAGACTTCACACGGAAAGAAAAATCACGGATGGTTTGTTGGGTTTGCGCCGTTTGATAACGCGAAACTTACGGTAGTGGTTTTTGATGAATATGGCGGTAAGGGCGGATATTACGCGGCAGAAACCGCGGGAGACGTGTTCAAAAAAGCGCGTGAACTGGAAATAATATAGCGCCTGTTAATGGTGAATAGTCTGCCACCATCGTAGGGGCACGGCATGCCGTGCCCGTACAATGGATTAAGAGGATGTTGGCGCGGCAAACCGGCAAACAGGTTAACAAGCAAACAAGCTAACTGACAAACCAAAAAGGAGACTAATGGGAGCGGTACGGGGGCGTATGGATAAAGTTTTATTGTCCGCGGCTTTACTTATAGCATTTTTCGGGATTTTTTTTATATACAGCGCGACTTGGGATTGGCAGTCGGGCAGTAATCATTTTAGCGCTTTTGTTATAAAACAAAGTATTTGGGTCGCTATCGGGATCCTTCTTCTTTTTTTTGTCGCGGGTAGAGACTATCTGAAGATATTGAACTATGCGTATATTTTTTACATTCTGAATTTGATAGCTCTGATTTTTCTTTTGGTATTCGGGGGAGAAAGGTATGGAGCCAGACGGTGGATCGCTTTAGGTCCTGTTTCTTTACAGCCCTCCGAATTTGTGAAAATAACCGTAATTTTGGTTTTGGCGGCTTTTCTCGGGGATCGTAGAGAAAAAATCGGGACGCTGAAGAACTATATCGCAAGTATTCTCTTGGTTCTGCCGGCGGCGGTATTGATTTTTTTACAACCGGATTTAGGGACAGCGTTTGTTCTTGTACCGATACTGTTTTCGGTGCTTTTCATATCGGGTGAGAAAATAAAATATATCGTTTTTACCGTTGGCGCGGGGCTGGCGAGTGTTCCTCTTTTCTGGACACTTCTTAAGGATTACCAGAAAAACAGGCTTATGGTTTTTTTGAATCCGAATTTAGATCCCTTAGGCGCGGGGTATACCATTATACAGTCAAAAATTGCCGTAGGTTCCGGCGGTATGTTCGGAAAAGGATGGCTTTCGGGGACACAAAGTTATTTAAATTTTTTACCGGAGCGGCATACGGATTTTATTTTTTCCGTTATTGGAGAAGAATGGGGGTTTGTCGGAGGTTTGGTTTTAATATTGCTATACGCGCTTATTGTCGCCAGAGGAATCAGGATCATGTCAAATGTCGCGGATATAGAAGGCAAGGTGATCGCCGCGGGTGTGGTCATGTTGATCTTTTTTCAGGTTATTGTAAATATCGCTATGACAATTGGGCTTATGCCGGTTGTAGGGCTTCCCTTACCGGCAATCAGTTACGGCGGATCAAATACGATCGCGACGCTTATCAGTGTCGGACTTCTGCTTAGCGTAAGCAGAAGAATGGGATAAAGAGGAGTCCTATTTTATCATGAATACCGAAATTCAAAAAATACTTAACGAAGTTCAAAAACCGGCTCGGTATACGGGTGGTGAAATAAACAGTGTTTGTAAGACTTTTACGAAAGACAGAACAAGTGTTGTTTTAGCGTATCCGGACACATATGAAGTAGGTATGAGTTATTTGGGACTGCGGATTCTTTATCATCTTCTGAATGAAAAAGATGATATCCTTTGTGAACGAGTTTTTATGCCGCAAATGGACATGCGGGAACGCCTGCGTCTCGCGGGAGAAAAATTGTTCAGTTTGGAATCAAAAACGGCGCTTGCTGAATTTGATATTATCGGATTCTCACTTTCTTATGAACTTACGTACACTAACGTTTTGGATATTTTGAATGCCGGCGGCATACCTCCCGTTTCGTCCGCGCGCGGGGAGGAAGGTCCTTTGGTAATAGCCGGCGGGGCTTTATGTTATAATCCGGAACCGATGTCGAGGTTTATTGATATCTTCATTATCGGTGACGGAGAAGAGGCCTTTTTGAAATTTATAGCCTCGTACAAAGAACTGAAAAAGAAAAAGTTAAACAGAAAACAGATTATCAGAGCTCTCGCTAAAGCGGAAGGAATCTACGCGCCTTCTCTCTATGAGGCGGAATTTTCCGGCAATAAATTTTTACGGCTCAAACCGCTGGAGCCAAGTGTGCCCGAAACAATAAAAAAGGTTTATGTAAAAACTCTTGAAGACGCGTATTATCCGGTTAAACAGATAGTTCCTTTTATCAGAATAGTTCAGGACAGGATTTCCGTTGAGATTATGCGGGGGTGTCCGAATAAGTGCCGTTTTTGTCAAGCTGTTAACGTTACTCGTCCTGTTCGACTCAGAACTCCGGAAACAATAAGGCGGATATTGAGGGAGACCTATAAAAATACCGGATATGAAAGTTTTTCGCTTTTATCTCTTTCCAGTATGAATTATC
>Ga0208325_1000265_pt1 | contig 14107 bp, 10 predicted proteins | sample PL_2010_330m_FD_185486 | JGI IMG/M metagenome (GOLD analysis project Ga0208325, IMG submission 185486) | Freshwater microbial communities from Powell Lake, British Columbia, Canada to study Microbial Dark Matter (Phase II) - PL_2010_330m... | ecosystem: Environmental > Aquatic > Freshwater >...
CTGTAAGCACTGGTAAAATGCTCGCTGCCACTCGGTCCAGGCAGCCGTGAGATTGCCGTACATCAAGAGCGTTCCGTACAGGTCGAAAAAGACACCTTTTATCTGCATTTCTCTTACTAAACTACACTACACGCACTACAGTTCAGTTTAATTCTTCATTTAGACTTCGGGACTTTTATAGTTACCTTTGTGCCGTAGCGCATGAGCGATTTTATGCCACGGCCTTCTCCGACCAGTGTGAAAATCGCATCCCGATTCGTTTTTGGCCACAGAGAGCCCGCGAGCTGTGTCACCGCTGTAGCTCGGAACGCATCGGGGTACAACGGCGTGCTCGTGCCGATAAGGATAATTTCGCGTGCGTTTGACGCGTACGCTAAGAGCGAATCCAGCGTGTGGTTGATGGTTGCCGTGCCGGTGATAAAAATGACATCGCAGTGCGGCAACAAATCCTTTTGGCGTGTTTCGGGATAGACGTCCGTAGAGCCCTCGCGGCTCCGGTCAAAAATGTACAGCTTCCTGGCGGTTATTCGCTGTATCGGGTTAACCATTGGCTCGATCAATCCCACCATACCAACCTGATCGTCCGGTTGTAAGAGCGTTAAAAAATCATCACGAGACCGGTGTTCGATTTCGGTATGGTCAACGACGCTGTTGAGCACGGCCACACCTAACGAGGTTAAGAGTGGGTTGTCGTATTCAAACGTCCATGCAGCCATCTCTTTCGCGTCCATGCCGCGCAACGGTTGTTCAATCGGCATAACGCCACAGCCGGGCGATAGCTCGTCTCGGAGCACGTAGGAAACCGCCAGGGCACCGTCGTCGAGTTCAACCGCTACCAGCCCCAGGCCTATACGAACATCTTTGATCCTTCTGCATTCCAATGCAGGCAGCGCCTGCCGGTAAATCGTTTCAAAGAGCTTGGTGGTCATCCGTGGTATACTAGTAGGATTGGCCTCGGTACACAATAATGTTTTAGTCTTCCAGTACCTCGAAGTCCTCTTTGGCGGCACCGCAAACCGGGCACAGCCAGTCATCGGGCAGATCTTCAAACGCCGTTCCCGGTGCTATTCCGCTGTCCGGATCACCTTGCTCGGGATCGTAGATGTAGTCACACATTGTACATTTGTATTTTTTCATTTCGTATCGCTATTCCATTCTCACTTTGTAGTTATATAGGTTGGGGGTCTGCTTCGATGACGGATTACGTGCGAAGGGTAGTGATTTGGAAGGAGCTTTCACAGCGTATCTGAATGGACCTTTACATAGCCGTTTTCCGTCCAAATGTCCCTGAAAACTGCTTTTTTCTTTAACAAGCTCATTTGTAAATGCTACTTCGATGTCCAATTCTCAATACCACTATGGTTTCGCCGTCAAGATCGCAGATTACCCGGTAATCGCCAATTCTAAAGCGGTAAGTTCCTATTTTAGGATGAATCAATTTTCTGGCGTTTCTGAGAGGTTCTTCAGCGTATTCTTTGAGCTTCAGTGCAATTCTACGTTGCGTTCCCGTATCGATGGTTTCCAGGTCCTTCACTGCCCCTGAGTAAAGACGAGCTTAAACATCAAAAAGTGCCTCAATTGGTCTCATTCTGCCAGCTTTATAATCGCTTCTGGCCTCTTCGATAGAGCGGAGATACTCTTCGCTTGAAAGTGCCACAATGTCTTCGAGTACGTCTTCCATGGCACTCTTGATGGTATCAGAAATCAACGATTGCAATTCGCCAACCGTAAGATCCTTCACTTTGGTTGCCATACGTAACTGCCACTCTATAACACTATTAATCATTGAAAAAGATCCATGACCGGAAAGCGGACACTGTTTCAGGATATCACAGAGTGGGCGAAGATTATACCAAAATTAGCTGAGTGAGAGAGATGAGAGAAAAATAAAAATCTCACGCGAGAAGATACCTACATACCAGCAAGGTTCTTAGCCTCCTGAAGTGCCTCCTGCGCCTTTACCGTGAGTTTATCAAGTCTCATTCTACAAACATCACCTCCATTAAAAAGTGGGAAGTATTACATATAAAGTTTTGCCTACTTTAGGCTTTGCTAATAAAGTTGAAAAATAGCCCGACTTTTGGAGCAGCTAAAAAATCATTCATGCGTTATTTAGAACGCATTCAAAAGGGTTTGAGAACTGACCACCTTTGCTGGTTCTTTAAGGAAAAGTAACGAGAGGTATATAAAGTGGTTTTTTCAGTTAAATCCAATTTGAAAGTCGATCTAGTAACTCCTTATACCATTGGGATATTCCACCACTGCTTGCGATGTAGAAAACTAAAATAAGAACCAAGAAGAATAGAATTAATAATACAGCAACCTTTGTTTTCATTTTCGTGAGAGATTTTGTGGATGATATTTATTTACCTCACCTCATTCCCACCGTACCGCATCCTATCCATTAACTCCTGCTTCTTACCCTCGTTCCAACCGCTCACCGCTTGCAGATAGCCTGTGATCCGCGAGATGTAATCGAGATTCGTCGATTTGCACTTCTCACACGCCTCCATCAACCCCATTGTCACGTGCGCGCAGTCCGTGCAAACCGTCATGTCCTTTGTAAATGCGTAATAGCCCGTTTGCGTCGTTTTCGCGATCTTCAGCGCAAGACTCTTCACCCCGCGCGGATCAGGATAGCCCTCGCCGAGGAAGATGTGCATGATATTCCCACCGTCAACGACCGGGAAGAAGATATGCTCGAGGTTGATCCGTTCGGCCAGCGAGATATCCGCATTCGGCGGCACATGTGTGCCATTGGTGTAATAGATGGGGAGATCGCGTGTCTCATGGATACGCGTAAGCGCACGCTCGACATCGCCTTTCACCACGCTCAACGCTTTATCTCTAAATTCCTCATTCAGGATATCTGCCACGGAGAATCGCTGCACCACGGTCTCCGCAGGCGTTCGTGAGAAGCTTATTTCCATGTCTTCGCGTTTCGACAACTCCTTCGTGTACAATTCCATCTCTGTCATTGCACGTACCGCGAGCCGCAGAGCGCCTTTATCTTCGTGCATCTGCTTGCCGTAGTGGTACTGCACCATCTCATTGAGACCTACCACGCCGATGATATACACCAGCTCATCGAGATGAACCGCCATCGTCCCTTTTTCGCCCGTGTGCGGGTCCTTCGGTCGTTGCGTGGCAAACGGCATGCGGCCCCCATCAACGATCTGCTTCATCCACCGCTTTTTTATCTTCAAAATCTCAACGGCACAGTCCATCAGCCGTTTCAGTTCCGCAATCAGCTTGTCATCATCGCCATCAGCACGGTACGCCGCTCTCGGACAGTTAAGCGTTATTACCTGCCAGCCGCCCATCGTGAAGTGCGAGCCATTCTTGAAGTACATCTTATCCTTGAAGTCCGCATCATCGGGCGACGTCTTGAAACTGTACGCGCAGCACTGGTAGCATGAAACCCCTTCGCCCGCGCCTCGATATTCCGGTACCTTATTATCAAAATACGGCGTGCCGTATTTCGCCGTCAGTTCAAACGCCAAATCATACAGCTCTTCGTACGTCGGCAAATCAGGATGCTGCTCATTGTATTCCGCATCTTCCGTAAGGAAATACGGCTCGATCGCGATCTCTGGCTTCGGGAAGTTGAACGGCTTACCCCAGTAATCGCCCTGCAGCATGACGTTCATCAACGCCTTGAACCCCAATCGCACCTCGCGTTCAAACTCGCCGTACGTTTTCAACGGCGCCTGCTCGCCGTCCCACACATCGCCTTTGTACACCACGGGCTTGTCCTTCCAGATCTTCGGTATGCCCGGCGTGAGTTGTACCGACGAGAAGACCAACTGACCGCCACGTGCAACCTGCATCTGCGTCATCTCGTACACGAACATCTGCATCAACTGTTCAATCTCCTCGTACGAAAGCCCTTCTAAATACGGCGCAATAAAGGTTATGAAATTGAAAAAGCCCTGGCCGCCTGCAAAGTTGGTCTGCGCACTGCCTAAGATCTTGACTGCGTGCAGAATGGCAACTTCAGGCTTCTTCGCCGGGCCTGCAACCGACGCTTTTGTGCCAGAGCCGTCGGGCATCAAGCCGTAATAAAAGAAGTAGCGAAGGTCCCAGTCCTGACAGAACCCGCGCGTACCAAAATATTCAAGATCATGGATATGCAAATCGCCGCTGAGATGTGCATCCGCATACTTCGGCGGTAAGAGCAGCAGATATTGCTCCTTACAAATCTTGTCCGCCTTCTTCTTGTGCGAGGTCTCCGCATTATCCTGCAAATTCGCGTTCTCCTGCGACTCAAACCCCTCGCCGATATCAATCAAATGCGCGTCATACACCGGCGTTCCCACCCGCGTGCAGACGTTCCGCCACTCCTGCTTGTGATATTCATCCAATAAAATCTGGTTCACGATCTCCCGCACTAACGCGCCCGAAAGCTGCGAAATACCCATTACTCTTATCCGCTTCGCCGCCTCCTTCGCGATCTCCCGCGCTAAGTCTTCATCTATTGACGAGCTCCCATAAAACTCCTCGCTCAATTTCGTCTCACGCAAAAGCTGCTTTACTATCGCTTCCTTATCCCACTCCAGCATGTGTCCATCGCTAGTTCGCACCTTCGGGAATCGCAATTTCACGCCTTCCAGCGTGGTCTGCACCGTGCCGTTCGTTACATTAAAGATTCGGTTCATGTTCCACCCTCTTCTTTTAAAACTCCCTTTATACTCGCCTTCCGCAACGTACCATCCTCAAATAAATCATCATTCGTAAGAAACGTCGAGCCGATCTGAACAACGGGAGTAATCATCGTAAAAACGCCCTGCATGCGTAACTCCGTCAGCGCTTCCGCTGTCGTTATGTCTACCTCCTCAAAGGCGTTCCCTTCCACGGTTAAGAACTCCTTGACGATCTTACAATTCGGACAAATCTTCGTTGTATAAACTTTTATCGCCATCTCTTCCACTCCACCGTAGCCGCGAAGATGAATATCAAGACTACTGCTCATCTATTGAGACTTCACCTAATAAAACTTTTTCGATTAAGGCGTTCTGAGGATTTAAAACCGTTAAATTCCGCATTAAGTGGTTATTTATCCCCTATTTTATCTTAAAGAAGCTAGGTTAGCTTTAAATACGCTATAACGCTTTTTTAGATCAGTTCATGACTGAAACGTGAGAACCAGTCTGATTCTACAAATAAAAAAAATCCAATCACAACAAGTCAAAAACGAAGGAGAAGTTTGGGAGATCAGGACCAAGAAAGCCAGGGCCCAGATTTGAACTGGGGTATAGCTGATCTGCAGTCAACCGCGTAGCCGCTCCGCCACCCTGGCACGTATTACTTACTCTTAAAGAATAGATGCTGCTATAAAAAAAAATCACGCACTTAAAATCAAACCACGCAGATGAAAATAGAAGAGAGTCACCTATTTTCGTTTCGATACCGAAACGATAATAAAAAAAACCGTTGCACTTAACAACCCTGATTTCATCTGAGCCCAGCAAGATGATTGGTACAGACGTTAGTAGCTGCGGGCTAAAAATCTCGGTTTATCACCTTGATTCTTACACCCCAGCCCTATCAAACCATTCTTCTAATGGTGCCTTTAAGGAAGTCTCTTTTTGGGGATGGCTTCGAGCTTAGATGCTTTCAGCTCTTATCCACTAGCGCGTAGCTGCCCGGCAATGCCCGGTCGGACAACCGGTACACCAGAGGCGCCGCTGCTTTGTTCCTCTCGTACTAAAAGCAGCTTCCCCTCAGACCTCCAAACACCCCCAGTAGATAGCAACCGACCTGTCTCACGACGGTCTAAACCCAGCTCACGATCTCCTTTAATAGACGAACAGTCTTACCCTTGGCTGCAGATGCACAGCCAGGATGGAGAAAGCCGACATCGAAGTAGCAAACCTCCAGGTCGATATGGACTCTCGCTGGAGACAACTCCGTTATCCCCGGGGTAGTTTTTCTGACGTTTTTAGGCCCTACCAAAGAGCCATAAAAGTTCGCTAGATCCGACTTTCGTCCCGTGACTTCCTGCTATGCGAAGTCACATCAGGCTGACTTTTACTCTTACACTCTACGGTGGATTTCTGACCCACCTGAGTCAACTTTAGAGCACCCTCGATATTTTTTCAAGGGTATGGCGCCCCACCTGAACAGCCCACCTGCCGGTGTTCTCTTGCGAGTAAGGGACACAACTTCGAAAGGGTAGTGTTCCATTGGTGGCTCTGTGTTTCCTAGCGAAAACACTTCGTTGCCTCCTACCTACGCTATACATCCGAAGTCGTGACCCAACGACAAGCTGCTGTAAAACTCCACGGGGTCTTCGCTTCCCCTTGGGGGTCCCTGGACTTTTCACCAGGATGTAAAGTTCACCGGGTTCCAGCTAGGGACAGTAGAAGGCTTATTCCTTCTTTCGTGCAAGCCGCCAATTAAGCGGCTAGGTACTACGCTACCTTAAGAGGGTCAGAGTTACCCCCGCCGTTTATAGGTCCTTCGTCCCCTTGAAAAGGGCTTTCAGATACCTACACTGGGCAGGAGTCAGCGACCGTACTAATCCTTACGGACTTGCGGTCGCTTATGTTGTTATTAGACAGTTAGCCTTCCCTTGTCACTGCGACCTGCTTCTCACAAAGCAGGCACCCCTTCTCCCGAAGTTACAGGGCTAATTTGCCGAATTCCCTTAGCTGGATTTACCCGACACGCCTGAGCCTCCTCAGCTAGGGGCACCTGTGTCGGTTCTCGGTACGGACATCCAGCCGCCTTTTTCACGGGCTCTTGGACTCAATTGACTTCCGCCATCACATATTCACCTACTTCTCGCCATTACGGCTCTCCATAGGCTTCGATGCTTGGACGGTGCGACGGCACCGCTCAATCTATCCAAAAGCGTCAGGTGTACTCGAAGTACATAGGCTGGACGGCGCAGGAATATTAACCTGCTTCCCATTTGACGTGCTCCGATTGGGACACATCTTAGGACCGGCTAACCCTTGGTTGACGAACATTGCCAAGGAAACCTAGCCCCTTCGGCGGTTGGGATTCACACCCAACTATGCTGCTACTAGTGCCAGGATTCTCGTTTCTGCCCGGTCCACACCCTCTCACGAGGATACTTCTACCCAAGCAGAACGCCCCTCTACCGGATCTCCTTTCGGAGCCCTGGGGTATCGGTGGTCCGCTTAAGCCCCATCCATTTTCGGTGCTGCAAACCTCGGCTGGTGAGCTGTTACGCACTCCTTAGAGGATAGCTGCTTCTAAGCTAACCTCCCAGCTGTTTGGGGTTTACAACGCCCTTTAGTGTTAACACTTAGCCGACGCTTTGGGACCTTAACCTCAGTCTGGGTTCATTCCCTTGCGGACTAGGAGCTTACCCCCTAGCCCGGACTCCGATCTTCTACGACGATAGCACCTTCGGAGTTTGACAGGAGGGCGCGGTCTTTCGACTACGTATCCTCCAATCGGTTGCTCTACAGCGCTATCCATCTCAGATCGGGTCATACTATGGTATGTTTCGAGGGGAACCAGCTATTGCCGGGTTCGATTGGCCTTTTACCACTAAACACGGGTCATCCGAGAGATTTGCAAATCATCACCGGTTCGGCCCTCCATTCTCCTTTCGAAGAATTTCAGCCTACCCACGCTTAGATCACCCGGCTTCGGGTCATATCCCAGTGATTCCACGCAGTTCGTACGTCGTTCCTCTTCTTACGAATGCGAACCTGTTGGTTACCCTTCGGCTTCCCTTTTTCTGGTTAGCCTCACCACTGAGACATACTCCCTGGCCCGTTCTCCAGAACGTAAGATACGACTCTGTTCCACAATCCTCGTACTAATCCCTCACGAGATGCTCCTTCGGACTGCTTCATCACTTCCAAGCCGTATCACTCTATCACCATTTAGTTTCAGGCTCTTTTTACCTCCTTACTTGGGGTACTTTTCAGCTTTCCCTCACGGTACTACTCCGCTATCGGTCTCAAGACGTATTTAGTTTTGGAGGTTGGTAACCCCCAGCTTCCCACAGGAATTTCAACCTATGGTACTCAAGTAAAGGATCAAGCCCTCTATCTTGCGCCTACGAGGCTTTCACTCTCTATGGCGCCTCATTCCAGAGGACCTCAGCTTCAATAGGTCGGGCTTTATACGACCCTCACTTACCACACCACATCTCCCTCCTCTTTCAAGGAGGGATTCGGTTTGAACTCTGCCGTTTTCGCTCGCCGTTACTCACGGCATCTCAATTGATTTCTCCTCCTGCTCCTACTAAGATGTTTCAATTCAGAGCGTTCCCGATCCTTGCGGATCGACTCAAAAAGAGCCAAGAGTTCCCATTAGGGCATCCTCGGTTCAAAGGCTCCTTGTGCCTACCCGAGGCTTCTCGCAACTTGGCACGCCCCTCTTCAGCGCTTGAGCCGAGCCATTCACTAAATGGTATAATCACCAGTCTCACTAAGCCCATTGGATGTCAGAGTTGTTAAGTGCGTGTGATCACTTCATCTGATAGGGGCTTTAACGCCACCTACCATCTGTACTTCCCTAACAACCACCCGGTTGTTAGGTGCATTTGAATACCGTTCTCCTAAGTGGACTCGCTGGGATTTGAACCCAGGGCCTTCGCCTCGCAAAGGCGACGATCTTCCACTGATCTACGAGCCCCGAATAGATCCCAGCTATCTATTTACCATGCTGATATGTAAAGCTAAACTTAAACCATAACCTGACAAGCTTTCAGCTCTGATTGGTAGAAAAATTTAGGAGGTGATCCAGCCGCAGATTCCTCTACGGCTACCTTGTTACGACTTAGCCCCCCTTACGAGACTTAGGTTCGAACACCCCAAAGAAAGATGGCCTCACCTAAATCCCACTCGGCTGGCTTGACGGGCGGTGTGTGCAAGGAGCAGGGACATATTCACCGCCCCGTTTTGAGGGGCGATTACTACGGATTCCATGTTCACGAGGGCGAGTTGCAGCCCTCGATCCCAACTAGGGATGGTTTTAGGAGATTACCTTCCCCTTTCGGGGTTGATACCCATTGTACCACCCATTGTAGCACGCGTGTAGCCCGGAGGATTCGGGGCATACTGACCTACCGTGGCCCGCTTCTTCCTCCACCTTAGCGGCGGCAGTCCTCACAGAGTGCCCATCCTCTCGAAAGAGATGCTGGCAACTGTGAGTGCGGGTCTCGCCCGTTGCCTGACTTAACAGGATGTTTCACGACACGAACTGACGACGGCCATGCGCCACCTCTCAGCTAATCCGGTAAGGTCTTCAACCTGACCTTCATCTCGCTGTCGCCTCCGGTGAGATTTCCGGCGTTGAATCCAATTGAACCGCAGGCTCCACCCGTTGTAGTGCTCCCCCGCCAATTCCTTTAAGTTTCAGCCTTGCGACCGTACTCCCCAGATGGCGGACTTAACGGCTTCCCTTCGGCACTGGCATCACTCGCAGTAATGCCAACACCTAGTCCGCATCGTTTACAGCTAGGACTACCCGGGTATCTAATCCGGTTCGCTACCCTAGCCTTCGTCCCTCACCGTCGGATCCGGTCTGGTCAGACGCCTTCGCTACTGGCGGTCCCCCAAGGATTAACGGATTTCACCCCTACCCTTGAGGTACCTCTGACCTCTCCCGGTCCCAAGCCAAACAGTATTCCCTGAAAGCTTAATCGTTAAGCGATCAAATTTCCCAAGGAACTTACTTAGCCGGCTACGAACGCTTTAGACCCAGTAAAAGTGGCCACCACTTGGGCTGCCGGTGTTACCGCGGCGGCTGGCACCGGTCTTGCCCAGCCCTTCCTTCAAATGCTTTTTAAACACCTGAACAGCCTCCGTAGGAGGCACTCAGAGTTCCCTTATCGTGCTTTCGCACATTGTAAAGTTTTCGCGCCTGATGCGTCCCGTAGGACCTGGGTTCTTCTCTCAGAACCCATCTCTGGGCTATTGCTCTCACAACCCATACCGATCGAAGGCTTGTTGATCCGTTACATCAACAACAACCTAATCGGCCGCAGACCTATCCTTTGGCGCCGCAGCTTTCGAGCATCGTGCATTCCAGCGATCAATGCTCTATCCGGTATTAGCCCCAGTTTCCCAGGGGTTATCCCAGACCACAGGATAAGTTATCCACGTGTTACTGAGCCGTCTGCCGGGTTACCGCTCCCTCCGAAGAAGGAGAAGCACCCTCGACTAACATGGCTTAATCGAACTCTGATAGCAGTAGCCTCTGGCAGGATCAACCAGTGTTAAAATGGCAGGGCTCAACACACACACCTGACTAATGAACCAATCAGATTTGCTGGTTCGTCAGATTTGGCTTAAGTTTCTCGGTCGGACACGAAAATCCCTCGGTTCGTGTCCCCATTCAGTTCTTCTTTGTAGCGTAGCGGAAGTCAACATCTCATCTTTTGGGTATCCCCGTAATCGAAGTCGACGCCGGTGCCACAATTACATATAGTACTCGTGGTCTTAAAAACTTTTAGTCGATTTTTTAAATATTCTTTTGCGAACTTCCTCTTCCAACTCATCTGCGCTCATCTTCCGCTCTGCAACTCCCTGCTCGATCGCTTTCATACCCACTGCCACTGCTTCGCTAACGTACATCTCCTGCTCCTCCATGCTCGGAATTATTGCATCCTCGCTCAAGCCCCTCTCTTCTGCATAGTGTGCAATCGCATACGCCGCAGCGATACACATCTCGTCCGTTATACTCGTGGCACGAACATCCAGAGTACCTCTAAACACTGCAGGAAACCCTAACGAGTTGTTAATCTGATTTTTGAAGTCAGATCTACCTGTCGCTACGATGCGAGCGCCTCCCGCTTCTGCTTCCCAGGGCCATATCTCCGGCACAGGATTGGCAGCCGGGAATACGATCGCATCGTCCGCCATACGCGCCACCCATTCCTGCTTTATCACGCCCGGCCCCGGCGTCGAAAGGGCAATGCAGACGTCGGTATCACGCATTGCCTCTGCTATTCCTCCACTTCTGCCCTCTCGATTCGTCTTTGCGCAGATATCCCACTTCGATTTGTTATCTTTGACATCCGTCCGCTCTGCATTCAAGATACCCTTGCTATCCACCATGATCATATTTCGCCATTGCGCACCCGCAACGTGCATGTATTTCGCAACGTTCATATTCGCTGCGCCGGCACCGATCAGCGATACCGTCACCTCGCTCAGATTCTTACCCACGACCTTCAGCGCATTTATTACGCCTGCGAGTATCACCGACGCGGTGCCCTGCTGGTCATCGTGCCAAACAGGCAACGTTAGCTCTTCTCGTAACCGGTCAAGTAGGTAATAGCACTTCGGACTCTCAATGTCTTCCAAATTGATGCCACCAAACGTAGGAGCGAGCGCTTTCACGACATTTATTATCTCTTCCGCGTCTGTCGTTGCCAGACAAATAGGGAATGCATCTACATCGCCGAGGTATTTAAACAGCATCGCTTTACCTTCCATCACCGGAAGCGCCGCCTCGGGCCCTACATCGCCCAGCCCCAACACGCGCGTGCCGTCTGTAACGATCGCCACGAAATTTCCTTTGTTTGTATAGTCGTACACACGATTTCGACTGCGTTGTATCGCTCTACTCGGCTCTGCCACACCCGGCGTGTACCAGATCGCAAAGTCATCATAACTTTCAACGGGTGCCTTCAGCCCGATGTCTATCTTTCCTTGATAGCGGGAATGGTACTCTAAGGCAAGCTTTTCAGGCTTATTTGCCGCCGTTAAATGCTCATTTCCTGCTGTTTTGTCCTGATCTTCCATAAACAATCGCCAATAGAATATACCTTAGAATTTTAGATTTTTATAAAGCTTTTCCGCAGTAAAGTCATTCTTAAAAAGAGCGAAAAGTGTTGAAGAAGAAATTAGCCACGCCTTTACGGGAAGAAGAAATAAAGGAGTTAAAGGTGGGTGACGTTGTGTATCTCAACGGCGACGTCTACACCGCGCGAGATAAAGCGCACCAACGCATCATAGAATACCACGGCACCGATGCGGAAGCAGAAATACCGATAGAAAACGGTGCTGTGCTCTATCATTGCGGACCTCTCATGAGGAAGAGCGATGGGGATTGGGAAATTATAGCGGCAGGTCCCACTACAAGCTCGAGAATGGAAGCGACAACGCCGGAGATAATAGAAAAGCTACGAATTCGTGGAATAATAGGGAAAGGTGGGATGGGCAATGGGACAAGGACCGCACTGCAGCGATATGGCTGTGTGTACTTCGCGATGACTGGAGGTGCTGCTGTTCTGACTGCAGCACGCATCAAAGCGGTAAAAGCAGTATATTGGGCAGATCTTGGCCTGGCTGAAGCGGTCTGGCAGCTCCGTGTCGAAGAGTTCGGACCGCTTGTCGTCAGCATGGATGCTCACGGAGACAGCCTCTATGAGCAAATCGCCGAAACTGCACAGAGAAACGTCCGTGCTTGGACTTCCTCAGTGAGCGAGAGGCTCTAATACGCTGCGTTGATCTTCACGTAGTCGTAGGATAAGTCGCAGCCCCACGCAGTTGCTTCCGCGCCACCATCCATTCCCAAGTCAACCGTAAAGAACAGCTCTTTTGCCTTCATGATACTCCGTGCAGACTCTGGCAGCTCTATAAATAGGCCGTTCTCGACGGCGAGCACCTCTTTATCAGCTCCTTTTACGCTGATTGCGAGCTTGTTCTGGTCAATCTCCCCGGCGATGTGCGCACTACCGAGCGCGGCAACGATACGACCACAGACGAGATCGAGCCGTTCGCCGAAGACTGCGCTCTTTATCAGCGGTGATCTGACGATTGCTTGTGCGGCCTCTCGCGCGTCCGAACTGGACTGCGCGCCGCGTACTGTCACCTCGACGAACTTCGTTGCACCTTCGCCGTCACGCGCCATCATCTTCGCGAGCGCCTGGCAGACGAACGTTACAGCCACTTTAAACTCCTCCTCGCCAATCGAACCGCTCTGGCCCGTTGCAACGACTAAAACGGAATCGTTCGTGCTCATGTCACCGTCCACAAGGACCATATTGAACGAGTCATCAACCGCGTCCTGTAGGCATCTACGCAGCGTGTCCGCATCCAGCTTGGCGTCGGTGTAAATAAACGCGAGCATGGTCGCGGTGTTCATATGGGGCGCAATCATCCCCGAGCCTTTCGCGATGCCACCGATGACCACCGATCCGCCGCTTTCGGTCTCGACGCGTATAGCTACCTCTTTCGGGAAGGTGTCAGTAGTCATGATGCCGCGCGCGGCTGCCGTGCTGCCTTCCTCATTCGACGTCAGACCCGTAACGACCTCACCGAGCTGTCGCTCGATCAGGGCCATATCCAGTTGGGTGCCAATCGATCCGGTCGAGAGCACCGCAACTTCCTCTTTTTGTACGTTCAACGCAGTCGCCGCGAGCTCGGCCATCCTCTCCGCGTTCTGCATCCCCTGCTCACCCGTGAAACTATTGGCACAGCCGCTGTTCGCGATGACTGCGCTCAGGCGACCGTTCACAACCTGCTGCGCCGTGAACTCCGTAGGCGCGGCTCGCAGCTTATTAACCGAGAAAGCACCCGCTGCGGTACCCTTGCCCTTAATGAGCGTTAAGCCATTTTTCCCTTCTTTGATACCAAATGCTTCAACTCCTTTGGCAGCACAAATGCCGCCTGTTAGTATCTCAATCTTCATCTTTTCGCACCTCGTTCCAATTATCGTGATTCTTCACTCACTTATCTTCCCTCATCATATCAATAAACCTCAAAAGAGAAATTATTTAAATTATCTCAGGATGTATCCATTTTATACAAATGGAAGTAAAAGGGCTCGTGGTCTAGTTGGTTATGACACCGCCTTCACGAGGCGGAGGTCATGCGTTCGAATCGCATCGGGCCCATCTACTACAGCGGATGGATCCATCAAAAGACCGTAAGTTTTAACTGAGCGGAAGCTTTGTTTTTTAGTTGATAAAAAATGGTTGCAGAGGCACCAAAGATCTTTGGCAAGTTTGATCTGCACGAGCCGCGAAATCTTCGCAAGTGGGAAATTTACTTTGGCATTGAAGATCGCGCTGGGGTGAATGCCTGGAAATCTAACTATCGGTCGGTGCAAAACTTACTCCGGCATCTCAGACGATACACCCAGAGCGCGAGCACGAGGAGTGTTTATC
>Ga0208325_1000267_pt1 | contig 14073 bp, 13 predicted proteins | sample PL_2010_330m_FD_185486 | JGI IMG/M metagenome (GOLD analysis project Ga0208325, IMG submission 185486) | Freshwater microbial communities from Powell Lake, British Columbia, Canada to study Microbial Dark Matter (Phase II) - PL_2010_330m... | ecosystem: Environmental > Aquatic > Freshwater >...
CCCCGGCGCTTAAGCTCAATCTGAGCTAAAGGCAACCCATTAACCAATAACGTAACATCATAGCGGTTTTTATAGCTCCCTTCCATTGAGACTTGACGTGTAACCTGAAACTGATTCCGACACCAATGATCCTGTTGCATAAACTCAACATAAGCCTTTGTGCCGTCATCTTTGGTAAGGTTCATTTTGTCACGCAAAATCTTCGCCTTCTCAAATACGTTACCCTTCTTTAAATGATTTAGAATCTTTTTGAATTCTTTGTCCGAGAAGGTTGTTTTATTGTGTTTTTCAAGCTGAGCTTTTAAATTATCTAGCAAATCTTGCTCGTCTTTGATAACAACGTATTTGTACTTCAACTCTTGAAGTTGCTTAATAAGATTATCTTCTAAAATTCGTTCAGACTGACGCGTCATAATTTTACCTTTAGACAAACATTTGTTGAAGTAGTCCTTTTTTGAACGTTCGAACATCGTTCAATTGCATAGAAACTTGTTCAATTTTTGCTTGGATACAATTTAACATGTTAACAATTTTTGCAATTTCTTCATTTTCTCTTGGAACGAAAATTGGCATTTTTAAAAAATCATCATTCACAATATTCATCCTATCATGCCGTGCCCCATAGTTGGCTACACGCTTCATATATTTATGCCACAATGATGTTTCAAAATAATACTCAAAATACCCTACATCACTTACTGTAAACCTAAAAATCATGTATAATGGCGACATTATTCCTCTTTTAAGTTTGTTTCTTTTAATCGGTCCTACAGGAGCAAAATTTGATATTCTTGGATTGTAAACAAAATCATCTTTTTTAACGATGTAGTATCCTCCTAAATTTTCCTGATTAGCTATGTCTTTATCAAAGTAATCTTGTTGACTAACAATTCCCTGTGACGCTGAATTAGTTAAGACAAACCTAACCATATTCGTAGCATTTTTCTCATTAACTTTTTCTGCTATTGCCCCCAATTTTTTCTCTTCCCAATCAGGATAATTTTTGCCATTGTCATCTTTGAACTGAATTTGTTGAGAAAATATTTTTTGCATGACACCTTTTTTGTATTGCTCCAAAAGGGTTTTCTTTTTATTGAGTTGTTGAATTTTATCATCAATGGCTAAAATAAAATCAGTAATTTTGTCTTGTTCTTCTGATTTCGGATATTTAATTTTCAGCAATTTCAATTGGCTATGATAAAGATGAACAACAGAAATACCCTGAGAAAGTCGCGCAATATCCTTTTTCTTCTTGTGGTTTAAGCAGTACGCCAAAAACACTCCATTTAAATTGGTTTTAATAATATTCAAATCTCCACCAAGAGCAACTCCATCACGCAAAACACACGAAGCTTTTGCAATGTCAATCGAAGATTCTCCAGAAGCAGGAATTATTACATCATTTTTTTCACTCATAACTAAATCCCGTTTATTAACGTTTGTTCTAGAGATAATCTCGCCAATAATCTCGTTATAATGCGTATATAATTCGCCATATCGTATACACACATTCTTCCCATCCTCTGAGATATTATCCTTAGAAATGCCCTTTCCCTTACTAAATCTGGCAATTTCTCCCAATCTATTCTCTTGCCATTTTCCGTCAAATTCAGGAAATCTCAATTCTGGTATATTCTTTTCTATTGTCTTCATATTTTAAAGGGCGTTGAGATGTTAAGCTGTTTACAAAATTCAGCAATTGTTTTATCCGTTTCTTTCATATCTTTTTCTAAATCAATCAGCTCTTTGCAAACCACATCCAAATCAACAGGTTCTTCTTCCTCAAACGTATCTACATAACGAGGGATATTTAGGTTGTAATCATTTTCTTTAACTTCATCCAATGTCGCTACGTTACTATATTTATCTTCCGCTACGCGTTTACGATAGGTTTTAATGATTTTTTCAACATCTTGATCTCTTAAATTATTCTGATTCTTTGCTTTTTTAAAATGCTGACTGGCATCTATAAAAAGAATGTCATTCGGATGTTCCCGGCATTTCTTAAACACCAAAATACAAGTTGGAATAGATGTGCCATAAAAAACATTTGCCGGAAGACCAATCACAGCATCTAAATAATTACGGTCTTCAATTAAGTATTGACGAATATGCCCTTCAGATCCACCTCGGAATAAAACTCCATGGGGCAATACAATCGCCATTGTTCCATTTTCAGCCAACTGATAAATCATGTGTTGGACAAAGGCAAAATCCGCCTTAGAACTTGGGGCAAGTTTCCCATACTGGCTAAAGCGATCATCTGACATAAACAATGGACTGGCACTCCATTTAGCTGAAAATGGAGGATTAGCAACAACCGCTTCAAAACGCTCTTCAATATGTTGCGGATGTTCCAAGGTGTCTTCTTGTTTAATGTCAAAATGCGCAAAGTGAACATCGTGCAAAATCATGTTCATACGCGCTAAATTGTAGGTGGTTCGATTTAACTCTTGTCCATAAAAATTGGCTACTTCTTCTACTTCTTTGGCAACACGCAACAACAATGAACCTGAACCGCAAGTTGGATCATAAACTGATTGCAGTCGCTTTTTATCAATCGTAACAATCTTTGCTAATATCCTTGATACCTGCTGAGGGGTATAAAACTCTCCCGCTTTTTTGCCGGCACCAGACGCAAATTGTCCGATTAAATATTCGTAGGCATCACCCAGAACATCGCTTTCACTGCCTTGTAGATTAAAATCAATCTTATCAAGATGTCCTAACACTTTGGCAATAAGATCGTTCTTAGATTTTTCTGTTCGACCTAATTTGGTTGATGTTAAATCTAAATCTTCAAAAAGATGTACAAAGTCATCTTCACTTTCGGTTCCCATGGTACTTTGTTCAATATGATTCAAAATTTGAGTAAGTTCATCTAAGATAAAGTTACTGCCATACTCGTCATCACTCTGCAAATTTCCACGCTTTGCGACTTCATGAAACAATTCGGAAGGTTTAAGAAAATAACCAAGCTTTAATATGGCATCTTCCTTAACAGCTTCTAAATCTTTTTTACCCTCAATTGTATTTTCCTTTATCTCATCGTATGTAATGCCATCCGGCTCCAATATCTTATTAGCATACACATACATTTTCTCAGACAGGTACTTATAAAAAATAAATCCTAAAATATAATCTCGGAATTCATCAGCATCCATTCTCCCTCTTAATGTATCGGCAATGTTCCATAATTGTTGTTCTAACTGTCTCTTTTGCTCTGACGTCATATGTACTCTCCTATCTCTTCACAATAAAATAATCTATCGAATAACTCCACAGAATTTTGACACTTGTTATCACCATTATTCAGAATATTGCTTCATCACTCCACAATTGTTGATTATAGCATATCGAGAGTTAATATAAAGTAGGTGGAAGTTCCGGGGACACAATACTTAATTATTTCGGAATTAAGTATTGTGTCCCCGGAATTGCTCATTTTTCAGAACTCTATACTTTCTATTTAATCCGGAACAATTCCGCAAATAATATCTTCAAATTCCACGCTTCACTGAATTCACCAAAGCATTGTTTCCTTTTTTAGTCAATCTATATTTCTGCAAACGGCTATTCGGTTTATCGGGGATCGTGTATCCTATCAATTCGCGTTCAAGTAAATCACTTACCGTTCTTTTTAACGCCCCTGTTTTATTCTTTAATCCCAGCGCGTGAACCAATTCATTAACAGATAGCTCTTTATTCTGTAGCGCCGCTAACACTTGAAACGACTGGGCCCTTGACTGGGCCCTTGACTGGGCCCCTATTTTGCTTTTTACTTTTTTTATGAATTTCGAATGAATAGGCAATTCAACCACAAAGTACGTTCGATCTTCGTCGGTATGAAAAATTGGGAGTGGAGACTCGTTTTTCTTTATTGCTTGAAGTATTTTAGGAACCCCTGTTCCGCGACCTTCGGTCATATCAAGTTCTTTTAAAAATTCACCTATTCGACGATTACGGTATCTGCGTGAAATAAAGCGGTAACGTGCAATATCTTTATCGGCAATTGATCTATCGGGACCGGGGAAACTGCCGATTGTGATTTTGTCCGAAAAAACGCGTACCTCGATCGGCTCCCGCACTTCGTACGCGCGATGATAAACAGCATTCGTTAAGATCTCTTCAATAGCAACGTACGGATAATTATATCTGCGTTCCGCTTCCGCTCGATCGGGAAACTTCTGAATACGCTCTTCAACATACCTGTCTTTGATATGGTTAAGAGCCTCCGTAAGCATCTGATTAACCGGACCTTTAAATATTTTCTCGCTAAAGGAATCCGCGCCCGGACCTTCAGGAAAATTAACAACATCAATCTGAGCCTGAGGAAAAAATAAATCCGGCTTCGCGTTAAAAAACATCAAACCGACATTACGTGGAAAAATATGTTCATCCGCGCCGTCAACAATATTCATACGTCGGCATAATTCCACAAAATCCATTTTCGGAGCTTCGTCGAAGAGATCACTGCCGACTTGTTGAAGATACGCGCGGATTAACCCAAGATCAAGATCGTTAAACGAAGCACGTTGATTGATTCTGTCATCAAACGGAACAGTCGCGGCCAGTCCGATCAGTTCTACTTCGTCCTGATGTTTCGCGCGAATAGTTTGAGAACCTTTGCGGATGTAATAAGCGTACTCTTTACAATTTTTACTCATCGATATAGGCGCTTTATATGGTCGCGTTTGTCCTCCTGCCGCCCATAAAACTAAAACTGTTTTATCTTGGATTTCACACGGAGCTATTACAGGATGATAATAAGGCACCATTTTATGTCCCAAATTCATTATCTCTTTTTGGATTGAATCGACTTTGTCTACGGCAATACCTTTAGGCGGTAATATCGGGCATCCTTTATCCTCAGCAACTCCGATGACTATATAGCCTCCTCCTAAATTATGAAAATCGTTCGCAAACGCGCAAAGTGTGTGCAGAACACTTAAGGAATTCCACCCTTCCTTAAACTCCAATCGCTCCCATTCAACTTTCCCGCTTCCTAATATATCTTTCACATTAATTGGCAATTTCATAGTCATTAACTCCTGCTTCTTGATTTTTGCGATTAAAAACAGCGTATCCTTCTGTATCTTTTTTATAATAAAATTCAGATCCACTTTCTTCGCTCTATCAAGATCGTGAATTACTCCATTCCCCCGGCGGTTAGATAATTTTTGTCTTACATATATTTATCTATCTCTATAGTTTCATCAAGGAATGATCTAAAATTTTCAATTCTAACCTTAGTAATTTTTACTATTGCTCCTTATGCTACATTTGCTACATTTCTGGATTTAAATTGCTATGGCTCATTTAAAACTATTCTTTTAACATCCCTCATCCTCTGGCAATTCCAATATTTCTACCTTTGGCAATGACATGCCTGCCAACCCTTCAACATCTCCCTGCATGCCGCCTATGTTTAAGACGACTCTTTCTATTTGTTTCGCCCTTTTATCCCAGATCTTATTCATGGCTCGTTTCTCCCGATCAAGATCCTCCTTCATGCCGACAAAAGACTCAACAATAGCTTCAACTCTATGCCTAAACTCCTGACCTGTAAGATAATTGTACACCAGCTCTTTCTTTTCGGCTTTTCCCTCCTGCAGACTTTTTTCCACGGCTACTTTGGTCAAGATAACCCGTAAAGCCAGCGCAAGACTATTTGCTGAAGATATTGAAGCTACCCACACCCCTTCAATTTGTCGAAAATGCGTCAGCCCTTGGGGAAGGACTTCGGATACTATTACCGCGACATCCGCTTTAGCGTCTCGCTGATCATCTTTGAGTTTCTGAAGCCATTTATCGCTCCATGTTTTTGTCCGCTTGGTTTCCCATAATATTTTACCGCAGATTTTACCTGATTGAGTTTTAACTGTTTGTATTACGTCAGCACCTTTGACTCCTGAAGATACGGATTCAATTTCATCAAACGGAAACTCTTCTTTTAGCATTTCTTCCAATGCAAGTTCAAGAATTTCCCCCTGCATTTTCTGTGATCCTTGTTCCGCTTTTCTTTTTAGATCATCTATCTGTTTGCGCATATCAGCAAGTTGTTTATTTTTTTCCGCGTCTTTGAGACGGTGTTCCTCTTCATAAGACTTAAGTGTGTTTTCCTTAATCTTAGATCTTTCTTCATCAAGTTTTCTTGCCATTTCAAGTTCGGCGGATTTTTGTCTTTCCTCTAATTCTCGCTGTTTTTTTCGAAGCTCCAGCTCTTGCTTCTGTCCTTCTATTAACTTTTCATCTTTTTCCTGTATTTGCGCTTTAAGATCTTCCAGTTCCAGCTTAATGAATGATTCAGCTTTCTTCTTTGCTTTATCTTCGGCTTCTTTGCGTACTGCTTCTATCTGATCTGATAGCTCTTTTTCCTTTTTATTAAACTTTTCTTTTTCCTCTTTTAGCCGCTTGCTCAGATCTTGTTCTGTCGCTTCGGATTCCTTGCGAGATTTCTCTTCAAGATCCTTTAGCTGTTTCTGATATTTCTTTGCTACTTCTACTTCTATATCACGCGATACAGCCTGCGATAGCTCAAATTCAGCTCCGCATTCCGGGCATTTTATTAATCCTTTAGTCATAACATCCTCCCTGCATATTTTTTCCCTTCACAACAAAACAATCTATCAGATAACTTTACAAAATTTTTGAACTTATTATCAACATTTTTCAAAATATTGCTTCATCTCTCCACAATTGCTGATTATAACATATCGAGAGTTAATATAAAGCAGAAATCCCTATAAAAAAAAACAGGGACGTCACTCAATTAATTGATTTGTTAATTGGGTGACGTCCCTGTTTTTTTTATGGTGGGGAGAGAAGGATTCGAACCTTCGAAGGCAGAGCCGACAGATTTACAGTCTGTTGCGTTTAGCCACTTCGCTATCTCCCCAAAAGAATATGTCAAAACGTATTGTATGAAATCACGTTTCATTTGTAAAGAACAAATAATTTATAACTTGGCAAAGGCTGGAGCCGGCGAAGGGAATTGAACCCCCGACCAGAGGTTTACAAAACCCCTGCTCTACCTCTGAGCTACGCCGGCAACTTTATTATATCTATTTATATCCAAAGAACTTACCACTTGTCATAAAAAAAACAGAGACAACGCCTTATTAAAAAAAACCCGGACCCTCAAGAGTCCGGGGGCAATAAGACATTCGCCTTACTGGGGTGATATGTAAAGTGTATCAAAAAAAGTTTTATTGTCAACAAATATTATGAACCCTTTAGTTGCGTATTTAGATCCGTTATTCCCACTCAGTCCGAATATACCGGGGAACAACCCTGATTTCTATCTAACCCCCTCGAATTCGAGAGGGTTATAAAACAAGAACACCTAAGTCAAAACTCCATAGCAACATCAGGTATCCATATAGGTGTCCATCCCTTTACCCCAAAACTTTTATGCCCCATTAATTCCATAACTGTTCTTAAATCCACACCGGACATCACTAATTGACTCGCGAAAGTATGTCGTAAATCGTGGAATTTAAAATCAACTGTACCGGACTTTTTTAACGCTGTAAAGAAGCTTTTTGTCAAAAAACATACCTTAAAATGCGTTGTACATTTGCATCGTTAATTTACACTACATTATTTTTTATTTTCAATTTGTAGTGTACGTTCCAGATCATTTATCTCGTTAACATATAAGATCAGTTCTTTTTTTGAATCCTCCAACATATCAACAATAACTTGCCGCCACTTCTTCGGTAATGATAAGAATACTAAAACACCAACCTCGTAGGTTGGTGGTGAGGTTGTTTTAATGCGCAAGAGATCGTAAGGGCGGACCAGCTTGTCCGCCCTTTTCTTTTTTCTTTATCGAATTATAAGGGCGCACACACGGGTGCGCCCCTACGGTATTAAAGTGGGCGAAACTCCCCGACCTCTCAATTAGTTAATTTTTTAACATCGCCTTGTAAATCGTCGGATAAACCCGACCACCATAGGGGGTAAATTTCGTGCTGGCGGTTTTTTGGTAGATACCCATAATTGTTTTTACTCACAATTTATATGTGAACGGTCCGGAAAACCAACCTCGCAGGTTAATGCGGGCACATGAAATGTGCCCCTACTATATTATTGTGTCTACTAAATCCCCTGCTTTTAGGGGATCTATCCTCAAATAAGCAGGAGCTGTCAAAGACAGCCCCGCGCCTTGGGTCGAAACCCAAGGGGAAATTTCCAGACAATACTCCGTCAAACCTTGTTTTGACACATTGCCTGGGACGGTTTTCATACGGCAACCTCCAGAATTTCATCTTTGTCAGTAATCGTTATATCTTTCATATCAACCGATAAACAAGCTTCTACGGCTTCATAGATGTTAGTGAGGAGTTCTCCGAATGTTTCTCCTTGTGTGGCACAACCCTGAATAGCTGGTATTCCAGCCCAATATCCCCCTTCTTCTGCCTGATGAATAACAACTTTAAGCTTCATTGATCAACCTCTTTTTCTGAAAAACTTCTAACATAGACCTTTACAGAGGCTACCTTCGGAAGTAGAAAACATTCACAATTTCTAATCTCAAGTGCAGATTCGTATCTAACTAAATTCTCTAAAAAAATAACCCCGCTCGAACCTCTATAGTAAAGGAATCAAACGGGGGGCAAGTATCAATACAAAACAACTCCATGCCACTTTCAAATAAAGCTTGCCTGCTTTTTTAAAATCTTACGTCCTAAATACCGGCTTTTCCAAATGCTTCGGGGATGCTTTCTATGACGTCTTTTGCTCTTGTGCTGAACTGACCTTTTTTTTCGGCGGCTATGTCTCCGGCCATGCCGTGCAGATAAACTGAGATAATCGCGGCACTTGAGGCGGATATCTTCTGTCCGATGAATGACGTGATCATACCTGTTAATATGTCGCCTGTACCCCCTGTGGCCATACCTGAATTGCCGGTTTCATTGACATACACAAACCCTGAAGGATCCGCGACGACTGTCCTATGGCCTTTCAGGCAGATAACAGCGCCTGTTATTTCCGCAACGCTTTTAGCGATATCTTTTCTTTTTGACTGAATTTCGCTTATACTCTTGCCTGTTAAACGCGCCATTTCACCCGGATGCGGGGTTATAACAGTCACGCCTTCGCGGCTTTTTATTATTTCGAGATCCCCATCAAGCGCGTTTATTCCATCGGCGTCTAACACTATCGGTTTTTCTATTTTCCCTACCAGCTCTTTTACAAGTTTTTTTGTCTCTTCATTTCGTCCCAGTCCGGGACCAATCGCGACCGCATCACATTTCTCGGAAAAACTTAAAATTTGGGATTTCGCTTTTAAGCTTAAAGTCGCGTCTTTGGTTTCGGGCAAAGGAAGTGTCATAACTTCAGTAAGTTTTACTTCCATAACACAGTTCAGTGATTCGGGGATACCGTTTGTTATGAGTCCGCTTCCGGTTAAAAGCGCGCCTTCAGACGACAAGAACGCGGCTCCCGTCATGCCTCGGGAACCGGCAAGAATCAAGATCCTGCCGTAATCTCCTTTATGGGCATTTTCTATTCGTCCGGGTATTTTTGAGATATGTTCACGCATCATTTTTTACTCCTATCGCGTTTGCTATCGCAAGTTTTTCAGTATGCGAAATGCTGACATAAACTCGAGATAAATTGAATTTTTTCATAAGACTCGCCGCACGACCGTGCAAACACGCGTAAGGCTTACCGTCTTCCCCGTTCAATATTTCTATATCCGACCAATTAAGACCTATTTCCGCGCCGTTCGGAAGAGTTTTTTTTACGGCTTCTTTCGCCGCGAATTTACCGGCCATATGCATGGAATAACTTTTTTTTGTGCCCGCGTATTCCAATTCTTTTTGTGTGAATATCTTTTTTAGAAAATTTTCGCCCCATTGATCCAAAGCTTTTTTGAATCTTTCGATTTCAACGGCATCTATCCCTATACCTGTAACATTCACGCGATCAGTTCCTTCATTTGTTTAACGGCGGCAGTTATCCCTTTGAACACGGCTTTTGAGATTATTGAGTGGCCTATATTCAACTCATATATGCCGGCGATACTGGCCACCGGTTTTGTATTAAGATAGTTAAGCCCGTGACCGGCACTAACCGAAAGCCCGACGCTTTTGCCGAACTTTACCATTTTTTCGAGATTTTCAAGTTCTTTCCGGTAAATACCGCGTGAATTAAAGGCTTCGGCATATCGGCCCGTATGAAATTCAAGTTTTTTCGCTCCGGTCAGAACTGTTTTTTCAATCTGCTCTTTTTCCGGATCAATAAATAAACTTACCTCTATTCCCTCCGCCAAAAGCCTCTCTACAACTTCTTTGATCCTGTCAAAATTACGGACTACATCAAGCCCGCCTTCCGTTGTAATTTCCTGCCGGTTTTCCGGGACAAGTGTCGTCTGACGAGGTTTTACACGGCAGGCAATCCGCACTATTTCTTCGTCCGTCGACATTTCCATATTTAATCTCGTCGTAACGGATCTTTTAAGTTCATTCAGATCATCGTCGTTTATGTGACGCCTGTCTTTGCGAAGATGACACACTATTCCATCCGCCCCCGCCTTTTCACACAAAAGCGCCGCTTGAACAGGATCAGGTTCAAAGGTTTTGCGCGCCTCTCTTATGGTCGCGACATGGTCTATGTTTACTCCAAGTTTCATCATTTAAACACGCTATCGCCCTTTTTTTTAAGGAGAACACTGCTTCACTATTTCTTTTAAGCGCGCGGCAATCGAAGGTTTTATTGCGGCTATTTCGGATTATTTAACTTGTCCTGCCATTTTCCGGTTTTATAACTTCTACGGGAAGATACACAGCTACAGCGTTACTTTTTATCTTTAAAAAACTCGTATCGGAATCAAACCCCAACCGCAGATTTGTATTTTTGGTATATTCCCCAAGATTGATCTTATCTGTCCTTAGTTCCTTAACTCCCGCGATAGCTTCTTCGGGCCCGAAGATAGCTATTTTCGAAGGTTCTATTTTTACGCCTTCAAAGTTTATCCTGTATCCCTCTCTGGCTTTACCGGTAAAAACCGGGTTTACCGGAACTTCTTTGACAATAAACTTATACCGGGAAAAAACATCTTCAACCGATTCTTTTTTTTGAAGAAAAGGATCGCTATTGATCAAATCAAAAACATAAAACCACGTAAGAGCCGCGAGTATGAGCGAAACGATTTTCGCCAAAAAATTGTTAAAAATAACAGTTCCCCACTTCATAGCCTACACCTGTTTCACGTTACGTTTTTTAAATATGTTTTTTGCAACCGAAGAAAAAGATTTTTTGTTTATTTTCGGGATATAGACCCTTTCCAGGATTTTCGCTATATCTTTGGGGTCGATATTCTCGGTTATTTTCCCGGAAGCCGCTAATGATAAGCCTCCGGTCTCCTCGCTAACCACAAGAACAACGGCATCAGTTTCCTCGCTAAGACCTAAAGCGGCCCTATGCCGAGTACCCATTGTTTTTGAAATATTCGGATTTTGCGTAAGCGGGAATAAACACGCCGCCGCTTCTATGCGCTGATCGGAAATAATAATACCCCCGTCATGTAAAGACGCCCCCGGAGCGAATATTGTGTTGATGAGTTCACTCGTAACTCTGCTGTCGATACTGACTCCGCTTTCAACATACCGGCGCAGACCGCTTTCCCTTGAGATCGCCATCAAAGCGCCTATTTTCTTTTTTGAGAGCACCTTCGCGGCTTTCGCGATCTCTCCGATAGTTTCTTTCTCGGCGGAGTAGATACCAAACCGGCCGAGATTGGCTAACACCCGCCTTATTTCCGGCTGAAGAATAATAAGAAACGCGATAACGGAAATAGCTAAAAATCTTGTCAGAAGCCAGTTAATTATTACCAGATTGAACCCGCGCGTCAGTATAACAACTACCGTGATAATAACGATCCCTTTTAAGACCTGCTCTGCCGCGGTTTCTTTAAGCAGAAGATAAATGAGGTAATACACACCCCAAAGGATCAGTATTTCGAGCGTTATTTCCCAATATCCCAATAAAAATCCCATAATTCACCTTACTATAGCATCCGTTACCCGCGAGGCGTCACGCGCCGCCGAGACATTATGCGCGCGTAAAATATCCGCGCCATTCATTATCGCCAGAGCGAAAACCGCGGAGTCACCGAAGCCTCTTTCCTCTACGTCTCTGCCAGTAAGCGCGCCTATAAAAGATTTGCGGCTCGTGCCTGCCAAAACGGGTTTTTTGAGTTCTTTAAACTTTTTCAGCGCGCGTAAAATTTCAATGTTATGCTGATGCGTTTTCCCGAAACCTATTCCGGGATCAATAATAATTTTTTCCCGACTCACACCCGCGGACTCCGCCAAAGAAATAGATTCCGCGAGATAAGAATAAATTTCTTCGACAACATTGTCATATGACGGCGCTTCCTGCATTGTACGCGGGTTTCCTTTCATATGCATAAGAATAACTCCCGCGTTAAATTCGGCCGCTATCCGCGCCATATCAAAAGAGCCTTTTAACGCCGTAATATCGTTAATAATATCCGCGCCTTCCGCGAGCGCCGCCAGCGCCACTTTGCTTTTATATGTATCGATCGAAACCGGCACGGTTTTTAAAGAACGCTTTAACGCTTTTATAACAGGAACAACTCTCGCTATCTCTTCTTTTTCTGAAAGGCGTTCCGCTCCGGGGCGGGAAGATTCTCCTCCCACATCTATTATGTCGGCGCCTTCAGATACCATTTGTTCCGCCCGCCATAGAGCCTTTGACGGATCTTTGTATATACCATCCCGGGAAAAAGAATCGGGCGTAACATTCAGTATTCCCATTATGCACGTACGCTGATGAATCGGCAAAGTATAATCTTTAAAGCACATATTTTTTAGTTTTTATGTCATTCCGTCGTTTTCTTTAACCCTATAAGTTTTCTTACTTCGTCTTCATCCATGGTTTCTTTTTCTATAAGTTTCTCCGCCAAAAGGTCAAGCTTATCCTTGTTTTCAAGCAGTTTTGTTTTAGCGGTGTTATAACACTCATGAACAATTTTTTTCACTTCTTCGTCAATGATCTTAGCCGTTTCTTCGCTATAATTTCTTTCTTCAGAAATATCCCGTCCGAGAAATATCTGCGCGTGCCGCCTGCCAACCGTCAAGTGCCCCAATCTGTCACTCATGCCGTATTGTGTAACCATGTCCCGAGCTAATTGAGTCGCCTTTTTTATGTCATCATGCGCGCCGGTTGAAATCTCGCCAAACTTTACTTCCTCACTGGCTCGGCCCCCAAGCATACCCGCGATCTTTCCGAGAAACTGTTTTTTCCGGTACAAATATTTATCTTCACGCGGAATCTGCATTGTATATCCGAGAGCCATCCCCCTGGAAACAATCGTAACTTTATGCAAAGGATCCGCCCCGTCTATAAGATACGACATAAGCGCGTGACCGGATTCATGATACGCGATAATCTTTTTTTCTTCCGCGTTTATTTTTCGAGATTTCCGCTGAGGCCCGGCTATCACCCGTTCCATAGCCTCCTGAAGCTCTTCACTGCCAACCGATTCCTTGTTTCGTCTGGCGCCGAGAAGCGCCGCTTCGTTGATAATATTAGCCAGATCCGCTCCTGAAAACCCCGCGGTTTGCTGTGCTATTTTATACAGATCAAGATCCTTTTTCACTTTTATGTGTTTCGCGTGAACTCTGAGAATCGCGTCGCGTCCCACAATATCCGGCTGATCCACCACTATCTGCCTGTCAAACCGTCCCGGTCTTAAAAGCGCGCTATCGAGCACATCGGGACGATTGGTAGCCGCTATCAAGATCACACCGCCTACAGTGTCAAACCCGTCCATTTCGGAAAGAAGCGCGTTAAGCGTCTGCTCTCGTTCATCGTGCCCGCCTCCTATCCCTGAAAACCTCTGCCGTCCCACGGCATCAATTTCATCTATAAAAATAATGCATCCTTTTTGACTGAGTTTAACCGACTTTTTGGCCTGTTCAAAAAGATCTCTGACACGTGAGGCGCCGACTCCGACAAACATCTCTACAAAATCCGAACCCGTAATGCTGAAAAAAGGAACCCCCGCCTCACCCGCGACCGCTTTAGCCAAAAGAG
>Ga0208325_1000269_pt1 | contig 14008 bp, 10 predicted proteins | sample PL_2010_330m_FD_185486 | JGI IMG/M metagenome (GOLD analysis project Ga0208325, IMG submission 185486) | Freshwater microbial communities from Powell Lake, British Columbia, Canada to study Microbial Dark Matter (Phase II) - PL_2010_330m... | ecosystem: Environmental > Aquatic > Freshwater >...
CGGTTGATCTTTACGAACTTGACTTTAATGTTACCACCGCAGCGGGCATGACTCTTGCTAATTGGGCTCTTTACAATATAACGGAAGCGACAGCTGCTAACTGGTCTTGCACTCTGAGTGGTTCTGTTGTAAGTTGTACTGCTTCAGCTGGTGATGAAGTCGCTGCTGGCGGTTATGAGGATTTCAAGCTTTATGTGGATGTAACTGGCGCTGGTTCACAGGATTATATCTCAACATATCTTGTGGAAGACACAGGTACACCTGCGACTAATGACGCAGCTGCTGATTTAGTAGATGCTAGTAATATTGTTTGGTCTGACGGAAGTACAGTACCTCATAGTGTAGATAGCGAAGATTGGACAGATGGTGTTTTGGTTAAGGATGCTAACGCTTATGGCTCTTCGCAGATAACCTACTATCCAATCACTAGCTAACAAGACGATATGAACTCGTTAGGTTAATTCTTGCTAACCTTGAACGAGATAAACTTGAAGAAGCCCTGCTCAGCAGGGCTTCTTCTTTTTTTCTGAGAAATAGAAAGCAATGTCTTTATAAATAAGGGTTTGAGGCGATTAAGTTATCCACAACCCCTTATTTTTTTTTGTGGTATAATGTGTAAACAAAGGAAAGTTTTTTCTTTGCAGTCAGTTGGAGATTAAAAACTTCGTCCTTTTTCGTTCTTTGTGGTGGAGATTAAGTTTCCACATAGTTTGTCTAATTTAAAAAATTAATATTTTAATCTTAATGCTGTAAGAAGCTTACTTTCTTGCTTAGAAGGTCGATCTAATTAGGCAGAAAGCAATCTTAACAGCGAAATGAATCTATGAACTTAAACAAAATTAAATTTCTAATTTTAAAAAATATGAAGATGAAATTATTCAAAAAAACCAGAAAGTTTTCTGGTTGGACAAAGCCAATAATTGTTAGCGCATTAATGTTATGTCTTATAGCAGGAATAGCCACTGTTCTTTACGCGGCTACCGATGATTATTCTACGGTTGGTATTGACGACACTACCGGGACAGTAGGGACAGAAATGGCAGGAAATAGCACGATTTTTAAATATACCAATGTTGACGCAGGCGGCGCTCACGATCAGATTTGGGCGGCGGCTGATACCTTGGTAATTACCGTTCCTGCTAATATGACTGCGTGTTCAAATGCCGATACTCCAGGTCTTGCTCAAATAAAACAGTGAGGTATGGCTTAGTAAGCGGTCTTACAACAGCAACTAGCGGGACAGCAATTGATTATAATGCAACGGCCTTAGATGGTAAATGGGATTTAGCTAGTGGAACAAGAATTATCAATATTCAAATGGACGCTACGATTGCCAGCGCTTTAAATGCAGACGGTTATGGTATTGCCGTTTTTTATCAAAAAGGAAGTAATGGCACTACTATTCCTACCTACGCGGATGCTACAACCGATTTTGATATTGAACCTAATACTGCTAGCGCTGCTGATGACGAGAATTTAGGAGCTGCTGGGGATACTGACGGCACTAAAACAGTTAATGTTTCTGCCGCTGCTGCCGCTGCTAGCATTGCTTTAGGCGCCAACTCGGTAGTTGGTGCTGCAGGAGACACAACCTTAACTATCACAACTCCAATAGATTTGGCAAATGCAGATACAATTGCATTTACAATGCCAGATAATTTAGATGTAGGCAGCGTCGCTCTTAGCACAACTACCTTTACTTATGCGGGCTCAGTCGGTTTTGTTTGCGCTACCAGCAGTCAGGTAATTACATGTACTGCTGATGGCGCTATTACTGCTGCTTCAGCTAATATAGTAATGTCAGGTATCACTTCTAAATATGCAACGACCAGTCAAACTATATCAAGCATAGCAGTTTACGACACCACAGCTTCAGCTAATATCGCAACCGGTAGTAGCGGTACTGTTACCGATACAACAGACGCTGATGCTGTTGCCAGTATTGGTCTAGGTGCTAACTCAGTAGTTGGTACTGCAGGAGACACAACATTAACTATCACGATCCCAGTAAATTTGGCCAATACAGATACGATTGTATTTACAATGCCAGATAACTTAGATATAAGTAGTGTTGCTCTTAGTACAACTACCTTTACTTATGGAGGCTCAGTTGGTTTTGCTTGTACTGACAGTAGTCAAGTGATTACATGTACCGCTGATGGCGCTATCACAGCAGAAGTAGGCGGTACCATAGTAATGTCAGGCATTACTTCTAAGTATGCGACTACTAGTCAAACCATATCAAGCATAACAATAAATGATGTTGCTGTTTCAAAAGAATCTGTTGCGACTGATGCCAGCGGTTCTGTCACAGATACGACTGTTGCTGACGCTGCTGCCAGTATCGGTTTAGCGGATGGTAAAGTTGGGGCAACTCAAAATACTACATTGACTATTACAACTCCAGTGGATTTGGCAGACACAGATACAATTGTACTTACAATGTCAGATAACTTAGATCTAACTAGTCTTGCTACTACTACCACTGACGATTTTGAAGGCGCAGGAGGTTTTGCTTGTGTGGCCAGTAGTCAGGTAATTACATGTACTGCTGATGGCGCTATCACAGCGAAAGCAGGTGGTACTATAACAATGACGGGTATTACTGCTAGATATGCTACTACGACTGTAACCATATCAAGCGTAGTAATAACCGATGTTGCTGTTTCAGGAGAATCCGTTGCGACTGATGATAGCGGTTCTGTTACGGATACGACTCTTGCTACTACATTTACTACAACAGTTGACGCTTCAGCAATTGCTGTTGTTGGTTCAACAGGCAATTTAGTTTTAAGCGGAACAACAATGCCCGTTGCCCTAGCCACTAGTGATACTATTAAAATTACTTTCCCGGCTAACTTTAACATTTCAGGGGCCGGAAATGCGACTACTGATTTTACAGGAACACCAGGACTAACTAAATCAGTATCTGGTCAAGTATTAACCCTAACGGCTGACGCGGCTATTCCCGCAGAATCAGGCAAGGCCATTACGATTGCTGGAATTACTTCCAAATATGCAACTACTAGTCAGAATGTTGCTATCTTAATTGAAAAGTCCACAGGACAAGATGTGGTCGGGGCCTCTGCTAATACTGGAGTAGACAAGAGTATTACGGATACGACTCTTGCTACTACATTTACTACAACAGTTGACGCTTCAGCAATTGCTGTTGTTGGTTCAACAGGCAATTTAGTTTTAAGCGGAACAACAATGCCCGTTGCCCTAGCCACTAGTGATACTATTAAAATTACTTTCCCGGCTAACTTTAACATTTCAGGGGCCGGAAATGCGACTACTGATTTTACAGGAACACCAGGACTAACTAAATCAGTATCTGGTCAAGTATTAACCCTAACGGCTGACGCGGCTATTCCCGCAGAATCAGGCAAGGCCATTACAATTAGCGGAATTACTTCTAAGTATGCAACTACCAGCCAAACGGTTGCTATCTTAATTGAAAAGTCCACAGGAGAAGATGTGGTTGGAGCTTCAGCTAATACCGGAGTGAGCGAGAGTATTACAGATACGACAGATGCCAATGCTACTGCCAGTATTGCCTTGGGCGCTAATTCAGTAGTAAGTACTGCAGGAGACACAACATTAACTATTACAATCCCAGTAGATTTGGCCAATACAGACACGATTGTATTTACAATGCCAGACAATTTAGATGTGAACAGCGTCGCTCTTAGTACAACTACCTTTACTTATGGAGGCTCAGTTGGTTTTGCTTGTACTGACAGTAGTCAAGTGATTACATGTACCGCTGATGGCGCTATCACAGCAGAAGTAGGCGGTACCATAGTAATGTCAGGCATTACTTCTAAGTATGCGACTACTAGTCAAACCATATCAAGCATAACAATAAATGATGTTGCTGTTTCAAAAGAATCTGTTGCGACTGATGCTAGCGGTGCTGTTACAGACACAACTGCTATTACCACTCTAACATCTGCTTTCAGCGCTTCAGCCGTAACAATTGTAGGTGATGTTACCGGTCAGGCAACTTCAACTATCACTTTCCCTGTTGCTCTTGCCACTGATGACACTATTAAAATTACTTTCCCAGATAACTGGGATATTTCAGGTATTACTACGGGTGCAGGCAAGACTTATGGTCTAGATAATACTGTGGCCGTAGGGGTTTCTTCCCAGGTTCTTACCCTAACGCTTGAAGGCGCTCAAGGAGCAACTGCTGAAACTATTAGTTTTGAAACGGATAAAATTACTCCAAAATACGCCGCTACAGGAACAGTTGCTATCTTAATTGAAAAAGCGGGAGGAGAAGATGTGGTTGCGGCTTCAACCAATACTGGAGTGAGTAAAGCTATTGATGAAACAACTGCAGCTGATCCTGAATCAAGTATTGATGTTTCCGCGATAGCTACTGTTGGTACAGCTGGCAATGTAGTTGTTACCTTTGATGTGGATTATGCCATGGCAGATAATGATGAATTAAGGATTACTTTTCCGGCTAACTTTGATGTCAGTGGCGCCACCTACGGGTCAGATACCTTTACTGGAAGTTTTGATGCGTGTAGCGCATCTGGTCAGATAGTAACTTGTACTGCCACGAGCACTTTTGCTAAAGAGGATGCTGGCACAGTTACTATTACTGGAATTGAAGCAGGTTATGTCGCTGCCGCGTCAACTTATACAACAACCTTGTACGATACTTCAGCGAGCGCCAATATTGCAACCGCAAGTAATGATGTTATTGCCTTGACATCAGCGGCTTCTTTAACGCAAATCAATGTAGGCGCTAATCCTTTGACGGCTAACACAGCTTCAGTTTATACAGTTACTTTCAAAACAATTAATGCTTTGACTTCGGGTCAAAAAATCCAGTTGGATTTTGGAACTGGCTTTACCATTGCTGACAGTACAAGTACTGCCAAAGTAACTACTTTGACTGACGATGGAACGGATATTTCTTCAGGAATTAGCTTGTCTTCTGTTGCCAGCACCAAAATTATTAAAATTACTCTTAATTCAAGCGTGGCTGCATCAAGCATAATAAATATAGTTTTGGACAGCACCTTGGTGACGAATCCTTCTACTGCTTCAGCTACCATAGCAGTTTCAGGAATTGATATTTACACGACTGACTCAAGTGGCAATACAATTGATCAAGTTCTCAATCAGACGGCCTTTAACAGGGTGATAGATCTGGTTACTGGCTGGAATATTTTTGCTCCTTCTCAAGCACTGGAAAATTCTGCTGTTTCAACTGTTTTAGCGCCAATCGGAACAAGCACTTATAGTGCCATTTATACGCTAACATGGAGTGCCGTGACCGAAACAATGACATGGCAGACAGCGACGGTAATTGAACCGTTAGGCGGGTATGCGATTAATATTAGCGGTGCCGCTCAAAAATTACCCTTGGACTTTGCCAAGGAAGAAGCGAGCAATGCTACCTTTGAGAAAAATCTAACACATGAAGGTTGGCAGTCAATTGGTTATACTGGAGATTCGGCTTCTTTGGTCGCTCAAACATATAACTTAGATGGGTTGACAACTGGTGGCAATGAAGAATTTAGTAGAATAGTTGACATGACGGGCACAACAGCCGGGAGTGATCCGTCAAGCCATGCCATTAACAGCAGTACGGTTAGTGAGTTGGCTGGAGCCACTTCAACTATGAAATTTGCTAAGGATTATGGCTATCTGGTTTTTACAACAGTTGACAACCTAGTCTTGGGTGGTGTTAGAGACCAATAACATAATTAAAATTAAAATAAAGATGAAAAAGGATTAGCAGGTTTTGGCTTTTGCCAAAAACCTGCTGATTCTATTTAATTGGTTAGTTTTATATATGATATGAAAAAATTACTTATTTCAATTTTAGGTTTAATGTTGTTATTCCCTTTAGTAGCTTCTGCTACTCCGCCTTTCCCAATGAATTTTTATGGCAATGTGACAATTAATGATGTCAATGCTCCCATAGGAAGTGTTATTAAAGTTTATGATCCGCTTGAGAATTTATTGGCCCAGTTTACCTTGACTCAGGCGGGTGTTTATGGTGATTCCGATCGGACTCAGCCCGAATCGGCAAAATTATCCGTGTCTACTTATGTTGGCAGCGCGTTGCTTTTTAATATAAATTCTCCTCAATACGATAGTAATGTCCAACTTTCGGATACCGAATTATATAGCGCCGCGTTTTCCGAATTTTTAAATGTTAGTAAAAATCTTGCATTTACCGGAGCGACTCCGACAGCGGTAGCTTCAATAGCAATTACTCCTAGCGCTCCTTCTAAGGTTGCCGGCGCAACTCAGCAATTTACAGCTACAGGGACATATACCGACAACACAACTACCAACTTAACTGCTTCCTGCACATGGAGTTCAGCAACTGCTGGCGTAGCTACTATCGGTAGCGCCACTGGCTTGGCAACAGGAGTAAGTTATGGCACTTCGGTTATTACTGCTACATACGATGATCCTACCAACGGCGCGTTAACAGACACAGAAACTCTGACAATTTCGGCCTCAATTCCGTCTGGGCTGGCGGTTAGCCAAAGTTCAAAGAGCACTATGAGCGTATCCTGGACCGCCGTAACAGGCGCAACAAGCTATAAAGTGTATCGTGATAGCGTTAATGTCGCTTCTCCTACAAGCAATTCTTATTCTGATACTGGTTTGACTTCCTCTACGGCCTATTCTTATACTGTTTCTGCCGTTAATGCCGATGGAGAAACCTCTCAATGTTCGGCTGTTTCAGACACTACTTTTATAGATGTTCCAACTGGTTTAGTTGCGAGTGTTATTTCTTCTTCCCAGATAAATCTTGCCTGGACTGCTGTAACAGGCGCAACAAGCTATAAGGTATATCGCGATAGCGTTAATGTTGCTTCTCCTACAAGCAATTCTTCTTCTGATACTGGGTTAAGCGCTTCTACGGCTTATTCTTATACTGTTTCTGCCGTCAATGCCGATGGAGAAACCTCTCAATGTTCGGCTGTTTCCGGCACCACACAAGCGGCTGCTACTACTAGTGGTGGAGGTGGCGGAGGCGGTGTTAGCATGTCAATTACCACTAATGGCGAAGTGACAGCAACTCGTTCAGCTGGCGGAAAAACAACCGTAACAGATGGTGATGGCAACAAAGCCTCAGCTAAGGTAAGAAGCAATAGCGTATCCGGCTCAACTAAGATTAAAGTTAATCCTTTAGCTAAAACAGAAACTGCGGCATCTGGCATGGTAGCCGGTATTGCTTTCGGTCAATCGCTTATCGGAAATTATATTTATAGCTATACAGCCACCAAAGGAACAGAAAACCTGATAAACTTTGATAACGATGTTATCCTCACTATGACTTATAAAGATGATCAATTGGGAGGGGTTAATGAAACAGATCTCAAAATTAGTTATTGGAATGAATCAAGTAATTCATGGATAGCGCTTTCAAGCACAGTTAATACTACAACCAACACAGTTACCGCTTATACTAGTCATTTTACTTATTTTGCTCTGCTTGCTGGCGAAGGAGTGGCAGCAGAAGAAACAACAGGTATTATAGATGGCGATGTTGTTAGGGCGCCCGATGCTCCGGGTATGGAACAGTTTGATGTCTATATTATTAAACTCATTAATGGCAAGAAGTTTAGAAGATTAGTTTTGAGCCCTCATGTATTTGAAAGTTATGGCCATCTTGAATGGGGAAATATCAAAACTATCACCAACGCGCAAATGCTTACTTATGAAATTTCCAATATTATAAGATGTTATGATCCAACCGAAGGCGTAGACGATCCTAAGGTTTATAAGCTTTATCCTGACGGCGATACCGGCATTAAGCGCTGGATGAATATGTCAGCAGCGGCATTTGGGACTTCATACGATTGGGATTCTATTTACTTCATTAATAAAGTAGATAGGGATGCCTATACAATTGGAACAGATCTGACCTCATAGGATAATTCATAATACATTTTGACTAAATAACTAAAGCCTCGCTCAAGCGAGGCTTTTAGATTATTAAAACGGACTAAGGTATTGACATTTGAAACCCAGTGACCATATTTTATTGTTGATAAAAACAATTTTCGGTGTTAGCATATAGGTATTATGAAAATTTTAGTAACTGGCGGAGCAGGTTTTATTGGCTCTCATGTAGTTGACGAGTTAATTGGAAAGAAACATAGAGTTATTATTATTGATGATCTGTCCTCAGGAAAAAGAGAGAACCTAAATCGCAAAGCCAAATTCTATAAATTAGATATTTGCAGTCCGAAAATAGCGCAAGTTTTTAAAAAAGAAAAATTTGACGCAGTTTTTCATTTGGCAGCGCAAATTAGCGCTGCCTATTCAATGACGCATGCCTTTTTTGATGCCCAGATAAATGTTCTGGGTACAATCAATTTGATTGAAAATTCCCTTAAATATGGCGTTAAAAAATTTATTTATACTTCTTCTGGCGGCGTTCTTTATGGCAATACTAAGCAATTACCCACTTCTGAAGATTATTCTCTTAATCCCATTTGTCCTTATGGCGTTTCCAAATTAACCGCTGAAAATTATTTAAGATATTATCACAAAAACTTTGGTTTTAATTTTATAGCTCTTCGCTACGGAAATGTTTATGGTCCAAGACAAGACGGCAGGGGTGAGGCCGGAGTAATAGCAATTTTTGTTGAAAATTTTATTAATAGAAAACCTTGTGTTGTTTTTGGGGATGGCAAACAAACAAGGGACTATGTTTTTGTTAAAGATGTAGCTAAAGCCAATGCTACATTTCTTGAAGTTGACACGAAAAATTGGAAAATTAAAAATAGATTTTTTAATATTGGCACAAGTAAAGAAATTACAGTTAATGGCATTTACCAAAATATAAAATCATTTCTTGGCGATAGATCAGAATTAATTTATCAAGATGCTAGATTAGGGGATATTTATAGAAGTTGTTTGGGCACTTCTAAAATTAAAAAATTGCTCAAATGGAAACCAGAATATACTTTTGAAAACGGCATTAAAGAAACAGTCAAGTGGTTTATGAAACATTAAATCGGTACGAAACTAAAAAAGTCTGATGAATAATCAGACTTTTTGTTTTTGCGAGTTTTTATAATATCTTAAATTTACTTTCGTTTTAGTCCGAGAATTCTGAAAGTCAAGTTTAAGAATTCTCGGATTGAAAGATTCTTAACAAAAGAGATTGTCTAAGATGTTAGAATTATTTTTTTATGGACTTTATTTCTTTTTTAATCCATTCGTAATTTCTACGAAGCCCTTCCTCTAAGCTAATTTTAGGTGGCGCCCAGCCAAATTGTTTTTTAAACAAGGTATTGTCTGAATTTCTGCCCCTAACTCCCTGAGGTTTATTGAGAAGATGTTTCTTTTTAAATTTTTTGCCAGAAACCTTAGAGACAATATCTACGAGCTGATTAATGGTTACCAATCTATCTGAACCAATATTAATTGGCTGATCATGACTAGATTTCATCAGACTATAAATTGCTTCCAAACAATCATTAATATAGCAAAATGACCTTGTTTGTTTCCCATCTCCCCATATTTCAAGCGTTCCACTATCTTTAGCTAAAGCAACCTTACGACAAATTGCAGCTGGCGCTTTTTCTCTTCCTCCTTCATAAGTTCCTTCTTCACCAAAGATGTTATGAAAGCGAGCAATTCTCACTTTATAAAACTCTTTATATGAGGTATAAAGCCGTTCTGAAAATAGCTTTTCCCAACCATATTCATTGTCAGGATCTCCGGGATAAGCATCTGATTCTTTCAAAGCAATTACTTTAGGATTTTTTTGTTTAGCGATTGGATAAATACAAGCGGAAGATGAGTAAAAGATTTTCTTAACTTTATTTTGTTTGCACGCTTCTGCCATATTGGTATTAATTAAAACATTATCGTGCAAAACATCAGAAGTATGAAATGTAATAAAACCTATTCCTCCCATATTAGCGGCTAAGTTATAGACCTCGTCAATTCCTTTTGTTGCCTTTAAGCAATTTTTTGGATCACGAAGGTCAACTTTCAAAAACTCATCTGCTTCATTTTTTGGACTAAATTCAGGGTATTTGATATCGGCTCCTCTAACCCAATATCCTTTCTTTTTTAAAAAACGAACCAGGTGATGACCAATAAAACCGCCAGCACCTGTAACTAAAATTTTCTTTTGTTTGGACATAAATTAAAATAAAATACACAAATACAACACGACTATAAAATCAAAGCGTTTGCAATCAAGTGAAGAATAATACTTTGCCACTCTTCGGCGTGGGGCGTAATGCGTTCTGGCGTAATCGGAGAGATTAAAACACAAGCATCGGATAGTTTTCTTGTTTGGCCACCATCTCGACTGACAATGCCCAAAATCTTAGCGTCTACTTTTTTAGCATAGCGCATTGCCAAAACTAAATTCCTAGAAGTAGTATTACTTCCTCCGCCCACAGACAATATTAGTAGGGCATCGTTTTTATTAAGACGAGAACCATGAAGCCATTTAATAAAAATATATTCAAAACCGTTATCATTGGTCCAAGCAGTCAATTCAGCAACATTATCTGTCGGGGCGTAAGTTTCAATATTGCAAATCTTGCGAAAATCATTAACAGCATGAGAAGCATTGGCCGCAGAACCACCAATCCCCAAAACAAAGAGACGACCATTTTTTGCTTTTAGCTTGATTAGTATTTTTAAAACCGCAAGGATTTCTTCACGATCAATAATCTCAAGGAGAATTTTTACCTCCTTTAAATACTTATTAATATAATTTTTTTGAATTTTATAATTCATTTTTTGTTTATAATTTTTCTATCAAGGTTCTTTGAATCTTTTCTGATTCAAAGGTTCTTATAATTTATAACCGGCAGATTGTGCGTCATCATAAAACATTTTCACTGTGTCCAAAGAAAAAGCTTCAAGATTTTTTCCAATAGTATTAATTTTTTTAAGGATATCTGGTTGAACTGTAATAATATCACAACCCACTGACTCAGCTTGAAAAATATTTAATAACTCTCGTGGGCTTGCCCAAAGAAGTTCAATCTCTGGATATTTAGAGAGCATCTTTGATGCCTGTTTCATAATAGGCATAGGGTCTTTTCCTGTGTCAGCAATACGACCAGCAAAAACTGAAATAACAGCAGGCGTTCCGAAAGACAATGCTTTAAGGATATGCCTTATTTGTTCTAAGGTGAAGATGGCAGTAACATTTACCTTAATACCATCTTGAGACAATTTTTTTACAAGAAAAAAAGCCGAATCTCCTTTTGTATTAGTGATAGGAATTTTAATATATACATTTTTACCCCAAGAATTAATGAGTTGAGCCTGGCGTTCCATCTCTTCAAAATTATCAGAAAAGACTTCAAAAGAAATTGGTTTTTTCTTTACGATGCTCAATATTTCTTTCGCAAACTTTTTATAATTTTTTACTCCAGCTTTTCTCATTAAAGTTGGATTAGTGGTGAAGCCACTAATCCACCGTTTTTTTGAAAGTTCCATTATACTAGATTTATCCGCGCCATCAGCAAAGATTTTAATTTTAAAATCGGTATTTTTTTTTGTCATAGTATTTTTTTATGTTCAATCATTGGTTTTAATAATTTTCAAAATTTCTCTAAAAGAAGTTACATAAAAATCTGCAATAGTATCTTGGTTATAATCTGTTTGCCAAAGGATAGTCTTGCATCCAGCATTTTTTCCAGCCCCGATATCTTTCCAAGAATCTCCTACGATGAATGATTTTTTTAAATCAATTTGCCATTTCTCTGCAGCTTCTATCAACATTCCCGCCTTTGGCTTGCGGCAGGAACAATTATCTTTATCATCATGAGGGCAAACGAAGATTTTATCAACAAGACAATCTTTCAATAAGAGATGATGCATTTTGTCCAGATCTTCTGTCTTCATGAATCCGCGGGCAATATCTGGCTGATTAGTTACGACAATTATTAAAAACTTTTTTTTTATTTCTTGGGTAAATTCTTTAATCCCCTCTTTGAGTCGAAATTCTTTAAATGTTCTTGGAGAAACACATTTTCCATCACGACGAACTGTGTGATTAAGTATGCCATCCCTATCTATAAAAAGAGCTCTTTGTTTTTTCATAGTCGGATATTTTTTTTAGTTTTACTTGACTTATAGATTGCTTCTACAATTTGATTAGCTATTAATCCATCAGTACCATCTCCATTCATTTCTTCTTTATTGAGAATAGCGTTGCGAAAATTTTTCCATTCTTCTTGCCAACTAATATCTTGTTCAAAAAGATATTCTTTGATAATTGGAACACCGAACTCTTTTTTTCTTTTACCAAAAATTAATTTCTCTTTTCCATAGCTTCCGCCTAATCCTTCAATTTGCAAAAATCCATCGGTGCCATAAATTTCAAGAGAGAAAATATTTTTCCAATTTGTCCAACTGGTTTGAAATTGAACTGTAATCCGAGCATTCTTCATTATTACAAAAGCATTATCTTCAACGTTTATTTTCCAGAACTTAGTTCCAACAGTACCAAAAACTTCCTTAAATTCTCCACCGAAATATCGACAAAGATCAATTATGTGTACGCCCTGATCTAATAATTCGCCTCCTCCAGAAATATCTTTGTTCGTCCGCCATTCTTTTTCCATTCCCAATCTTCCTCCGTGGCCATAACGACCTCTGATAAAAATAATTTTACCAATACCATCTGCTTCTAATATTTTTTTTGCTTTCAATATGGCTGGATGAAATCTATGATTAAAACCAACCTTTACAAGTCGTTGAAATCTTTTAGCTGTTTCTAAAATCTTCCGAGATTCTTTTGAATTTCGACCGAATGGTTTTTCGCAAAGAATATGTTTTCTTTGTTTTAGAGCTGCAATTGCCATAGGCGCGACAAACTTATTAGGAACAGCAATAACAATGGCGTCAATATTGTTTATTCTAACCATTTTCTGCCATTTGTCCAGTCCTTGGCAGTTATATTTTTTTGAAAACTCTAACACCTTGCTTTTATCAGTATCAGCAATAGCAACAATTATATCTTTGTCAATTTCTTTGATAGATTGAGCGCGTTTGTTGCCAATTAGGCCGGCTCCAATTATTCCTATATTCATGTTTTAAATTTCTTTAAAATACTTATTATCTATCCTTTTCAATGTGTATTTTGCGGTTTTATTAATTTGATTTATATCTTTTTTATTCCATTTTTTCCAATTATCCCAAGGAGCGCTTATAAGTTTGCCCGTGAGATTGTGTGATTTTTCTGAGGCCAAAAATAATACCAATTCAGCAACTAACTCAACTGGCGTACCACCGGTTTTTTGTCTCTCTTGGGCTTTTTCAAATTCTTCTTTACCCGCGCCCTTTCTATCTTGTAAAACTTCTTTTAACATATTTGTATTGATTGCTCCCGGGGCGATAGAGTTAACATAAATGTTATATTTTTTTACTTCATCGGCTAAGGTTTCAGTAAATTTTACAACAGCGGTTTTAGAAACTGCATAAGCGGAAAAATGCGGCCTGGAAAATGTTGCGCCACCGCCTGAAAAATTGACAATTCTACCGCCTCTATTCTTAATCATTAGGGGCAAGACAGCTTTGCAAAAATTAACGGTTCCTAACAAATTGATTTTAATATTATTAAACCAATTATCCAAATCGCTGTCAACTAAAAGACCGATTGGTCCATAGACGCCTGCAGCGTTTATTAAAATGTCAATTTTTTTGAATTTTTTGGTAATTCCATTTACGGCTTTTTTTATTTGAGCAAGATTACGAACATCTGCTTTTATACCGATAGATTTTCTTCCTATTTCCTTGACTAAAGCATTAATTTTCTTTTGATTAATATCAAGAATTATTACTTTTGCGCTTTCCTCGGCGAAAAGGGATGCGATAACACTTCCGATTCCTCCTGTGCCCCCCGTAATAACGGCTATTTTATTCTTTAAATTCGTAGAATTATTTTTGAGTAAAGTCATAAATTTATTTTATTAAAGATAAGTATCAAGGTTCACCGGGGGGTTCTTATTTTATATTAATATTTTTTATA
>Ga0208325_1000271_pt1 | contig 13952 bp, 15 predicted proteins | sample PL_2010_330m_FD_185486 | JGI IMG/M metagenome (GOLD analysis project Ga0208325, IMG submission 185486) | Freshwater microbial communities from Powell Lake, British Columbia, Canada to study Microbial Dark Matter (Phase II) - PL_2010_330m... | ecosystem: Environmental > Aquatic > Freshwater >...
CTTGTCCTCTACTATCGACTCCCTGTAGTGATTTGCTACGACCTCTGTATGCATTCAATTGTCTTTCTCTATAAACAAATGCGCTAACCCCAGGGAGGGACGATAAACGTGCTATTATGCAGGTAATAATCAAGTGGGAACGGAATAGCTTCATTCCATGCTCTTGATAAGCTTGGCAAACACGTCTACTCGTTGGATTTGTCCCTTCTCTTCAGCATCCTGTTTCTGCTTTTGAAGCACCGGTAAAAATTCGACGGTGGTCGAGAAGCAAGGACAGGATTCACAAATGGTCTCGTATTCACAGGGGACTCCATCGGGCCGGGTGCAATAGCCATTGCCAAGCATCCGCCAGTGATCCTGCCGCAGCCGGCGCATCTGATCTCCTTCGACCAGGGAAGGTTGGCGATTTACCAGGTCCACCCGGTTACAAAGCTCCTCCAGGTGCTCGCTTACCTGAGAGTATTCCTGCTGTACAGTCCGGTTACCGATTCTGGCATAGACCATGGTCATGGACAGAGAGCGATGCCCCAGAAGAGCGGCGATACTCTCCAGAGGCATTCCCCGGTTAATGGCTAGGGTAGCCAGGGTATGTCGAAGCCGGTGTGGTGAAATGTGTTCTTTGATGCCGGCTGCCTTCCTGATACGTTCCACGGCAAGAGCCACTTTACCTCTTCCGAGCCGGTGGCCGTGCGAGGCAAATAGAAAATCGTAAGGCTTCTTGGGTGGGCTTTGATCTATCCATTCGTCCAGGAGCTGCTTTACCTCAGGATGAAGGGGGATGTATCTATCGTTATGCATCTTTCCCAGAGGCACACGGAGCCAGTAATTCTCGCCGATCTGGACTATGCAGTCAGCGGGAAGGTCAAGGAATTCGCCTTGGCGCATCCCGGTCAGGATAAGAGTGATACAGCACAGTCGAGTAAACATATCGGGATGAGATCTGGCTGTCTGTAGAAATTTCGCCGCGGCTATCTCATCCAGAAATTTCGGAGAAGGTCTGTCCAATATAGGAAAATCTCCGGGAAATACGAGTACCCGCTTGGGGGCCTCCGGCCACTGCCACTCGGAGATACGGATAAAGAAATAATACAAGGCAGCAAGCAGATGATATCTGGTTGCCGGGCAAAGTACGTCTCCAGGGCCGTTTGATTTATGCTGGAGAGGCGCCCAGCGTATATATTCTTTGAAAGCCTCGATATGGCAGCGCTGGATGTGCTCGACCCGGGTTACCTCCGGATTAGTGCGGGTCAGCCAGGAGAAAAACCGGAATAGACGCGTCTTTTCCTGGTAGGCCGATTCTGGACGGAGGGATAAGGACATCTGTTGCAGATACCGCCGGACCGAAGCAGCGATATCGGTTGGGACATTTCTCCATTGCTTCTCAAAACCGGTTCTTCGAGTACTGCGTGTTAATTGAGGGAAGACTCCCATGTGATAGAGGACGTTTTGAATACTCGATAACCGGACACCCCACCGGTACGGCAGTCCGTGCAATAACTTTCGATTCCTGGTCGTTAATCCTGCATACGCCACACGTAGTTCTTCGATAAAGATATTCAAATCATCAAGAGTGAGAGCTTGTACTGGTTTCTGAGCCCATATCATTAGACTGAGAAGGGCGCGAAACTGATCTTTGATAGTCGGCTCACGGTATCCCAGTCGGGAAGCTACTCTCTCATAAAGTTGGTAGGTTTCACGTTCCATCAGACGGACTGCCATCTGGAATAGACGAGGCCTCGGCATAAGGACATATTCCAAAGGCATGGGTAAAAGACGGCGTAGAAACAGATAGTTCACGAAGCTACGCTCCCTGCAATGGCAGCGAAGTTGCTCTTCTACGGAGAGCTTGAGCCAGAGCTGAGGGTCCGGAAATTTACTCAGGAAACACCTGGCGCCTCGTTCAAATTTGCGGATCTCCTGAAGGAGTTGTGAGTATCCGGCCGCTTTCAAGTATGATATATAGCTGGCTACCAGACAGTCATGATATGAAGCAAGATCTTTTGCGGATTCACTCGTCATACCCGGACTGTTTTCGAGGATTAGCTCGAGGCTAGGTTTTTCCAGAAGCAGCTGGTTAATCATTAGCTGGACCTCCCGCTTGTCTTCAATGGCGAAAACAGGCTGTCTGATACCCGAAGATATTCCTGCTGTAGCTCGCGGGGGCAAAGATGGAGATAGATCCGGGTGGTGGTAATGCTGCGATGTCCGGCCTGCGCTTGCAGGGCTTCGAGCGACATGCCTCCCTGACGTAGCCTGGTGAAACAGGTGTGACGCAGACGATGACACTGTATGCCTGGCGTGTTTGCCTTCTCCCTGTGGTACTCGATGATGGTATCCAGGGCCGCTACAGTCAATGGCTGGCCCGTGTTTTTCCCTTTCATGACAAGGAATACCCGATCCGAGTTGTTGGCCGGTCTTTCTTTGTTCAGGTAGCTGATTAACTCCTGTAGGCCAGTATCCGATATGGCGACCACTCTCCGGTGTCCGCCTTTCCCTTCCTTCACAGTCAAGGTGCGCTGACCAAAGTCGATATCCTCAAGGGCTAGCTTCAATACCTCGGATTTTCGAAGGCCGGCCAGCAGCATTAGCAGTACCATGGCCTTGTCTCGATGAAAGCGCATCGAATCGATGAATGGGCTGATCTCTTCAGGGTCCAGGGGCCTGGGTAAGGTCTCTAGCGCTCTGATAAGAGGTGTAGTGGAAGGTCTGCCATACCAATTGCCCCACGAAGTCTTTCGCCTGACCAGGCCTCGTGGAATAGGGCTCGTTTTGAGCGGGAGGTCATGATAGACGCTAAGATACTCGTAGAAACCGGTGACCGCGGCAAGCCGCCGTTTGATTGTCCGGTTGGAGAGCCCTGGCCCCTTGATGGAAAGACCGTTCGTACGACCTTGTCGATTACTCGCCGCCTGCTGGCTTTCGATGAAGGCAAGGATATCGAGAGGAGTAATCTCCAGTACCGGCTTCTGAATAGAGTTCAGGAAGACCTGGAGATCGTAGCCATAGCTCAAAAGAGTATTGAGCCGGCATCGATCTCTTACGAATTTGAGATAGGCGTCTGCTTCGGGCATTCCCAGAGAGATATTTACAACTCCATCTACCACCTCCCTCTTAAGTCGGTAGCTCAACGGTAATCCTCCTTGTCCTCTTATTTTTCTTGATTCACTTTATCATTTCCCCGGGGGGATTACCGACATAATAGCTAGTTCTTGAAATTTAACCTTATGACTAATTGTTGGATAATGAAGCTAGAAACACGAAAAAGCACCTTAAAAACTGAATAATGAAGCTCTGACCTGAACGCTTGCCCTCTTGAAAGGGGGTAAGTATGAGTTCAAGCGTAGTAGCACTACCAGCACCAGACGGCGGTAATGGCAAACATCAAGGTCATTGTAGCCAATGTCATAGGGTCTGGACTCTAAACGAAAGGCAGGGCGTTTGTCAGTGGTGCGGTCATCTGGCAATATGCCAGTCATCACCAACAAAGCCCCGCAGTATCAAGTCTAGGTCAAACCGAAGGCGAAAGCAAGCCGACCACAACGGCAACGGCTATGACCAGCTAGAAGGCGAATGGCTTACCTATTATAAGGTAGCCTCAAGGCAAGCTAACAGGGCAAGGACACAGGATAGAGAGGACTTGCTACATACCATAATCTTGACCCTAGCCGTAGCCAAGAGGAATAACGGACACAAGCCCTTTACCGAAGGCACTATGTATCGGATAGCCAGCCGAGCCGTAGCCGACTACTGGAGAGGTCAATATCAGCTAAACAACGGACTTAACTGTAGCCACTGTAGCAAGGCACAACGGCAGAAGTGTAAAGGGAATGACTTCTATACCGAGTGCCCTAAAGCTATCAAGCTGGAATACCTGTCAAAGCCTATACTGGACAGTGAGGGCAATCTAACCGAACTCGGAGAGCTGATAGCCGACCCCAAAAGTCTAGACCTTGACGCTTGGGATAGGGATAACCTGTGGCAGATAGGCTACAAGCCTAGACTGGTAGACATAGCCCATAAGCTGCATAGCGGGGAAGCCCTTATTGGTAGAGATAGAGAATACCTGAGATACTGGCGACAAAGAGAGCAAAAACAGCTAGGTTTATCCTGACGATTTAAGGCACTTTCCACGATATATATAGTGGGAGCACCGATAATGCCAGCGAGTTGCGGGTTATCGGTAGCTTACTACTAGGTGAAGCTGGCAGATTTGCCCACTAGTCAGATAGCCAAAAGGGGGTTAGTCAAATAGAACAATTGAATATCGTGGGCAAGCGTTCAGGTTCAGGACTGGTAGCTCATAAGGCTACACTGGTCAACGCCTTAAGTCGGGCACTATCCGAAAGGGTTATGCTTCTGGACTATACCATTGGGCGTAGAGGCTTACTCGGTTATCTGAAAGCCTTGTCTGGCTCTAACATCATTAAGATAGTGCCAGACGGCGGAAGTGCCAGCGAGGTGCGGACTTCCGATAAACGGCTTAAAGTAACCTGTGGCAACAATACCAGCTATCTTGAGGACTCGGCGTGGATTGGTGAGAAAACACCGATGACCCTATGCGAAGTCAGGATAAGCCCTAACCGAACAGTCCAGCCGAACATCGGCGGACTGGAGCTATCGGAAGCCCTTAACAGGGTATTGCCCTTTACGGCAAAAGAGGATAACAGACCTGTCTTACAGTGTGTCCTCTTTAGAGCTAAAGAGGGTAAGCTCACAATGGTGAGTGCCGACGGCTTTAGACTGGCGCTGGTAACGCTGGACTTTGACGGTGAGGGTGAAGCCCTGATACTTCGTGATGACTTAAGAGGTATAGCCAACGCCTTGCGGAAAGCGCATCGGGTCAACCTGAGCTTTGAAAAGAGCGGGGATAGTCTTGACGGCACAAGCCTTGTCATAGATACCGAGATAACTCGGTATAGGTGGCGGGGTGCTGATGGTCAATTCCCTGATTATGAGAAGCTCATACCTCCCGAAGCCAGTGTAACCGCTCACCTTGACACTGTTGAAGCGGGCAAGGCGATTGCCTCACTGAAAGTCTTGGCTGATAGCAAGGATTACCCGATAGACCTTCACCTTAACGGCGGTATCGTGATGTCCAGCCCTGATGATAAAGGGGAAGTTACTATGCCAGCCGATATTGAGGGCGGGGAAGTCAGGGTAAGAATTGACGGCGCATACCTTAACGAGGCTTTGAGAGCTTGCGGGGGAATGGTGGACTTAAAACTTACCGATGGCAAGTCGCCAGTCCTCTTTGCTGTTGAGGGTTATCAACTGGTGGTAATGCCGATGTTGACCGCCGATAGCAAGCCGAAGGCGGAAGCGGAAGCGAAGCCAGAGGACACCGAGCAAGCCGAGCCAGAGCCAGAAGCGGAAGCCGAGCCAGTAGCCGAGCAAGACGAAGCTACCGAACCAGCAACCGAGCCAGAGACTACCGAGCGGAAGCCGAAGCGTAGCCGAAAGAAAGAGCCAGTAGCTGTAGCCTAAAGAACGCTTGACCAAACAAACGACGCACAGGAAGGCGGCGGTAGCCGCCTTTTTGTGTCTTTTTTTTCTGTAGGGGGTATCCCTACCCTGTAGCGGGTGGGGATGCCCCTTTTTTGTGCGTGGGGAAGGGGGAGCTAATGGAACTGGAAGCTGATTAAGCGGTTCAGGACGGAATTCAAAGAATAGCACTGGCGTAAAAGCCTGGTGCGGAAAGGGGGTAGTATGCCCAAAATCAAGCACGAGCTCGCAGGCTGGATAGAAACCGATGTAATAGCCGAGCACATACTGGACGAGCTAGAGGAGCAAGGATGTCAGCCCACGCTTGAGAACGCCAAGACGGTATGGCTGGACGTGCTGGAGACCGAGCTATGCGATGCTATCAGTTCCAGCGTGAAGGCAAAATTTAATATCGTGTAGCAAGACAAGTAAATAGCCGACTGAGAGGGGCTTCCGCCCCTCAGTAGAGAAGGGGGTTGGGAAGTCTGAACCGACCCCTCTCTTTTTGCCAAATTCGGAACGAAAGGGGGTGATAGCGATGGAGAAACGGAAGGAGTATGCCGAAGGTGAAATCATCACCTGTCCCAGGTGCGGTGGTGATGACCTTGACTGCGAAGAAGCTCCTGACCGGGCGAAATGCCTTACCTGCGGACTGGAGTTCACCATCAGGCAGGTTGCCGTCTGGGAGGAATAAATGAGCTAAACAGGGTAGGAGTGCTGATGCCCGATGGCAGTGCAAAGCACGATGGCAGGGACACTACCAGCGGTTGCGTACTCAATGGAAGTCTGAGTGGACAGGTGCACAGTACGAACAACAACTAAAGAGAGTAGGCACTCCCAAATATACCAGTAATCATTTTGGAAAGGAGGAAGCCAACTATGGCGGATAAGGACACTATCTTTGTCCTTACCAGGGAAGATGTCGTCGAGTGCGCCAGCGAAATGGGGATACCCGAGGAAGCAATAACCGATGAAATTCTTGCCCAGGTAAAGAAAGGCGTGGAATGGGGGTTAGAGTGCTGGTCTGAGGTAATGAAGGAAGCCATCAATATGGCTCTCAAGAGCTAGCCCAACTCACATTCATTCTCACAGGGGTAACTATGCCTAAAATTTTGAAGGAAAGGAGGTGAAACTATGCCTATCAGATGGAGTCCGCTGATGGTCGGTGAGGCGATGGATATGGTTGAGGAATACGTCAAACAGGCCGTTGAGCCACTGGAGCAGGCCAGGATTGTTGCCCGTGAAGCCAGGAATATCCCAAACCTGCCTCAGTATGTAGACCAGTATCTCGTCCGAATTATTGGCGAGATAGACCGGGCAATCGGCGGCAGCCAGTGGGAACCAGTCGGTCGGCTCAAAGCGGGGATACAGTCTGTCCGTGAGTCTCTACCCAATGGAGCGGTAGAGGAAGAGAGAAAGAGAATTGAAAGTGGTAGCCAGCTAAGCCTGGTAGCTTAGCAAAATACCTGTAACTGAAGGGGTTACCATGCTCAAAATTCTTAAAAGAAAGGGGGAATCAATGGGACACAAGGACATAATGCTTGACCCCGACGAGGAGAAAGAAAGGGTATATGAAAGGATAAATAACCTATTCCTCCAGGGGAAGCATGTCAAGGTAAAAGAGCATAAGAGTGGTTTCCCAGCTGTTACTGTGGACTGTGAGGACATTCATATCCTTACCGACATCATAAGCCTTGAACAGTGGTAGGCAAAGAAAAAGCAAGAAAGGAGCTAATAATTGAATAAGACACTGGAGAAAGGCATCTCCGATGTCGTGGGATGTCTTACCGACCCCATTATTGTGTTCCCGGGTGGTTGGGGTGATACCCTTCCCGAATGGCTTAAGAATGCCATTACCCTGGAAAGGTTGATGTGGGACATAAAAGCGCTGAAAGGGAAAGAGCCGACAGGTACCGATGCTGAAGCCTGTGCCTATCTCATGACGCTATCTCTGACTCAGCCAATGGACAGCGACTGGACCCAAATCTACCTCTATATCGCTGGCCAGAGCTACAAGCGATGGAACAAGGGTGAAATGCCGGCTGATATTGCGGTAGACTCAATCAGCGACTACCAAATAGGAGAGCTAAACAGGCTTAAATCGTGGCTCTATCATCAGAGGGGCAAAGCGAGGCAAGAGAAGGACAGAGCAGAGCGGAGGCAAGAAAGAGAGAAAACCAAAGCACAGCGAGAAGAGGAGCAGCCGGCGTTGTTTAAGTTCTGAGGCCAGTATTCATCATCAGAAAAGGGTCCGGGGGAGTTTCCCCCGGACCCTTTTTTTATTCTCCGCAGGCAACTAAATAAGCTAATGCGACCTAATTCCCTTTGCTTTCTGCTTCTCCCTCCACCACTGCTATCTCCTCCGGCGTTAGCCCATACAACTTATATACCATCTGGTCAATCTGGTGTTCCAATTCTCTTACTTTGGCTTGCTTGGCAGGGTTGTCTGGATATTCATCACCTCCGATAACAGAAAGAAGCCGGTCAACCAAAGCAATAGTTGATTGTTGCTCCTGATTTGATGGCTTATATATTGGGATAGCAAGAAGAGGTTCTTTATCAATCTGGTAGTTATTCCCCTGCATTTTGCCTTTGTTTTTTAGCCAGAAAGCGACCAGCTTTGAATTTAAGATGGCTGTCAGATATTTTAGGTTGATTCGTTCGGTCTTTATTACATAGAATGTTGCCGAAACATAACAGTCGAAATCTGTATATGTAAATGCCGGCTCCGTGCATTTTCTCACTGAAATTATCTTTTCTCCCTTGAAGAAACGCTCGTCTCTGGCACGATGCAAGCCGTAGGGCCAGTTATCAGACGTTATTACCTTTCTGAATTTGTTCAGGTGCGCTTTGATATTTGGGTAAGGTTTAATACTTCTAGGCTGCTTAAATGACGAATCAGTATAGATTACCCACTCTTTGTTCTTGGGGTCCCCGTACCACTTGTGGATTTCCTTTGTTGTGTAAGAAGGTTTTATCAATGCCAATTCATCTCTCAAGAAGGGTATGTTTCGTTTTTCTTTATCACTCAAAACGAAAATTCCGTCTCCGACTTCAAAATAGTCACCGAGAATGCTCTTGTTCTTCGAATTCAGTCTATCTTGAGGGTACACTATTCCTTGGGCTACTTCTTTTTCCGCATCTAAGCTAAAATTTGCCTGCTTCTCAATTTTTGTAACAATACCTTCTATGGCTGAAACGCTAAAGGTCAAAGTTTTGCCGAAGTATTTGCCCCTTGTGATTGTTGGTTCCAAGTATTCGGTGGTAGAATTTGGTTTGTTATAAAGCAAAGCGAGAATATCTTCAAAGCTTACCGTGTCACCGATAACTCTCCGATAGTCAAATTCATAGTTATCGGTATTTTTATCCTTCCGAAAAACCATAACCATAGTTTGAATGCCCGAGGTCTCAAATATCTTGTAGTCACCGAAGTCCAATAATGCTAATATCCTGGTGTCAGAGATGACCTTGTTTCGTAGCTTTAAGGCTCCGTAGCTTGTAACCCAGTTGTTCTGGGCAATGAAAGTCAATATACCATCATTCTTGAGATGGTCAATGCTCTGGCACGCAAACAGATACCAAATATCCATCTTACCCTGGTAGTAAGATGAGGCTCTTACTCCGTCGAAAGCTTTCCGGTTTATATACTCCTTGATATAAGGCGGATTCGCTATCACCACGTCAAAACCGACTTTCTCATGAAACACCTCGGCAAAATACAGCTTCCAGGCAAAGAAGGGCTTCACCTTCTGCTCGCTGGTGAACTCCTTTAGCTGTTTCTCTGCCTGAGCAAGGTCAAACTTGTAATTCTTGTTTAAGGTATCCGTGTCTTTTTTGATGATTTCATTTCTCTGCTGGATATTCGGCACATCGGCATATTTACGTTCAATATTCTTTAATTTGGTGAAGTACTCCGCTTTCTGGCTCTGCAATTTACTTTCAAATATCTGTGCTATGAGCTTTTCTATCTCACTTTTTAGGGCTTCCTTTTTAGCTCTATCAGGCTCATATTGATACTCGCTTTTCTTATTCTGATATTGTATAATAAGTTCATCCGTTTCATCTTTCATTAACTTGCCGTAGGAATTAGAATCCTCGGAGTCCAGATTGATACCCATAAATTCGGAAATCAGGCTGTTGCCCTGCATCAGCTTGAAATCAAGGTTGGGCAGAGGCTCAATACCCCAATTCTGTTTGGATTTATCTATATTCTCATCCACTAGCAGGGCAATAAAGAAACGCAGTTTAGCTATCTCTATGGCTATCTGCTGGATGTCCACGCCGTAAATGCATTTTTGAATCAAATAAAGCTTCCTGCCGTAGTTGGAGTTCTTTTCTGTAAATTGTTCGTTTATCTGTTTTATCAGTTTTTGCTTTAATAATTGGTCTGTTACGGCTTCAACCGCTTTCAACTGGGCTTCCTGCCACAACCTGTTATTGTGGTCAACCCTGGCAAGAACAGATACCAGCTTGTTCAAAATGCCCATCGGGAAAGCGCCGGAGCCTACTGCCGGGTCCACTATCCTTAATTCTTCTGTTAGTCTAACGACTCTCTTAGAATCAGTTTCTCCAAACGGATTTACAGGTTCCTCTGTAATTGGAGATAATAATTCTTCCAGCTTATTATCTATATCAGCCACATCACTGAGATGGGTCTTGTAATACTGCTTTAAGGATTGTGTAACCATATAATCCACAATTTCACGCGGTGTGTAGTAACTGCCGGTGGCTTTGCGGGCAGTGGTGGCTGTCTCCGGATTGAAGCTTGCTAGCAGGTTTTCAAACACCTTACCCAGCAGTTCCGGGTCTAACGCCACTTCCTGGTCATTAGGGTCGTTTTCATCAATGGTGAAATTGTAAGCAGATAATAGATTCAGCAGCCCCTGTACGGGGTATTTTTTATTTTTGGTTCCGTACTCTTTATTCAGGTCTGCCTCTTTCTCATCAGAGAAGAATAGGTAATTTGGCACATTTAGGCCGACTTCTTTGTCTGAGAAACCATCAAAACGGACTTCCGTATCCGTCCCGCTTTCTTTTGCGGACCAATCGAGGCAGTCAAACAGACCGCCATTGAGAAATGGAATATCCTTGAAAATCTCTAGCATATCTTCCTGGTTTTTGAAATAGTCTTCGTAGCGGTAGATGCTGTGTTCCATATAATCTTTGTTTTTGCCATGATAAGATTGAGCGAAGCGGAATTTTCTCTCCCCAATTTGGGTGTTCAAGGTGGCAAAGAACAGGTTCTGTAAAATGGCTTTATAGTATGTGGTCTCATCTGGTTTAAGGCTCTTTAATAAAGCGGATATTTTCTCCTGAGTCCAATACAGCTATCCACTCTTCGCCGGGACTGTTGTCATAAACTATGGTATTAAGTTCAATTTCTGGAAGGTTATGCTCATCGATCTTGCTGTTCGGAAAGTCGTCAAGAGACAGCTCGCCTTCCTTGGAGCCCTCAGACATGACAATCTGATATGCTTTCAGGATGTAACTCTTGCCAACATTATTGGGGCCGACTAAAACAACGATATCGTCAAGTTCAATTTCCACCGGAGTTCGACCAATGCACCTGAAATTCTTAACAATGAGTTTCGTTAGTCTGGGCCTTGGTTGCTCCTGTTCCACTTCAATCATGAGTATTCACCTTAACTAGGAATATTGCCCCCAGTCTCTTGGAATAAACCAAGGATTCTCAGTCGTATCCCATGTAATAAATTCCGATGGATTAAAAATCTCATCTAGCACCTCGAGCTTAGAGATTTGTTCGGGATTAAGTTGAAGAGAATGCCTTTCAATGTCGCTCTCATAGTCCCAAAGATGGAAGCGATCATTTTGCTGCTTCGCGCGTCGACTGGGACCATAGTCCATTGGAGCACATTTCCTTGTCAGCAAGCCGCCATCTTCTTTGGAATAAAAGGTGACCCTAACCTTCCTCTTATCACGAATCGCTTGAATGAATTTGTCATTTACCATGTATTTCTCCTATTTAAGAGCATCCTCTATTATTACTGTATTAGTCTTCCTTGGTTATGGACATAACTGAAGTATTATCCTAAAGTAACTTTTAATAAACCTTCTAGAAGCTGACAATCTTTGCATCCTACACAGCCTTCTGGTGCACTGCTAAGTTCAGAGATTTCTCTTGTTCTTGCCAGCAACGGAGGGATGATATCCAAATTAAGCGCTACTCTATGAATATTTGCCGTAAAACCCATTGCGAACCCATTATCTCGATGATTCAAACCATCACTTATTGCTTCTTTGCCTGTAACCGGTTCCATATAAATCAGCGCTAAATCTGATACCGGGTGTAAATTACACTTCTCCCCGATCACAGCATAACCATTAAGCTGAACCTCATACATAGGCATAAGCTTGTCTTGATTACCTGTATATCTTGCCGTTTTGTAGTCTACGATAACATGCGAAAAATCATGCTTGAAGAATATACCGTCGGGAACTCCTGTAAGGAGGATATTGTTCTCATCATTTAGGAGGTTAAACTTTGAAAAGTGAGGCGGCTGTTTATATCCTACAAAATTTCCAAGTATGTCTAACCAAGACGGAAATCTATTATGCTTGTCGAAGTATCCGTGAATGATGTTCTTGGTGTATGAATCGATTGAACTGAATATTCCTGGGAATATTTGAAAGGGCAACTTGTTACCCAAACAAAACTTAAGCCAGAAGCATCTAGGACAGAAATTGGGCATAGCCAACTCGCCTAAGGTTTTTGCTGATATTCGGATTTGAATGCTCATTTATGGTAACTTTAGTCCTGCCGTAGGTTTCCTGTCAAGGCAAACCGCGGTTTGACCTTAAACTCTGAGTGAAAGTGACAAAATCACCTTGACGCATTCAAGATTCAGGCAGTATTATTTTTATGTCCATTGAACACGTGTTTCCTGATGAAGTGTAAATCATGGAAAGCATATCTGTAAGACAAAAGGAGATTCTCAGTTTCATCGCCCGTTATATTGACGTACGAGGATATCCCCCCTCAATAAGAAATATCGCGAAGGGATGTGGAATTAGTTCATCCTCTGTAGCCAGATATCACCTCAAGGTGCTGGAGGAGCGTAACTATATCCATCGTGACCCGAAGGTTTCTCGAAGTATTGTGATACCCTCACTAGACAAAGGCAAAGGTCTTGGAGAAGGTTTTAGTTCTACCTTTTGACATGCACGGTCTACCGAGTTAGATTAGAACCATCGCTACTCTGAGCGTTTGACGGACACTGCCGGATAAAGTAAACTTATATCGCTGGTTGTGGATAAGATACGAGTAGCTCCTGAAGTGCCGGAATAAGCTGTTTTTTCTCGAATGAAAGTTCGGGAACTGTCCAGAGTGGCCAGCCAGACTTTGGCAGTTAACGTCTAGTTTTCAGGTGGCGCATTCGTCTAGCGGTTAGGACACCTCCCTCTCAAGGAGGAGATCACCGGTTCGAATCCGGTATGCGCTACCAAGATAACTTATTAACAGCAGGTAAAAGTTGTTAAGGAGGATTTAGAATGAAGTCGAAGAGCAATCTGGAGAGGGTACTCGAAGCCGGGCATTTTGCTGTCACCGGTGAAATAGGACCACCCCCGAGCGCCGACCCGGAGGTAATCAGGGAAAAGGCGAAATACTTAAAAGGCAACGTTGATGCGTTTAATGTTACCGATGGTCAAACGGCGGTGGTGCGCATGTCAAGCTGGGCGGCCTGCCTTATAGGTAAGGAAGAGGGTCTGGAGCCCACTGTTCAGATGACTTGCCGGGACCGGAATCGCATTGCCCTTCAAATGGATATACTAGGCATAGCCGCCTTAGGTATAAATAATATCCTGTGTCTCACCGGCGACCACCAGAAATTCGGCAACCATCCTGCGGCCAAAGGTGTCTTCGACCTCGATGCCATACAATTGGTCAAGATGGTGAAGGATATGCGAGATGAGAGAAAATTCCAGTGCGGAGACGAGATGGCGGTTGAACCGCATCTCTTTATCGGGGCAGCGGCTAATCCCTTCGCTGACCCCTTCGAGTACAGAGTAAGTCGCCTGGCCAAGAAGGTGGCCGCCGGAGCCGATTTCATCCAGACCCAAATTGTCTTCAATGTAGATAAGTTTGCCGAGTGGATGAAGGGGGTGTGTGATAGGGGGTTGCATGAGCAGGTGAAAATCCTGGCTGGTGTGGCTCCAATAAAATCGGTAGGTGCCGCCAAATACATGAAGACCAAAGTCCCGGGAATGGATGTCCCCGATGAGATAATTGAGCGGCTACAGGCTGTACCCAAGGAGGAGAGAGCCAAGGAGGGAATTAAGCTCTGTATAGATATAATCAATCAGGTGCGCCAGATAGAAGGTGTCGCCGGTATTCATCTCATGGCTATTGAGTGGGAGGAGACGGTGCCGGAAATAGTAGAAGCCGCCGGTCTGCTACCCCGCCCCAAATTAGCCTAATAAATAAGAAACAGACAATATAGGGAGGACTGGGC